>Ga0116231_10013061_pt1 | contig 11837 bp, 9 predicted proteins | sample S1TSphgellanicum_2_FD_89695 | JGI IMG/M metagenome (GOLD analysis project Ga0116231, IMG submission 89695) | Host-associated microbial communities from peat moss isolated from Minnesota, USA - S1T2_Fd - Sphagnum magellanicum MG | ecosystem: Host-associated > Plants > Peat moss > Unclassified...
AAGAAGAAGAAGAAGAAAGAAAACCCATTTTTTTTAGATGCTCTTCTTTTCAATGTCATCATCCCTGGCATGCAACCCATCACATGAAAAAAAATTCCACTAAGCAAAAACCCTTTCATTTAGTAGAGAATAGGGCAAAAAGCTTCTACCTTGACTTGGAAGGATCTTGACAGTGGAGGTAAAAAAAACTTGGCAATGGTTTGAAACTTCAAACACCCATCATCATCCTTTGCTGCTTCCCGATATGATATGATCTTTGCCACTAGTCCTTTTGCAAATGTAAGGAAGAAGAGAGACAAATCCAACGCTGAAGCTACTACTGCTGTTGCTTCTGGTGCTGCTTTCTCTGATCATCAGCTGCTGTTGCTGCTGTTGCTCCTCTGATGATTTGGCTGGCAAAACAAATTCTTTCTTCAACAGAATTGCTTCAAGCTTCAAGATCTTTGCTTTTGAAGGAATCACATCAGTGAACCTTCTCTGGGAATCCAAATGGGCTTCTTCTTCTTCTTCTTCTTCTTCTTCAGACACCTTTCTTCTTCTTTTTCTTGAAGGGGGGTTTTCTTCTTTTTGAAAATTAAATTAAATGAAGTTTTATAATTAATTAAATAGCTATATCTTTTCTAACTTTCTAAAGTAAATGTCAATTCTTTTTTTCTTTTTTTTACAATAGATGCAATTAAAATTTTAATTTGATAATTTTTGGGTGATTTTTTTCTTTTGGGTTTGTTGGTCTGTTTATTTCCTCCTCCTCCTCCTCCTTCTTCTTTCTATTAAATAAATGGGTTCTGTTTTTAAAAGAAAATTTTAAATAAAAAATTAATAATTAGATTAAGGTTTAGAATTAAATGAAAATGGATTGAACTTTTTAAGTGAATATAAATATTATTTTTTTGAAAATAAAATTTCTTCACATTTTATATGAAATTTTATTGGGGTGATTTTATTTTCTTTTGTGTTTATTGGTCCTGTCTGCCTTTTCCTTAAAGGGCTCAGACACCTGTCTTCCTTCCTGTCTTCTTCTTTCTGTTGGGAGGGGTTTTTAATTTCTGAAATAAAAACTTAGAAAATTCAAATAATTCAATAAGTATTTGAAATGAATATAAATAATTTTATAAACAACCAAAATTAATAGATTATTTGATTTTTGAAATGTTTTAATAATATTGACATCGATGGATGTTCAACAAAATCAAATACACACCCAACACTAGTTCAATGAAAGTTGTGGGTTTAGGATACAAAGATGGCCAACATCACAAAAAGCCATAGAAAATGGAAAATGAAAATGTTTTCATATACATTTTGTTGTTTAAGGTTTGCATGTAGAATTAACAAATTTTCATATTATATTATAATTAAGTCAGTGTGAAATTAGAGTAAAAAATTTACAGGTACAAATGACATGCAAATTCTTCATTATGACTAATTATATATATATCTTTTTCTTCTTTTTTGTGTGTGTGTGTAATTAATATGTACAATATGTATGTATGCAAAGTTTTCATGATGCTTTCACATGATTTTAATGCAATCAATTGTATAAGAATCATATTGATATGATACAAAATTTATGAGTAACAAAATTTTATATGAACATAATACATATGAAACTCGATAAGTTTGTTATAATGAACATAGTACGAACTTATGAAGCTTGGTAAGTTTGTGATGAAAGCATCCATCGATTGATGGATCGTTGTCGTTAGCAATGGGTTTTTTTTAATGTGGAACAAGCCTTGAAAAGCAAGCTACCATTATGTCACGTGGTACCTCATTTCATCGAAACTTGTTCCAAAGCTTCACCGATGTTCTCCACCTATTGATTCACATCACAAGTTGAATCAGAACCCAATAGAAACTGCTTCCAGACCACTTACCATCCAGCTTTCATGGTGCTTTGGTGAGTGTTGATATTCCAGAAGATTTTTCTATTCAAAAGTAATGCTCAAGTGACAACTTATTCTAGAAGAGAGGTGCAATGGCCCCAAAAAAAAGGTGGGGGGAAGGAAGGTGGGGGAGAAGGTGAAAGAGAAGAAATGCTTGCCTTTTTTATCATGCTCCTTTCCTTCCATATTTTAAGAGTTGATTTTCGTCTAATTATATATAATAATTGATAATACAACTCTAGGGTTCAACCTAAGAAGTTGGGTTTGGGTGGGGTGGTGCCCAGATTTGAGTTTCAACCAATAGTGTGTTTCATTTGCTATGGATTATTTCTTGGATTCTTTGGGGAAGAAGGTGAATTTTTAATTTTTTTTGTAGGTAAATAAATATGCCAACATTTACATACCTTATGTATGTTTAAATTTTCTAGTGTTAAAGATTTTAAAATATTGTAAATCTGATTTTAACATGCATTTTATGGTTTTTAAACATATATATATTGGAAATTTCAACTAAAGACTCCTGAATTATGTTAGTGGGGCCTAGACCTTTTCTTTTTTTTCTTTTTTTTTTCTCCAAATTTGTGAGGTAGGTGGGTTGGTGATTGCCCACAAAGAGGACTTAGCCAAATTTGGCTACTCATCAAAAAGGCCAACAGAAAAGTTTAGGAATCATGCTATAATTTGGCTATATGCTACAATCTATTGTCTAAATACGGTGATTTCAAAAACATTTCCTCATAATGTGGCGATAGAGCACTAGATTTTTCCCAAAAAAATGTTATCACAGGCCCTTTTATTGGTCACCAAGGTTGTGAAATTTCTTCAAAAAAAAAAAAATCACTAGTGGGGCCCTTTCATTTGTGGTGAGTAATGATATTGGGACCTTGAGCCTCCATCTTTTATCCTAAATATAGGCTCATTTTTTTTGTGTTAAATTCACAATTTAATGACTTAAATTGTGACTACATTTTGACAATAAATGGATTTTATGAGATCATGTTGTTACTTTTCTTATGATTTGGGGGATGTAGAATAAAGGCAAATCCTTCCATCCAAAAAATTGTAAAGGGTCAAATCTTGGAGATGTCGATTCCGGAACTAGATTCCAAAGTAGAATATTGTATTCTGCTTGCATCTTCACAACTGCCCATCAAGTAATCACTAGTCATTCATTACATGTCAAATGATCTATTGTGTATACATGCAAAATATCCCTTCTCTTTTATGTAGATTTTCAGGCCTATGGTTATGTAACATGTCAATGTGGTTGCAACTACTTAATAACCCAATACCCATTCCATTAATATGTATATGTATACATATCAATTCGGCCATATCAACTAACTTAACTTAGGGGGTCTTGTTGGCTAGTTCTTCGATTTTGTATGACCTTTGGTTTTGGGTGTTTCAAAATTTCCAAAGATTTTATGGGTTTTGTGAAAGAAGCACAAGTTTAGTGTGAATTCTTCAAATGGTTCTTTGATTTTTCCTATAGTTACAAGGCCAAAACCAAAGAATCATTCAAAGAATTCACACTTCATATGTTGTCAACATTCATTAAGAAAATTCATCCATTTTCATTTGTCATCCAAATTTTCATCCTTGAATAATTTTTCATCCATGAACACATGGCATAATATTTCTATAGTTACAAGTCAAAACCAATTTTTTGGTGTTTTGAAAATTATGAGTCAGGGGTCCACATAGGGTAGGCAGGCCGATCGTTGAACATTTAAGGATTCAAAGAAGAAGAACTCAAAATAATGTATGGACAAATGAAATGAGGTGGTTAATGTATGGACAATTCTGTTGTCCAATCATTCTCAAAAAACATAGAAATCTGTATAATAATGATTATAAGGGCTTGTTATTGAAAAAAAATGAGAATATATGTTTTAATTTGATAACATCTATCTATTTTGAATCTATTTTTTACCCCAAAAACTATATAACTTAAAGAACTTTTTTGAAGATTTTTTTTTTAATTATGTGCAAGAGGGCCAAGTTATACTTTCATGACAATTGAATGTGTTATTAAGCTTGTTTGTATATTTTATTAACATCTAGTTCTGAAAACTACATGGATAATTGTTTGCATGTGACCTTTAATGCAAAATTTTACATAAATAATTTATATTTAAATACATGTCATCTGTTGTTTCAACATCAATTTCATAAACATAATGCCAAAAATAGTCTTATAAAAAAGATTCACAATGTTTAATATTCTAGGGTTAAAGGATTTTTCATCACATGGATGATAAACACATTTTGTAATATGATTTCATCAAAGTTTGGGATATTTTATCAAGTATGTCAAAGTTACATTGTCAATTGTGTTATGTTGGCTACTTAGTTAAATCAAGGTTAATTTAACCTCCAATTGGGTTAACCTAATTAATTTGGTTTAGTTGTTGATTAACAAAGAACTAGTTCCAATGTGAACAAGTTCTAGTTATTTCATGAATGAGCCTCAAAACCATTTTGGTGTGGATCACAGATCAATTTTATTGATTTGAGATTCCAACACATTATTCATGTGTTTCTACCATCATTCTATGTTTATGCATTTTTGTAATTTTGTGAACATTGTATGTATGGTTGTGCATTATAGGTGAGCACATATTTTGGATTGCCAAAAAAATTTAAATGATGCACCATTACGATGGTTTTTATCGTTTCTGATGTGTGTGTGTGTAGCTAACGATTATTGTAGGTATCACAGACAATAACCTATTAAAGAAATTCTTAAAAGTTTTCAAAAACTTCTTTGAGGAATATGTTTGGAAGTTCTTAAACGTTTCTAAAAACAACTATGAAAAATACACTAGATGTTTCTAAAAGATGTAGAACTAACAAAAGCTTCTAAAAAACATAATTAATGAAATTTTTTAGAAAGTTATTTAATATAAACATATAAAATGCCTAATTGGCAAAACTTTTTAAAAGGTTGATAATCTTTTAGAAAGATCCATTGGATAGTATAAAAAAAGGTTATGAAGGCATCACCCTTCAATCTCATCAACACAAGTTGTGACTTTGTATTTCTAACTCGTCTAATGTGTAATTTGTATTATGCATTGTTCAAGCAATAAAACCATTTAATTCTTGTTCATTATTAAATTCCTTATTTATCAAGTATTTTTGTATTTTTGAAGTTTTGTCTTTGTCTTGTCTTTGTAATAGGCATCAACATGGTAGGGCATAATAAACATAATGTTTTGGGGGGAAAAAAAACTTTGGCTTTGGGTTGGGCAGCCTTTTTTTTATGTGATTGCACCATTTGGGTTTGTAATCACAATAACATGATTTGCCACAAAGTGTAAGTAATGCTTGGTTTTTCATGTTTTGATTTGAAAATTTGTATTCATGTTGTATATTTTTAATGTATTTATATGACAATGTTTGTATTATATCATGAAAACATGTAAGATGATTTGGAAATGAATTTAATGAAAACAAAGTATTCAAAAACCTTTACTACATACTATAATTAATGCTTTTAAAAAACATTGTAAGGATTTTTATTTTGGAGGAGTTTCTTTGACCATGACATATTTTGGAAAAGATTCTTTGAACATATCTTTCAATAATATTATAATGCAACATCTTTTTAGGCCATCATAATTTTAAATTATTTTTTCAACTGCAAATAAATTTTTAAAAGATATTTTAGAATAAACATTCACCAAAATGGTACGGTTGACTCTTGTTAATGTGGACGCATTAAAGGTTACATCATTATGGAATCAAAGTTTGTAGGGGTGAAGTTGTTTGTTGCAAGTGTTTTTTTTCATTCAACCTTTCTTTGAAGAACCCCCACCCCCTTTGTTGTTCATTTACATCATTATCTTCTTTCAACAAGCCCCCTTCTATTAGTGATTTTCATTGTCCTATCCCCTCCTTACCATTATTCATATCTAGCTCTTTCAAGAACCCCCTCCTTGTTGTTAGTCATCATTGAGTTTCTCAAGACCCCCCTTCCTTTTTGCTCTTCATCATCTTACTCTCTCAAGACCCCCCCCTCTCCCCTCATTGCAATTGTTCTTTGTCATCTTGCTCTCTCTAGAACACCCTCCTTGTTGATCGTCAACTTGCTAGATTCAAAAAACCCCTTCCTCCATTTCTCTTTGTTGTTTTGTTGTTTCAAAACCCCTTTTCTCAAGTTATTATTATTTTTTGTTACTTTAAGTCATCGTCATGTTCTTTTATTTCAACATGTTTTATTGTAGTTATTATGTTCGTTAACTTTGGAGAAACCCAAATTCCCTAGATAATGAGGGGGAAATCTGGGGTTTATCCAAAGTTAACGAACATAATAACTACAACAAAAAAAAAAATTTAAATTGCTTTCATTTGTATGACCCAAAAAGATGTTACATTATTATAATATAAATGTGTACATAAAAAACCTTGTCATAAAAAATGTCATTTTCAAATAATTTTAGGTATTTTAAAGAGTATTTTAAGTAGTGAAAATAGAAGTTGCATTATCTTCAAAATGTTTTGAGGTAATCCATATTCATTAAATTCGTTTCAAATTTCTCTAAATGTTCTCACAATACATCAAAAATATTTTTATACAAGTTCATCCAAAACATTTCATATTAATTTAAGTAAACCACTTATCGTAATGGTCACATCCCAAAGTGATTACTGTTGTTTTGATTGTACCCAAATGCAACCTTGTTTGGTTCATTATAATTATTTTTAATCATAGTGTTGCATTTATCTTTCCCAAAGGTTATCTTGAATTAAAACATTTCACATGTAATAGTTATAGGGCGCAAGGAATGTCTGAATAATGTGATCATGTCCAACCTAAATTATTGTGCTTACTTTTAATTGTTTTAAATGTCACATGTGAACCATCTCCATCTATAATTAATAAATGGTGTATAAATTAAAAGATGCATGTTAATTAATGAAAACTTGTAAAAAAATGAGGTAATAATTTTTGTAAAATCTTACTTACTAAAAATAAATAATTGCCAACTTTAGTTATGTTAATTAGAAGTCTTAGTTTGAATATATATATATTTTAAATTAGGTCTAGCAAATTTTTTTAAAATTTTAATTTAATGTCAATTGACTTTTGGGATTTTCAATATTGATCAGGCTATTAAGATTTCTAATGGTGAATAAATTATTAATTTAAAAAGAAATCGTTGTCACTATTTTGTAATGACATGCCATTTTTTTAGGTATTTTCTCTTTCATTCATTCATTCTTTTAGTCACTTTGTCTTTTTCAACCTCTAAAGGAGAACTTGTAATTTTTTTCTATCTTAGTTTTGATGTTCTTTGGTAATTTGATGAAATGTTATTATTGGTTTATGAAGAGGAGATGCACTATGTTACAACATTTTTCATTTATATATATGACGACTTAACAAGTTTCAAGAATGTTAATCTCCATTACAATCTTTGTTTTGTTTTTAAGTTCTTGTGTTACTCAATAGTTTCTAGGATTGTTTGCATGCTTATATATTCAAGTATGTGTGATTTTGTATAATAAACTTGTGTTTTTTATTGCATACGTTTTATAAAATTGGTAGTATGTTTATTACCAATTTTGTAAAAGTGATAATGATTGACTTTGTGAATTTTTATTTTTTTTTCATTACCAAGTTGGTAATTTATTGTCATCAAATTTCAGGTATGATTATTTATCATAATATTGCAAGAGTGTATTTCACTATCTGCACTTACTTTTATCTTGTTTAAACCTATTAATTCATTGGGTGGCCTTAACAATGCTACTTGGAATTCTCATCTTGAAAAATGCCCTGAATTTTTGAATAGGAGAGATGTCATCCATACCTTCCTTTGCACATGGTTATACATGTCCTTGGGGGAACATTCATAAATTAAGTAACCAACATAATAAGTGGACACTACTTATTGTGTCTCTTTGAAATTATGCCATGAAAACACAATATTTTGGAAAGTTAATTCTTTTTTGGATGCCATTCAATTACTTGCAAAATTTCAACTATCAAAAAATTGATGCAAATTGATGAAATTGCAAGAGTCTTTTTGTATGTTTAAAGCAAGGTGGACACTATTTTTTAAGTGTTTTGTCCCATGTTTTACTAAACTTAAAAATATGAACATGTGTTTTGTTATTCAAACCTCCACCAAATGTTTTAAAGTTTATTGTGGGCTTTAATATATTTAATAAAAAGAGCAATATATGTTGATCCTTTTAGATGCACATGTTTTGGATTGATGTTGTGAAATTTATTTTTTGAAAATCTTTAATGCTTAAAATAGTTCAAAAATTGTGATCATGGATAGAAAAAAAGTTGTACATTTGATTATAATGTAGAGAATGATGTTAAAAAATTAGATGTTTGTTATAAAATGGGTCATATTGTGAATTTTAATCGATTTCTAATCCATAAATCATATTTTAAATGGATTTTTTGTATTTAATAAACCAATACATGACCATCACATGTAAAATGCAATTTTAAAAAAAGACTACTACCTTAACATCCCTAGTTCCTTATTTCGTGATGTACCAATGGTTTATAGTTTTTGATGAAAATATTATTTTATCCTTTTGCCCCTAAATTTGTAGAACTCTAATAAAAAAAACCTCTTGTTTCATTTATGGCACAATGTATAATCAATCATTCCTTATGTTTATATTATTCAATGGAACCTTCTAAAAGTTCATGAACCTTTTAAAAAGTTCCAGCTAATAAACCTTCTATAAACCTCCATTAATCATGTTTTTAAAAAGCTTTTGCCATCTAAGTTTTAATAAACTTCACCAACCACATCTTCTAAAAGCCTCCTCTGACAAAGTCCTTTAGAATTTTTTATTAAATATTCTTCTAAAAGCTTCTTTTGACCAAGACTTTTTTTATTTTTTGTTAATCATTTTTCTAAAAAAATTTATGCACATGCTAACTAAATTTTCTAATTTCTTTTATAATTTTTTTTAGAAAATTCTATGCATATTCCTTAGATGTTTGTAGAAACTCCTAGAAAAATTTTTAATGTTTTTTCCAAAAGTATTTTTTAAAAATTAAGCATATTCCTTTTAAAATTTTAATTCCTTTATGTTTAATTGACACTACACCCTCTTTTAATGATGCATTCCACAAGGAATGGTGAAAATGAATTAGAATGAAATTTTTTTGAAAATGTGTTTCATAGTTTTTACAATAAAACATTCAATGAATCTTGCAACCAATGATAATAACCAATATTTTAAAACCAAAGATCAATAAAAAAAAATTGCATCTTCATTTAAAACATCCTTCAAATATCGTACATTAACTATAATTCTTGCAATTATAACAATCATTAAACTATACATCTTATAATTATCCCAAGTTATGCTTTTGGTCCCAAATACTGGTAAGCTACCTTATAAATATCCCTAAACATGTGAATTTTCAAAAACTCCATGTAAACCATAGAGATTTTAATGTGAAATCGGGAAAAAAAAATGATGAAAATCATGACATTTTAAGTTTTTAAAAATGAAAAAATCTTATAATGGGAGGTTTCAATGCATCTTGCTTTTGGATTCCTAATTTGATGGTGGCCTAGTTTTAAATTTTTATTCTAACACCATGTGATGTATTTTTTGAATCCACATTCTTCGCTTTCTCTATGTGAAAAACAATGTCATCATTTCAAAAGACCATTATGAATCCATATACTTCTAAAATTCATCCAAAATTATTATTTTTGAATATGACTGTGGTCTATTGCAACATGGATAATTTAAAATTTGACAATGATAATGTTCAATATGGTTTTATAATTTAAGTTCATTTACAATCCAGAAAATTATAGTTACATGACAATCCAAACAATCCACCTAACTATGTTTTCACCTTAACATCATATCCATGCCAATGGACTATGTATTCCAAATGTTTGTGAAGAACTCACAATTTTTTTTAAAAATGCAACCTCAAATTCTTTTTCATCATCAATTTTAATTAGTGAAGTTGGTCTAATCTATTTCCTAGATATGGTAAATTCATGAAAAGGCTCAAGATTTGAAATATGGAATATTGGATGGATTTTCATCAATCTTAAAAGTTGTAATCAAAATGTGATTGGATTTACTTGGCCAATGATAAGAAATGGTTGAAGTCATTGGTAATCCAATTTCTTTGAAGGCATTATAGATTGTAGATCCTGAGGAAATACCCAAACTTGATTTCCAATTTTATAATTTGGATTTGGCTACAATGACAATTGACTTATTCTCTATATTGTTACTGAACTTTTTATAACCATGGAACCAATTCACCTCAAATGTCAACTAGACTTTTTAATAAAATCTTTTGTAGTCAAATTATTCATCCTACCCTTTACTAAGGTATCAAAACTAAGGTGTCTTTCATAGTTTGCAAAAAATAGAATGTGACCAAGTGACGAATGATATATATTGTTATATACAAACTCTCTCAAGGGAAAAAGGTCAACCCAATCATCTTGATGGTGATTGATCATATATCAAAAGTATTGGGTATTGTTCCAATACTTGATTCATCCTTTTAGTTTGTCCATTTGTTTAGGGATGATTGGTTGAAGGATGATTAATTTGGACTTCTAAAAGTTTAAACAATCCCTTCCAAATGTGGATATGAATTAAAATCCATGATCTAAAACAATGTTTGATAACAAATCATGGTAAATATAGATGTTGTTAAGAAAAGTTTTTGCAATACCTTCACTTATCACTATCTTGGTGGTTGGGATAAAATATATCATCTTGGGCAACTAATCAATCACAACAAGAATGAAATCTTAATATTTAAAGCACAAGAGGTCTATGATGAAGTCCATAAAAAAAAATGACCATAGACTTTCAAGAATTAGGAGTGATCACAATAAATCATATGGCCAATGGCATAGTTCTTTTGCTCATGCACACAAACTGCAAGTGTGAATGAATTCTTTCACAAATTTTCACATTTATTACCACAAAAAATCCCTTGAAATAAAATAAATGGTCTTGTTGACTCCAAAATTGTTTTATAAACATAAAGTCATGATGGAACGACATGTAATCATGTTGGCCCTAATGAAACATAAAAAAATCCCTTGTGGTAAATAAAAATTTTAGACTTTTCAAAATCTCAAATGTCCTCATTTTTGTGATGCAAGTGTTGTTTCAAGTCCTTTGTGAAAAATCATCTTAAAGGTGGTTTCATATTTTTCCAAGGAACTTTTTGTTGATAGTGCTTTGGTTCTTTATTAACATAAGAGGTAAGTGTTTTGGTTTTGAAAAATGTGGACTTTTGTTGGCTAAAAACAACATTTTTGTATTTCAATGCTAAATATGAACAATGTGCTAATGGATCTAGCTTTCCTTTGGGTGAATGCATGAATGAATGGATCAATTTGGATGTCACACTTTGAATGGCATGTGTTCATAACCATTTTGAGATGTATTAAAATCAATATTTTGTCTAATGGGATTCAATTGTAAGTTATCAACTTGAATATGAAGATAGATATGTAATTTTATTCTAAGAAAATATCCTTTAAATTAAGTGAATGAACTTTTGAAATTATAACACATGGATTATCAAAATAACAATGTGTTCATATGTGAATTTTTTTTTTGAGCTTAATTTTGATTGGGAATGGTTTAAAAGGATTTAATATGTCTCATCCTAAATCATAATGATTTTAAAAATGAATTTCTTTGGAATAATTTTATGAAAATATTTAGTTATGGAATTTTAATTGGTTCAAATATGACCTTGTTTTAAAGAGTCTTCTTGAGTTTCAAATTTTCCCCCCTAAATGCACACTTTTGTGGAAGTTTAATAAAATTCTACAAAACTCTATTCAAATGCCTTACAAGATGGCCATGCATGTGATTAAACAATTGAAATTGATTTAAAATATGTTCCAAAATTAAGTCACATGATTCTTTACATCTATTCCTTGTTGTATGTAAAGACAT
>Ga0116231_10013062_pt1 | contig 11836 bp, 10 predicted proteins | sample S1TSphgellanicum_2_FD_89695 | JGI IMG/M metagenome (GOLD analysis project Ga0116231, IMG submission 89695) | Host-associated microbial communities from peat moss isolated from Minnesota, USA - S1T2_Fd - Sphagnum magellanicum MG | ecosystem: Host-associated > Plants > Peat moss > Unclassified...
CGCCACGCCCGACGCTGGACGACCTCGACGAGCCCGGCGTGGTTTGGGGAAATGCGTGAGCGAAATTCAACTGTACACATATGAGTACGGTTGCTCCGGGCCGCATGCACCAAGGGGTGGCTCTGACGGTAAAGATGTCCAAAGGCGTCAATAGCAGTCCACAACTGTTTTTCCGCGTCGTTGGACACGCTGTTAGACACCAGGGCAAATTTTAGAGCTAAGTTATTGAAATCATTGGCGCGCCCAAGGGGAATCGAACCCCTGTTTTCGCCGTGAAAGGGCGACGTCCTAGACCGCTAGACGATGGGCGCGGGAGAAATCCGAAGCGGCGGAAATCTCAAATCAATATCTTACAACGTGATCCTTTAACAAAATCAGGACCCGCCTCTGGAGAGTCGAAAACCTCCAATGCGCGGAGGTATAAAGGCAGGCTGCGGGGCTGGCAAGACCGCGAGTCCGGGCACTTTGTCTCTTCGGTTTCCCAGATCTCCTCAATTTCGAGCAGATGGTCCGGCCGCGGCCATATCGATTACCCGGAGCTGCACGCGCTGGCGGCCGCCCCAGCGGTCGAGCGACAGGGTTCCAGCCAGATGGACCGCCTGCCCCTTTGCTGCCTGCAAAGCAGCGCCCAGGGGCTCCTGCGCCACCCTGAAAGCAATCGCATCGATTTTGCTGCCATCTCCGGCTTGGGCCCGCAGCCGGAGATGGCCATTGCCAACCGGAGCGACGTCGATCAGCCGATGCGCAGGGAAAACGAAGACCGGTTCAGGATTGCCCTGGCCGAAGGGTCCAGCGCGATCCAGGCTTTCAAGCAGCTGGGGCTCAGCACCAGCGGCGGTTAGGGTCGCATCGATGAAAAGCGCCTCCCCTGCCCGCGCCCTGGTCACATCGTCGGTGAGGCGGGTTTCTAAAAACTGCCGGAATTCGTCCAGCTTCGCGCGGCTTATGGTTAATCCTGCCGCCATGGCGTGGCCGCCGCCCTTGATCAAGATACCCGCTTCAACCGCTGCGCGAACCGCATGGCCAAGATCGATCCCCGCGATTGACCGGCCTGAACCCGTGCCCGTCTCTCCATCAAACGCAATGGCAAAGGCCGGGCGGCGGAATTTTTCTTTCAGGCGCGAGGCAACAAGCCCGACGATCCCTGGATGCCAGCCGGAAGAGCTTGTGACCAGGGCGGCGCCGTTCTCTTCAAGTCCGAGCACTCCCAGGGCCTCTGCCTCTGCGGCTTCCAAGGTTGCCGCTTCCAGCACCTGACGTTCGCGATTTAAGCGATCGAGCTCTTCAGCAATATGGCGCGCCTCGCCTTCGTCCGTAAGCGTCAGCAGCTTGGCACCAAGCGCCGCATCGCCGATACGGCCACCCGCATTGATGCGCGGACCAATGACGAAGCCCAGATGATAAGGCCGTGGCGGCCCATCCATCCCCGCGCAATCGAACAACGCTTTAAGGCCAGGCCTGCCGCGCGCTTGCATGACCGCGAGGCCTTTTATGACAAAGGCGCGATTGAGCCCCGTTAAAGAGGCTACGTCGGCGACCGTCCCCAGCGCGACGAGATCGAGACCTAAAAGAAGATCGGGCTCTGGCCGCGCCTTTGTCCAAAAGCCAAGGACGTTGAGACGCCGCTTCAGCGCGACAAGCAGCATGAAGGCGACGCCCGCGGCGCAAAGCTGCCCAAGGCCGGAAAGATCGTCGAGCCTGTTCGGATTGACGACAATCGCATCCGGCAGTTGCTCTGGCGCCTGATGATGATCGATGACGATCGCATCGAGCCCAAGGCGGCGGGCCTCCGCAAGAGGCCCATGGCTCATCGTTCCGCAGTCCACTGTCACAAGGCAACTGACGCCAGCGGCGGCGAGCGCCGTGATCGCTTCGGCATTCGGCCCGTAGCCTTCAAAGATCCGGTCGGGAATGTGAATGATGAACGGCGTCCCGCAACTTTTGAAGAAATCCGCGAGCAGCGCAGAGGAAGTTGCGCCATCGACATCGTAATCACCGAAGATGCCTATCGTCTCACCAGCGAAGACCGCCTTCGCCAGCCGTTCGGCCGCGGCTTCCATATCAACCAGATTAAGAGGGTCCGGCATCAAACGGCGCAGGCTCGGATCGAGATAGAGTTCGGCCGTCTCCGCCGAGACGCCCCGCCCTGCGAGCACCCTGGCCAGAAGCTCGCCATGGCCATGGATTTGCGCAAGAGCGAGCGCGCGCGCTTCACCGGCAGCGTCCAGCCGTCCGCGCCAAGCAAAGCCGCGCGCTGAGCGTTCGACGCCAAGCACATGGCGGGCAAGAACATGGCGGGTTTGAAAAATGGGTGCTGATTCGTTCACATTCTGATCTTACCGGCTTTCGCACGGAAAAGCAGACTTCTTCAGGACATGACCTGACGGCTCCCAGACTTTGACTTCAAAAGCGGGCTCTTTTCCGCCTGCGGCATGTCATCTATTACCATCGCGATGAACATCGAAAACAGAAATACCTTCGTCTTTGGCTGGCATGCGAAGATGATCGCGGCGCTGGATCGTCGCGCGCGTGTCCTCGTGACCGCTTTGCCAATGATCCTTCATCGAAGTGCGCGAGAACTCATAGTCCTTTGCATCGCCTTCATAGGCCCTCTGCTGATAAATCAATTGCAGAATGGTGATCTCGGGCAGCGACGCCAAATCCGCTTTCAACCCGCGCTCATCGTTCGAGAGATTTTCCTCCGGGATTTTGCAAAGCGCTTCGTAGGTCTTCTTTTTCCAGCTAAGGATCTTTTTATAGACATCGGTATTGTATCGCGTGCGAGATGAATAAGTGATGTCTTTTTGACGGCTCGCGACATCTTGAATATTGCGCGGCAGAGACCCGCGCGCGCTGAACAAATCGACCTGAAAGACGAGCTTGTTCAACCGGTCTTCCTCGTCCAAAAGATGCTGAAGCGGCGTATTTGAGACGAGACCGCCGTCCCAGAAATAATCATTGCCGACTTTGACCATCGGGAAAGCAGGTGGAAGAGCGCCGCTTGCCATAACATGAGCGGGCTCGATACGATCATTAGCATTGTCGAAATAAACGAAGTTGCCAGTAAGCACATTGACCGCGCCGACCGAAAAACGAATGCGCGACGGATCGTTGATGAGGTCGAAATCGACGAGCTCCATCAATGTCTCGCGAAGCGGTTCCGTGTCATAGTAGCTGAGTGCCATTTTGGCGCCAGGCGCGCTGAACCAAGGACTTTGTTTCCAGGGCTTGAAGAAGCCCGGCTGCCCAAGAGCGATCGTGTACCAAGAACTCAATAAGTTGCGCGCTTGCCGGAACATGTCTCCTTCGGGAGTGTAATAAGACACTTTACGGTCTGTGATGCGCTCCCAAAAGGTACGCAGGCGTTCAAGACGGCGCTCCGGCGGATTGCCTGCGATAATCGCCGAGTTGATCGCACCGATCGAAACGCCAGAGACCCAATCCGGCATGAGGCCTGCCTCTTCAAGCGCTTGGTAGACGCCGGCCTGATAAGCGCCAAGCGCGCCGCCGCCTTGCAAGACAAGACCAATGCGATCGCAACCTTCCGGGCGCCAAGCACGGGCTAAACGCGCATCCGCATGAGGAGATATGGCATCCATGAACGCTATCCTTCCTGATGAAGCTGGCGAGAGGGCTGTCTTAAAAAAACGTCCGGCCGATGGGAGTCTTCGGCAAATGCCGTTGCGCCGCTTTAGCCTCCTATGAAACGCACAGGCTGCGACATGCCTATGACAAAACGCCGTTTGAGCAGGGGCAAATGTCCAGACAACCGATACTGCGTACGAGTCTCAATCTTCGCAAAATGGTCACAGCCATTTCATGCGCACGCTTCAAGAAAAGATGGATGAGAAAAAGCGAGACACATTCCCGGCGCGTTCAAGTTGTGAGGTGAACACCATCCTGGCCGCCGTTTGAACCGCTCAGATGTCATCAGCATCCGATAGCGGTCTTGAAATGGCTGTTCTTTCAAGTCCTAATCCGACTTGCACGGCGGAAGGTCAGTGCAACAATCATTCTTATGCGGGGAGAATTAGATGCTGAAAGGCAAATCGGCCGTGGTGACTGGCTCAACCAGCGGCATTGGCTTGGCGATTGCGCGTAGCTTCGCGAAGGAAGGCGTCAACGTTCTCATTAACGGCTTCGGCGATCCGGCGGATATCGACAAAGAAGTCGCAAACATCAAACAAGAATTCGGTGTGAAGGCAGTCTATTCCCCCGCCGATATGAGCAAAGGCGCCGAAGTCACCGGCATGATCGAGGCGGCCAAAACTGAATTGGGTTCTGTCGATATTCTCGTCAATAATGCCGGCATCCAGTTTGTCTCGCCGATCGAGGAATTTCCCATTGAAAAATGGGAAGCCATTATTGCCATCAATCTTTCATCGGCTTTTTACGCCATGCGCGCCGCGATCCCCCTTATGAAGGCCAATGGCTGGGGCCGTATCATCCAGACCGCATCGGCCCATTCGCTCGTGGCCTCTCCGTTCAAATCCGCCTATGTCTCCGCCAAACATGGCATCGCGGGATTGACCAAAACCGCCGCTCTTGAATTGGCACAGCATAAGATCACGGTGAATTGCATCAGCCCCGGCTATGTCTGGACGCCACTCGTCGAAAAGCAAATTCCCGATACGATGGCGGCGCGCCATCTGACAAAAGAACAGGTCATTCAAGACGTCTTGCTCGCAGCGCAGCCGACGAAAGAATTCGTGACCGTCGAACAAGTCGCCGCGCTTGCGCTCTTTCTCTGTTCGGATTCGGCAAGCCAGATCACTGGCGCCAATATTTCCATCGATGGCGGCTGGACCGCTGCTTAACCAAAAGTCTTTGTTGATCACAAACGGGAGAGGCTTCATATGCGCAAGGAAAACGTCATCAAATTGCCGTCGATGCCTCTCGCGGGACCGAGCTATCCGGCGGGGCCTTACCGCTTCGTCGACCGCGAATATATGGTGATCTCTTACGAGACAGATCCCGACACTATCCGTGCGCAATTGCCGGAGCCGTTGGAACCCGCCGATCAGCCCGTGGTCCATTATGAATGGATCAGAATGCCCGACAGCTCGGGCTTTGGAGACTATACAGAGTCTGGCCTTGTGATCCCCTGCCGTTTCCATGGAGAAGAGTATAATTTCGTCTCGCAAATGTATCTGGACGACGATCCGCCAATCGCCGCCGGCCGCGAGATTTGGGGCTTTCCCAAGAAATACGCTCATCCAAAATTGGAGATTGTCCACGACACGCTGACAGGAACGCTCACTTATGCGGACCAGCTCGTTGCCATGGGCAGCATGGGCTATAAGCATCATGCCATGACTGGCGATGGCGACCGTACCATAGCAACTTTGTCGAAGACGCAGATCAATCTGAAGATCATTCCGGGCGTCGCGGGCGACATCGAAATCTGCCAGCTCGTCGCGATCAATCTGACCGAAATCGTGCCGAAAGGCTCATGGTCAGGACCCGGCCGCTTGCATCTTGTGCCGCATGTCAATGCTCCGGTGGCGGATTTCCCCGTGCGCCGCGTTTTAGGCGCGCATCATTTCATCGCCGATCTGACATTGCCTTATGGCCGCGTCCTTTACGATTACAACAAGGAAAGCGCGGAAGAAGAAGCTCTGGAAGAAAAGCGGGTAATCATGGCAGCGGGGGAATAAATCCTCGCAGTCATGACTCTCGGAAAAAAGCTCTTTCAAGCATCAGCTCATTCCCGCTCGATGCGGATGAGCTGCGGCTTTTCCGCGAGATAGCCATCGGCGACGACAGAGTCGAGCGCTTGGCGGATGGTCTTTTCATAGGTCGCATAAGTGATAAGCACGACCGGCACAGGGTCCGGCGCGGCGGGCTTGCCGCGAAGGCCCGCCGCATTACGCTGAACGATGCTTTCCAATGAGATCCCATTCTCAGCCATGCGCGTGGCGATCGCCGCCGCCGCGCCGGGCCGGTTGTGAACTGAAAGCCTGACGTAGTAACCGCCTTCGTGCATCTGAAGCGGCGCGCGCTGGAGGCCGGTCAAGTCAGCGACAGGCAAGCCAAAGGGCGCAATATTCAACCCGCGCGCAAGATCGGCAAGATCGGCGACGACAGCGGAAGCTGTCGCCTCTCCGCCAGCCCCTGGCCCCGCCAATGTCAGCTCATGTACTGCATCAGCATTAATCGATACTGCATTGATAACTCCCATGATTTGAGCAATCGCAGACGATTTCGGCACCATCGTCGGATGGACGCGCTGCTCGATGCCTGAGGCCGTCCGCTGCGCGACGCCCAGAAGCTTGACGCGATAGCCGAGTTCGGCGGCGGCATCGAGATCGGCAAGCGTGATGGACTCGATGCCTTCGATGGCAATCGCATCAGGATCAATCGTCGTGCCGAAGGCAAGCGCGGTCAGAATGGCGAGCTTATGCGCGGTGTCGAAGCCGCCGATGTCAAAAGTTGGATCGGCCTCGGCATAACCGAGTTCCTGCGCTTCGCGCAGGCAGGCGGCGAAGCTCAGTTTTTCTGTTTCCATCCGGGACAGGATGTAATTGCAAGTGCCATTGAGGATACCGTAGACGCGCTCGATCGCATTGCCGGAGAGTCCCTCGCGCAGGGTTTTGATGACGGGGATGCCTCCCGCGACGGAAGCCTCGAAAGCGAGCGCGACTCCTTTCGCCTCCGCGGCCCGCGCGAGCTCCATGCCATGTTTCGCGAGAAGCGCCTTATTAGCGGTGACAACAGATTTACCGGCTTTGATCGCGGCTTCGACGGATGTCCGCGCGGCGCCTTCTTCGCCGCCGATCAGCTCAACGAACACGTCGATATCATCAAGGGCCGCGAGGGCCACTGGGTCTGCGATCCAGGCAAAACGCGAAAGGTCGATGCCGCGATCCCGGTCCCGGTCCCGCGCAGAAACGGCTTTGACTTCAATTTCGCGGCCAGTCCGCGCGGCCAGAGCCTGCCGCTGCCGGTCGAGAAGCCGCACGACCGACGTACCGACGGTGCCGAGCCCTGCTATCCCGACGCGCAAAGGTGTCATCATTGATTTGATCGCTCGCGAACGGAAGGCCGAAGGAAGCCCGGTTTTGCATGAAATACGGCCTGCCATCAAGGCGCCATCGCCAGTGGACCCTTGCCGCTTCTTACGTTGATTTTTAGCCCCGACAGTTTATTAGAACGCAGAGATTTGCAGAGGCTTGACTGCAAGAGAGCATTTTAGGCGAACCGGTCTCTGGTTTGCTTGTCCAATATGCAACGAGAGATTCAGGGGAAATAAAATGGCTACGATTGATCTTAAAGGTGAATGGAGCGACGCTGACGTCTCCGGGTTGCTCGCCTCCGTCAAGGACGACCGGGAATGGCGGCTGGAAATCGATGCGAACGGCATCGTTTCGCTGCACGATATGACCGCGAACCCCACTGGCGACGATTACGACCAGGCCCTGCACGGCTTTTTCGAGATTTGGAGCGCGGGCACCGATTTCGTCGGCAAAAGCGCCGCGGGCGACAAGGAACTCGTTGGCAAGATTGCCAAAGCGATCCGCGAAAACTACCCGAAGCTCAAGGGCAACGAGAAGTTCATCTACGTCGCGCTTTGAGCGGCGTCAGCCCGATATCAACCAGGCAGGATCAAACCATCGATCGGCTGCGCCGTCATAAGGCAGCCGGTTGATGTCCCAATGCCGGATCAAATGCGCATAGGCCGCATAAACCGGCGGGCCTCCGCCGATAAATACAACGCGATCTGAGAAGGGCGCGAGAGCGGCCTCGGGCGGCTCATCTGACCGGATCGTCACGATCGTGCGGCCGGCAAAGGCGAAGCTCGGAACCGAAGCATAAGTTTTCGGCCCCATCAGAATGACATGGCCGCGTGTCATATCCCAAAATCGGGCTACATCAGCTTTAAATTCCTGTCTTTTATCACCCTCCCATGGCAATCGGCCCTCGAGGCCAAACTGCCCGCGCAGACCAATGGCAATCATGGCACGTATATCAGGCATCGTTGCCTCTTAGAGCAGGGGTGGATTACGGAGCTTGGGTGGATTACAAGGCGGCTCAGATATTGCTTTGAAGGGTCAAAGCCTCGCGAGGCGAACGGCCGGACGTAACGGAGAGAAGAAGTGGCAGAGGAAGAGGCAGCAGCACCGACACGGAGTATTGTCGCGTCGATCGACATTAAAGGCTACCCTGTCGAAAAGATTTGGCGCGCGATTACCGATTCCGAGTGTATCGCACTTTGGTTCATGAAGAACGATCTGAAGCCGGATTTCGGCCATAAGTTCACCTTGCGCGCCCGCCCGATCGAGCGTTGGGACGGTGAATTTCAGTGCCAGGTTCTAGACGTCGAAGAAAACCAGAAGATTTCCTACACCTGGAAGGGTGGCGCGAAGGAACTCAAGGGTTTTGGCCACTATATCGATACGTTCGCGATATGGACGATCACACCCAATGAGGATGGCAGCTTTAAAGTCACCCTCACGCACGAAGGTTTCCCGATGGATGAAGAAACCGACCGTTGCTTCGCCGAGATGGAAAAAGGCAGCAATAGCGTGCTTCGTACACTCGCCAAGATGATGCCGGATTTCGACGAAGAATAGGCCTTCGTTCCAAAAACGCCGCCTATCGCGATTTAAAGCGCCTTCACAAATGTGAAGGCGCTTTTTTGATAGGTGCGGCGAAAACGCGCTCAGCGCACCAAATCGAGCACCCGCTTCGCGGCGGCATAGAGGCGCTTGCGGACATCGGCGAGATCGGTGCCCGATGCCGTGATATTGAGTTCCTTCTCATCATTGGCGCGATAGACGACGATATCGTCATCCTCCGCTTCGATCGTATCGATCGCAATGCCGATATTTTCAGTCGTGGCTTTAGAGCCCTCGGCACGCATCGTGAGCACCGCGGCTGAGCCCGGCTGCCAGCGGAACGGATCGAACCGCTCAAGCATTTCATCATAGGAAGAGATCAGCGCCGGGATCAGATCGCCATCCATCCGCAAGACGATCGCCTGCCATTCCGGATCGCTGAAACGGACCTTATAATCGATCACCTTCGGGCCTTCGGCCGTCAAGATGATACGCGCATTCAAAAGGCCTTTGAAGGGACGCCGCGCAGCCTTCATGGCCGTGACCGTCGGGCGCATGATTTTTTGAATGATCTGTTTTTCAATTTCGGGCGTCACCGCCGGCGCTGGCGAAAGGCTGCCGCGATAAAGGCCCGGCCCCTCCGGGTCCCAATCGTCCGTCGCCGAGGTCATCGGCAAAACAATATGCCCGTCCGAGACAGCGCAATAGCTGACCTCTGGCCCCGTCAGAAACTCCTCGACGAATATTTCGAGATCACCCGCTGCGAAATGTGCAGCGATGGCCGCATTGGCCTCATCTTTCGTCTTACAGATGGCCACACAAGACCCGTTGACCGCGACATCGCCCTTGATCACAACCGGCAGCTCGGACCCTTCCATATGTGCCTTGGCCGAGGCCTCATCGGTGAAGCGGACCGATTTCGCCATCGGAATTTTGCCGTTCTGGCAAATCTCGCGCGCAAAAGCTTTGGAGGTTTCGAGCTTCACGGCACCCATGTCAGGTCCGAATGTCGGGAAGCCGTTGCGATTGAGCATATCGACAAGGCCGATCGACATCGTATGCGTCGTGCCGACAATGATAAAATCGATGTCGTTTTCTTCGCAAAAGGCAGCGATCGTATGCACGGCCTTGAGGCTGATCGGCACGCATTCGGCGATGAGCCCCACACCTGTATTGCCCGGCGCGCAAAAGAGCTCTTCAAGGACAGGCGATTCGCTCAATTTCCAACAAAGCGCATGCGCGCGCGCGCCATCGCCAATCACCAACACATTCATCAGGTGCCCCGTTCTTCCGGCATGCGGTCAGCGGTTATCCGCTCTTCTGGGCACTTCTTAAAGCAGCAGGGCCGCAAATCAAAGAACTGCTGATTTTGGGATAGCCGCCAATTTGCCGCGGAAAGATCAATCGCCAGCGGGCTCTGTCTTACTCGGTGGCGGATGCTGGTTAGGGCTTGCTGGAAGCAGAGGATGTCTCAGACGACGGTTTGATCCCGCCCCTTTTATCCGCTTGGAGGCGCGCGGACTCAAGTTCGCTCTCGAGATCCTTCAGTTCCGCCGGAGTTCTCAGCTTCGGCCTCTCAGGATCGGTTCCTGTTACGGGCTGATATTTGAGCTTCGACTCGTCGGGGCGCCGCTCTTTCACAAAATCTTTGGGCTCCGGCCGGTCGGCCCAGAGACGCGTTTGCATGATCGTGTCGAGCGGGGTGTTGCGATGTTTCGGCGGTTTCTTTTTATCTGGCTGGTTTTGATCCTCGGCGAAACTCACCGCCGCGAGCAAGGAAAAGGCGCAAGCCAAGCTAAGCGTAACGCCGGCTGCCAAGCCTTGCCGGGCCCAAAGGCTGCGCGGCTGAAGCCCCGCTTCAGAAGATTTCAGGAAAACCAGCACGACTTTCGTATCGCTTCGTTCTCGTCGACGGCAAGTCAGATGACCTTTAAATGATAAATAATTAGGTTTCTATTATGTCTGAAACGAGACTGCGTTTGTACTCTCGCCGCATAGGGATCGGCCATGGATCAGAATGGGTTGAAAGAGCCCGCGGCGTCTGACGACAGCGGCCTTAAGAACAAGAAAAAGAAAAAGAAGAAAAAAGCAGCGGTCGATAAGGCGCTTCGCAAGGAGCGCAAAGCGGCAAAGCTTACAATAAAGACAAAATCCAGCGTGGCCGCCTCCAAGAGCGGCGCTACCGCCGCCTTGTCCGAAGCGCCCGTAAGTCATAAGGAGCAGCAGAAGGACCAGCCAGGCGTGCCGCCCGCTGCCGAAGAAAAGAGTATGGCCGGTCCCAAGCCGGTCGCGATCCCCGACTTTGAGAAGCTCGCTGCCAATATGGCGGGTGTCATCAGCCAAGGCAGCAAGATCTTCGCATCCTATCTTCAGCCCTTCGACGCGCCGGAAAAGCGCCAGGATGTGTCCGATGAAGTGGCGGGCGTCGTTCGCACGCTTGGCAAGGTCGCGGAACATTGGCTGAGCGATCCGGCGCGGACGGTTGAAGCGCAAAGCACATTGTCAGCCCCTTTTCTCAGTCTCTGGATGCAGACTTTGCTTCGTTTTTCCGGTCAATCGGAGCCGCCCATCGTTCCCTTGGACCCTGCTGACAAACGTTTCGCAACGCCTCTTTGGCATGAGAGCCCCCTGTTCGATTTTTTCCGCCAGCTGCATGCGATCGCAACGAGGTGGGCGGACGATCTTACCATCCGCGCCGAAAGCGTCGATCCGCATACACGCGACAAGGCCCGCTTTTATCTACGGCAGATTTCAAGCGCGCTGTCGCCATCGAATTTCGTCGCTACCAATCCGGAGCTTCTGCACGAGACGCTTTCGTCAAACGCCGAAAATCTCTTGCGCGGCGTGAGCCTCCTCAGTGCCGATATTGAAGCTGGCAAAGGGACGCTCACGATCCGCCAAACCGATGTGTCGAAATTCGAGCTCGGCATCAATGTCGCCGCGACGCCCGGCAAGGTCATTTTCCGCAATGACCTTATCGAGCTCATTCAATATGAGCCTGCCACGGAAACCGTCTGCAAAAGGCCTCTGCTTATCGTGCCGCCGTGGATCAATAAATTCTATATCCTCGATCTCAATCCGGACAAAAGCTTCGTGCGCTGGGCTGTTGCAGAAGGCCAAACCGTTTTCATGATTTCCTGGGTCAACGCCGAGGCGCGCCACCGCGACAAGGATTGGGCCTCTTACATGCGCGAGGGCATTTTCGCCGCGCTGGATGCCATCGAGCAGGCGACAGGCGAGCGTAAAGTCAATGCCATTGGCTATTGCGTCGGCGGCAC
>Ga0116231_10013064_pt1 | contig 11835 bp, 6 predicted proteins | sample S1TSphgellanicum_2_FD_89695 | JGI IMG/M metagenome (GOLD analysis project Ga0116231, IMG submission 89695) | Host-associated microbial communities from peat moss isolated from Minnesota, USA - S1T2_Fd - Sphagnum magellanicum MG | ecosystem: Host-associated > Plants > Peat moss > Unclassified...
AAAAAAAAAATAACCCGATTGAGTTCCCACAAAAAAAGAATAAATTCTCAAAAAACTTGAAATAAAAAAAAAAAAAAAAAACAGGAGGAAGAGCAGCAGCACCTTGCTAAGAGGGAAAACCCGGGTGAAAGGAAAGAGATGGAGATACGAACCTCAATGTCGTCGAAAGACCAGCGTCCAAACAGCTTCACCTCTGGTTGAAGCACTGCTACCGCCATCGTTGCCAAAAGATTTCTCGGATTTACGAGACAAAGGAAAATGAAGCAAAAGAAACGAACTGCGTCCAAGCGAGCGACCGCCGCGATGGCGATGGCGACGACGATGGGAAAAGAGAGCAATCATACAGAAACGCAGCCTACTTAGTTGTAAGCCGCGGCCCATCAAACCCTAATTCCTGCCCTAGCAACCCGTCAAACCCTAATATCCAAGGGCTGTCCATCAACCCTCCTATATCGGACGGCTAGGCGAAGTCTAATCGATCTTACCCATCCCTCGTTAAATGTTACCTCTGTGACTGAAAACCCTACAAAACCAGAAACCCTAAAGTAGTACCTCTCTACATATCACTTCGGGTCCTAGGGTTTAATCTAGGGTTTAAGGAACGTCGGCTTTCTTTACCTCTTTGCAGCAGCCGTTGTGAACTCGCTCCGCTCGTACCGCTTCTTCCGATCAGAGGAAGCTCTTGCAATGAGGCCTCCGTTGACTCGCGGTGCCCGAGGTGTGTGCTAAGCTGCTGCTTCTTCTTTAGATTCGCTGTGCTATATTTTAGTGCCGCAGTAGTTTCAGTGTTTTTCTGTGTGTGTTTTTTTCAGGGCTTTGTGAGGGGTTTTGATTGATGTTGAAGTTCTTTGGTGCAAGTTTTGATTGGAATGCTTTAGGATGATGCATTGTGTTGTGGTTTTTATTTGTCGACATTTTTGGGTCAGAGTTTTGGTTTGTTGATTTATTTGTTGTTGAGGACAGAGCGTTTTGTGGGTTTGTTCTGTGTTTGCAGGCGGAGGGGGTTTTAGGGGTGGACGAGGTGGAGGAGGAGGGAGAGGTGGATTCGATGGAGGACGAGGCGGCGGAAGGGGAGGAGGAGGAGGGTTTCGAGGAGGACGTGGTGGAGGAAGGGGTGGAGATAGAGGGGGAAGAGGAGGCAGAGGAGGTCGTGGAGGTGGACGGGGTGGAGGAAGAGGAGGCGGAGGCATGAAGGGAGGAGCCAAGGTGGTGATTGAGCCTCATCGTCATGAGGGCGTCTTTGTTGCCAAGGCCAAGGAAGATGCACTGGTCACCAAGAACATGGTTCCTGGAGAAAGTGTATACGGAGAGAAGAGAATCAGCGTTGAGGTTTGTACTTTGAATATCTTTGTTTTGATGCTTGCCTTACTATTTGTCGCTGTTCCTTGGCATTGGAGTTTCTACTCCAGGTTTTGGTGGGTTTTATGGTTCCGACCCTCTGTTCTTACGTGGGTCTTGCTTCATTCTTGTTTATAGAGTCTTGTATTGACGTGTTTTGCAGAATGAGGATGGAACCAAGACAGAGTACAGAGTATGGAATCCCTTCAGGTCAAAGCTTGCAGCTGCCATCTTGGGCGGTGTTGACAACATTTGGATTGTAAGTACAAGTTCTGCTGAATTTCACGTTTCCCTCAAGCAACCAGAAAAGAGTCCATTATTCAACGTGTTCTATTTTCAGTGCTTTCTAAAAGCTTTGTATTTTTTTCCTCCATGTGCAGAAACCTGGGGCACATGTGCTGTATCTAGGAGCTGCTTCAGGAACAACCGTCTCTCATGTCTCGGACATTGTTGGACCAGTAAGCTATATTCTTTAGTCTTTCACCATGTTTTAGTTGATGCTCCGTTTGTTTTGTATCAAGGTCTGCTAGCTTGAAGTTTGCACCATACCCACAGAGAAGTTTTCTACTGAAAGTTCTTTGAATGTTTTCTGAAGCATGGCATGTTTTTGAATGTTGAGCAGACAGGAATAGTGTATGCAGTTGAATTCTCCCATCGCAGTGGCCGAGACCTTGTGAATATGGCTAAGAAGCGGACTAACGTGATTCCCATCATTGAGGATGCTCGTCATCCTATGAAATACCGGATGCTTGTTGGTATGGTAGATGTAATTTTTGCTGATGTTGCGCAGCCAGATCAGGTACAGAAACAGCATCCCCTGAATCTCTTTTTCTTTTTTTCTATCTCTTGGGGATTCTGGTTTTTGGCACTGTAAATTTCTACAATTCTTAAGGGTCTCTGGTTGTTTTTTTTGCAAGCTGTTTGTTGACATTCATGATCTTGGCTTCAAAGCTGTGGGTTGAATCAAGAAGCGGATGAAGAGATTGATGGATTCCCCTTCCAACTGTGGTATGAGGAAATGTCCTAGATCTGACGCTTACTTTTACCTCGCTCATGAGACCTGTAATACAGAATCTTTGTATGCAGTATGATTGTTTACCTGTCTTGTGTAGATGATAGGTGCTGGGAATGTCCCCGATGTAGTTTTCTCTGAGGATATAGCATTCTGGAAGGTCACAATTGATTTGTGTAGGAACATTTTTCTCTGTTAAACCCTTAGTGTCTAGTTTGGAAGTGAATCGACAAAGGTGATTTGCAGGCTCGTATTGTTGCTTTGAATGCGCACAATTTCTTGAAGAATGGTGGACATTTTGTCATTTCTATCAAGGTAAAGTTGCACCTGAGCTGGGTTTATAACTGTTTCCAATATGCTTTTCTCTGATTGAAGCATTTGCAACTTGGCTCTTTCTTGTTTCACAGTTTTATGCCATTTGACTTATGTTTAGATGTACTGACAGGTTTTGGTTGCCTGGTTTTAGAGAGTTGTAAAGGGCATGTAACCAAATATTGGGTTCTATTTGTGGCAGGCTAATTGCATTGACTCAACAGTACCAGCTGAAGCTGTATTTGCCCAGGAGGTGAAAAAGCTCCAGAAAGAGCAGTTTAAGCCTAGTGAGCAAGTGACTTTGGAGCCATTTGAGCGGGATCATGCTTGTGTGGTGGGGGGGTACCGCATGCCCAAGAAAGTGAAACCAGGTGCCGGATCATAGATTAGATCTGTAGGTCAAATCAAATCTTTGCAGCTTCAAACCAAAATTTCTTTTGCCTGTATCTTTGAACTTGAAATGGGTAGACTGTTGCAGAGGGTGATCCTTATCAATGATAGATCAACAATTTGGAGTTTGGACTCTGGCATGCCATAACCTGCAGTTCAAAGCACACTGGTGATTGAAGTTGTAAAAGCTGTCTGCATCTTTTCAATGCTTGTTGACAGCCTTGCACAGTAAATTGGATTCCATGGAAAAGAAGATGGATGTTGACATTGGGCCAATGATGTGCTACATGGAACTCATTTTGTTGTGAGGTTTCCACTAATCCTGTCCCAAGTGACCAAATCTGCCCAAAACTTCAGTAAAATCTAAGACTTCAATAAGTATGAAGTGTGGTCTACTTGTACCCTCTTCAAAGGTTAAAAGAACATATGGTGTTGAACACTTCATTTTCAGGGCAAATGTTTTTGGTTCGTTTTTCTTCTGAAACCAGTTTTGCAAAATTGGAGTTCTAAAGTTGGCATACCTTTAAAGGCAGATTGAGGTATATTCCAACCCAGCATGCAGAAATATATTAACGTCCTCACGTTTCAAGCTGAAAATGACAGTTCTTAAATACCCAGCAAGAAAAGTCCCTGAGCTACTGTTTAGTGTAGCTTTGGTTCAAATCCTTTCTTTTGTGTTACCCTGGTTTTCAACTTTTCTATTGCCCACATTGTAACTCAAACAAATCCACCTCTGAATATTCTCCAGAGGCCATTTAAGCGAATGAGGTGTTGATGGGCAACACCGCAAGGTCAATTAACTGGTTGGGGTTTCATCGGAGGTGGATCTGCTCTTGTCAACTTTTTCTATTGCAGGCCGTTGCGTTCGGTGAAACAGTTCTCTACAATTGTGCCTCTGCTTCACAAAGCTTTACCCTAAACCCTTGACCTTCGCCCTGAACCCCAAATTTGGGCTCCTACAACCGATGCAAGCAAAAACTTGCAGCATTCATGAGAATCTGTAATGCACTGACTTAGTTCCCTCATGAAGGACTGCAACGAAAAAGAAAACAAAAAAAGGGGAAGGAAAGCGCATCAGTCCATTATGATGGGGCAGTATTACCAATACGGTACAAGCGACTGTGCTGTATCCCCTGCTGCAGTCTGCAAGCCAGAAACTAGGAAAATAAGAGGGCAGGATTGTAAAAGAAACTGATGCATTATAATAAACACGCACCTCTCTGCGGCTGTAGTATTCGCTTGAATGGCCTTCCCCACACACTGATATCGCCTCCTACAAATTTAGACCTGGTTTGCAACCAGCTTGAAGGAGACAGTGTGTAAAATATGTTAACCATCAGCATCTAGCACCAGATCTGGTTCGCACACACTGCACCTAGCACTATATCCGGTTCTAAGTCCAAACGGCCATTCAAGTGTAACAGACAAACACAGGACACTGAGATATATCAGACCTGATAGCGAGGATCTTACCTTTGTTTGAATGCAAAGAATGTCTTAAGCATCACCATGCATTAGGGTTTTGCAAGCATCACAATGCACTAGGGTTTTGCGAGAGAGAGAGATCGGACGTGATAGCGAGGATCTTAGTTACTACTGTTACAGGCATTGAGGTCTTCTTCTTCACAGTCAGAGAGAGAGAGACAGAGTCTTGCGACTGTTTTCATTTAGGGAACTGAAGCGAGGAAAGCTTTTGGTGTGTAGTCGTAACGCCGCCATGACATGGGCAAGGATCTGCAGCGTTCGAGGTGCTCTCGCACGCCGCAATCTTCCTTATGTCTCTATCACTCGCATCGCCACCCACGGACAAGAAGGATGTGATCAACAGTCATCAGAAAGCATGAGATGCGAACCCTTGTGGAAGCGATATGCATCAGGGTTTGAAGGAGGAGGTGTGATGATGTCCCCTCTGTCACCGATCTCTGCAATTTTTTGGCTTCACCTTTGGATTTTGGCAGAGCTATTACTGATGGCATCATGCATCAAGCAAGCTCTTGATTCTGTTCTACTGTTGCAATTTCCCAAAAGAAATTCTTCTTAATCTGCTTTGCTAGGGTTTCCTCCCTTTCTTCTGCAAAGGTATGTACAATGGATCATCACTCCATGAAAGATGACAAGCTCTCCCCATCTGACAAGGTCCATCTTGGTGTGCTGCTGCTGCTGATGGTGATTTATCAGGATCAGATGATTCCAGAAACAATAATGGTGGCTCTGGTGATTCTGAAGAGAAAGGACAATGGAGACAATGGGTTGAACAGCGCCTCAAAGGTTTGTGCATTTTCGGAAATCCATTCTTGCCATGCATCTCCAATCTTTTTTACATGTGCATTTTGGCTTTTTATTCCAAAAGTTTTGTTTCTCAGATATATCTATTATATGATTTGAGCTCAAAGGCTGGTTGCACAGTAAGGTGTGGGGTTTCTTATTGTTATGAAGAAAGTTCTCTCAGTACTTCTGAAGCTTTTGCTATGGTTAACTACACGCTCCTCTGCATAGCTCTGATGAAATCAGAGAGATGAACAATTAGGGTTTTTAGTTCAGGATGTCATCAATCTTGCTTAAATCTGTGTGTTGGATGCATGGCTTGAGGACATGTCCTGGTTTGTAATTGTACCACCAAGCAATCTCTCATCCTGAACAGCCTTTCATGAACTTGAGCAGAGATCAACCCATATACTGAAACCTCTCACAGTCTTCATGCATGTCATCCTGATCTCATTGATGGAAGTGATTTTTTTCCAGCCAAAGAAGCAGGACAGTCTGCCTCAATCTCACAGGAGGAGCAAGGATTTAGATTCAGAGGATTGGCGATTCAGGATGAAAGGAGTCCTGGTTCAGTTGCCAGTAAGCTTAAAATTTCCTAGCCCGTTCAATCAATTTTCTTGTGTATTTTCTTTGTCTTTCTGTGTGGTTCTGTCAGGCAAGAAGAGAATGGAGCAGGCCACATGCATACATGGTCAGTGAAGTGTTTTACATATCTGTTCAATGTAGTGAGTCTACTACGCTAAACCCTGGAATTTCTTGCTACCTTTTTCAGGTATGCAGGATTCAACAACTGACGTACACTCACAGGTGGAGCCAATGGATGAGTTTGAGTCACGGGTTCTGGGTTTATCATCAAAGAAAGATGGTGCTGAGGATGATGATCTTCTGCGGGAACTGGAAGAAATCGAGCAGTCAGCTTTGTGGCGGGCATCAGGTACGAGTGAGGAGGAAGTAGAGGAAGGAGAGACGGAGGAAGAAGAGATGGATACTGATTCAGATGAAGATGAAGAGTGGGACAATGAGGGTGGGCAAGTGTTGTCAGACACTGCATTGTCAGCAATTGTTGACTATGACTTGGATGATGAAGAGAGACCTTATCAGTTCAGGCCAGATCGGCTCTTCTTCCCAGGGCAAACTTATGAACCTGAGGTGAACTTTATCTTGCTGTCTTTTTGAATGCAGTTTCCAAATGTTGTTTGTAATACTGAGATTTCTTTCACTGTGATTCACTTTGGAAACATAGAAACAATGAATCAATCAGATTTAAAAAAACTTAGGTCAATCTTGAGTTCTGTTGTGGTATGTGTGTGTGATGGCTGCTGGTGTGCATTCTTCTTGGTTCATTACCATCAGCTGGATGAGTGACAGCAGGCTTCTCAGTTTCATCCATGTCTAGTCCATTGTTGCTATGCTATGTCTGTGTATACCAGAATGAGATCATGATATATGCAATCAGCATGAAGATGCCAGGGTATTGAATTGATCTGACATAGGTATCCTGAATGTTTATCATGTCTGTCAATTTAAACCCCATCTGCTGGTGTAATTGTTGTGGGAAACAGGATCTTGATCTTTCAAAGACACCGGAAGAACGGGAGAAGCCTCCTCCACGATACAGACGCATCTATGAATCACATGAAGTGTTATTGAGGGCAGACTTTCGGGTACATTTTTTCTCATTTGTGCATGCCAACAACTACTATCTCATATGAACCAACAATACATCGCATGTTTCTTGAACTATACCATCATTTCTGATTCTCATACTTGTTTTGATTAGTGTCAGAAAACTATTCCTCAGTGGCAGTTAATTGAGTTTCTGACAAAGTTTGCGGTTGGATAAACTTTCTTAATCCTTGCAGAATCCACGCTACCTCTCAAACTTCATTGCAGAGACATCAAGGATTCTACCGAGGAGAAGGGTAAATGGCTGGACTCTGCTTTACTCATTGGTCAGATATTGATTGGTCAAAAGGGTTCTTCCAGTAGATGACAGAAGTTGTAAGTTAATGCATTTACATCAGATTGCCAGGTGGTTTCTGATTTGAGATTTCGGCATAGCAGATGTGTGAAAGCAAACAATGTCTCTCACTCCTTTGTTTGTCTCATCTCTATCTGATCTGTGGAGCAAATCTTTCTATTTTACAGAGCCGTTTGAGTGCAAAGGCACAACGGAAGGTAGTGCGGGAGATCAAAACAGCCCGTGTTCTTGGCCTCATGCCGTTTACCTCAATGGGTCAAGCTCCCTTTCGGTTCATGCGATCCAGGTTAGATGACAATGGTGCACCTCAGGGCTCTGAGTATTAACTGGAGCCAAACTCTTCTTCAGCTTCATTCCTGATTCAGACACAGGGCTCAGCTTGGAACTATGCCCCTCATAAAGACAAAGCATTACGCAATCTCTGCAGATCAAATTCATGGTCATGTTGGAAAACCTTGGAGGTAGTTGCAGGGTATCAGATATTGCAGCAAGAATTATCCAGCAAATGATATTCACAGTACTGGCCTTTGTCTTTGGCAGAGATTATGAAGCAATGGAAATTGTCTTTCACCTTTGTTTACATGTAACGGAGGTGCGAACTTAAGAGTTTTCATTACAGTCAATTGAGTATTGGTGTTTCACAAGTGATGATTTTGCAACCTTCAGATTACAGATCATAAGGTTTAGGGTTTAGGGATTAGGGTTCTAGCCAGCAGAAACTTGCAATGAAACTCAGATCTTGTGATGAGTGCCAGATAGATAAATGTGCCTTTGCATGTCCACAATAGTGCCCTGCTTGTTGTTATCCTTGATTGATTGCAAAGTTTGCTATGAAACCATATCTCTGTGAAACATTCAGACAGTTGTTCAGGCACATATATCAGGCATGCTTGGAGTGAGCAGAAGAGATGTGGTGATCTATATTGAAATTCTTCTTTGCTGTTTCTTTGGATTCTGCATGGAAACATGCAACAACTTTGAACCCTCATGGGCCCCACAAAGTTTGGGTTGTGCTTGCTGCCATGTTGATTGCTTGCTTGTGTACAAAAATTGAGAGCTGAAGGAAGAAGCTCCTGAACTTCCAGAACAGACATTGAAGATTTCCTGCTGTTTGAAACCCCAGCCATCATTCTTGCACTCAAAAGTGCTCTTCTTGAAGCCACGCTGCTGTCGAGAAAAAACCCTTTTTGTACTCGAAAAGTAGTGTTTTCTGCATTGCTGCGCTTCCTAAACCCTAAGCGCTCTAAACCTTGGGCTCTACTGGAGCTTCAGCTTGTCGCATGGATTCTTTTCTTGTAATCTGTCAGGACCCGCGCGCATCAAGGTGTACGCATCGGCTATCGCCTGGGCCGCCGCTGTGGCGACGGCGTAGGGCGAGGCGTAGCGGCAACGAAGAAACAAAGGAGATATCTGCAAGGACTTGACGCAGCGCCGGCTGCTGTACGCTCTTCTCCCTCACTTCCTCGGCTTCCTTCTCCCGCAGCCATGGCTAGGGTTTTGTGTCTCCGGCAGAAACAATCGGATGTGCTGCGGTTTTTGCTGCGAGTGAGATGCTGGGAGTATAAGCAGGTACGCTGCATCATTGTACAGCATGATCTTGGTGGCGATAATGCAGCAGGAGCAGCAGCAGGGGCGGCAAAGATATGGGAGTCAAGGCCGATGTCTGTACTACACAAGATGGAGGAGCAAGGGATTCCGGTTGTGCACTCAACGTATGCCAAGCTTTTGCGGAGGTGCAGTGAGATGCGAGATCTGGTTGAAGGAAAACAGGTATACAGCCATATGGTTCAAAGAGGATTGCAGCCAAACATATTCATAGGCAATGTATTGTTAGACATGTTTGTCAACAGTAGTGCAAGTGTGGAGGATGCAAGAGAAGTCTTTGACAACAAACTTGTTGAGAAAGATGTTGTCTCCTGGTCCACCATGATCACAGGATATGCTAAACATGGCCATGGGAAAGAGGCTTTTGAGCTATTCTGCTGCATGCTGCAACAAGAAGGTGTGAAGCCAAACACAATCACCTACATGAGTGTTCTGAAAGCTTGCAGCAGCATCATCCCAAATGGCTTGGAATGTGGCGAACATGTCCATGCCCACATCATTGAATCAGGGTTTCAACCTGATGTTCGTGTTTGGACTTCTCTAATCAGCATGTATACGAAGTGTGGAAGAAGTGGCAAGGCTCTGGAAGTTTTCTACCACATGCAGAGACAAGGTGTAGAGCCAAACAAAGTCACATACATCAGCATTCTTAATGCATGTACCAGCAGCCCATCAGCTTTGGACTCGGGTAAGCAGATCCATGCAATGATCAGAAAATCAGGGTTGGATTCTGATGTGCGTGTTGGGACTGCACTTATTGGCATGTATGCCCAATCTGGTAGAAGTCAGGAAGCTTTTGAGGTGTTTTGCCATATACAGGAGCAAGGAATGAAGCCAGATAAAATTACGTACATCAGCATGTTGAAGGCATGTTCCAGCCCAATAGCTCTCCAGTTGGGAAAGCAGATACATGCCAGCTTAAGTAAATCTGGTTTTGGCTCTGATGTTCGTCTTGAAAATGCACTGATTGGCATGTATGTCAAGTGTGGGAGTGACAAGGATGCTTTCGATGTGTATCGCCACATGCAACAAAAAGGTGTACAGCGAAATAACTTCACTTACATGAGCATCCTAAATGCATGTAACAGCCCTGCAGCTTTGGAATGGGGAAAGGAGGTTCATGCGCATATAATGAACTCGGGATGGGACTCCGATGTTTGTGTGGGGAATGCTCTTATCAGCATGTATACAAAGTGTGGAGACAGTGCAGATGCATTTGAAGTGTTTCGTCGAATGGAACGTCAAGGTGTGGAGCCAGACAAATTTACTTACATAAAAATTCTGAATGCATGTGCTAGCCCAGCCACTCAAGAACGGGTAAAGCAGGTCCATGCCCGTATCAGGAAATCTGGTTTTGACTCTGATATTCGTCTTGGAAATGCACTTATATCCATGTATGTCAAGTGTGGGAGCAATAAAGATGCTTTTGAAGTGTTTTGCCACATGCAACGACAAGGCTTGGAGCCAGATGAAATCACTTATATGTGTGTTTTGAATGCATGTGCCAGCCCACAGGCTCTGGAATGGGGAAAGCATGTCCATGCGCACATCAGAAAGTCCCGATTTGGCTCTGACGTTCGTGTGTGTAATGCACTTATTGGCATGTATGTCAAATGTGGGAGAAATGATGATGCTTTTGAACTCTTTCGCCAAATGCAACAGGAAGGAATGGAGCTTAGCAATATCACTTACATGAGCATTCTGAATGCCTGTACAAACCCATCAGCATTAGAATGGGGAAGAGAGGTCCATGCCCACATTGTGAATTCCGGACTCAAATGGGATGTGTGTGTGGGAACTGCTCTTATTAGTATGTATGCGAAGTGTGGGGCCAGTGAGGATGCTTTCAAAGTATACCGTGAATTGCAACAAGAAGGCGTAGGGTTGAACAGGGTCACGTACATCTGCATTCTCAAAGCATGTGCTAACCTAACAGCACTTGCTGAAGGCAGACAGTTAAATTTGAACATCATTGAAGCTGGATTAGGGGCTGATATCTGGATTCAGAATGCACTAATTGACATGTATGCAAAATGTGGGAGTCTTGTGGATGCACGCAAAGTATTTGACACAATGCCTCGAAGAGATGTTGTTTCATGGACTGTGATGATTGACGCACTTTCTCAGCATGGGTGTGGTGAAGAAGCCCTGGAACTTTTTGGACAAATGAAGGAGGAAGGGGTTCAGCCAGATGCAATAACATTCATAGGTGTTCTGTCTGCTTGTAGTCATGCAGGCTTAGTCAATGAAGGCCTTGGATACTTTAGTTCCATGTTCCAAGACCATGGCATCATGCCTACAAGTACACACTACGGCTGCGTGGTGGACCTTCTTGGCCGTGCAGGTCGTTTAAGGGAAGCAGAAGAATGCATCAAGAAAATGCCCAATGAAGCAAACCCTTCAATTTGGGCAGCCTTGCTTGGTGCTTGCAGAGTGTACTGCAATGTAAAGTTGGCAGAAAGTGCTGCAGCCCACTGGCTTAAATTGGAACCAAAGAATGCTGCAGTCTATGTGCTGCTTTCACATGTCTATGCAGCAGCTGGCATGTGGGACAGTATAGTGGAGATTAGGAAATTGATGGAGGAGAGAGGTGTTCAAAAAGAGCCAGGGCGATGCTGGATTGAGGTTGAAGGGAAGATGCACACTTTTGTGGCAGATGACAGGACCCACTTGCAGGTAGAACAGATATATGCTGAGCTAGAAACATTGAGTGTGCAGATGAAAGAGGCAGGTTATGTGCCAGACACTCGCTTTGTTGTGCATGACTTGGATGAACAGCAGAAGGAACGAGCCGTTTGCTACCACAGCGAAAAGCTGGCCATTGCATATGGTATCATCAGTACAGCTCCAGGGACACAGATCCGCATCTTCAAGAACCTTCGCATATGCTCTGACTGCCACACAGCCACCAAGTTCATTTCAAAGATTACTG
>Ga0116231_10013065_pt1 | contig 11834 bp, 6 predicted proteins | sample S1TSphgellanicum_2_FD_89695 | JGI IMG/M metagenome (GOLD analysis project Ga0116231, IMG submission 89695) | Host-associated microbial communities from peat moss isolated from Minnesota, USA - S1T2_Fd - Sphagnum magellanicum MG | ecosystem: Host-associated > Plants > Peat moss > Unclassified...
AAAAAAAAAAAAAAAAAAAAAAAAAAAAAAAAAAAAAAAAAAAAAAAAAAAAAAAAAAAAAAAAAAAAAGGGGGGGGGGAGAAAAAAAAACAGACAAATAAAACAAAAAGGATTTAAAAAACAAAACAAAAAATAGAAAAAAGAAATTCATCAAAAATACAATCACCTTTTCACCTTCCTCTATGGTTTAATCACAAGCACTAACACCCACAAAAAGTTCTCCTCCCTCTTCCACTCAAACAAAGAATAATTCACAAACGTTCATGGGAAGAAAATAAGTGAATGGGAAGAGAAGAAAAAAAGGATAGGTAGGTAGGAAGAGGTGTAAGTTGGGTGGGAAAGGCTGAAAAAGAAAAAGAAAAGTCTGGGTTGGGGGCAATAAAAAGGGAAGGAGGAAAAAAAAACTTCATCCAATTGCACAAAACTTAGAATAGGTTCTGTGGAACTAGTGCATTGGTGAGTGTTGGGTCATAGCGATCAATTTTGACTTTCTATGTACATTGTTATTATATGGAAGCATATTGTCACAATGATACAAGGATGAATTGTATCATTGTGTGATGGTCCAGTTGAATCATAACAATGTTTTTAACACATGGTGTAACAAAGGTGTGTTTGTCAATCATAGGCTAAAACCACATATTCATGTTTGTGGTCTTATGAGTGTCATTGAAATCACCATAACCCTTTTTTGTTAGGGTTAAATGATATACAAAGGTTTATTATCAAGCATGATCAAAACACATCAAGGGATCTTTTACACCCACAAGGTCTCCTAAATATGTTTGGACTTTAGACAAGTTTCATAGGAACTTGTGACTACCTTTATCCAAACCTTAAACAATATTAAGGTCCTACACTATCCTACACTCTTGCTACAACTAATTTTTCATATTAGATCCCACACTACTTCTATTTCTCTAAAAAACATAGAATTTTGAATGCCCTTTAAGAACTATGATGTTCTCAATCTTGCCTACTCATTTAGTAAGATGAATGAAGTAGTTGAAGTTTATAAAGGAGCGTGCAAGAAGAATAGAGGTATGGGAAGATCAAAGGAGAAAATTAAATTGTGTAAAATGATGGGTGCAAATGACTACATAGAAAGAAACCTATCAACCTACATTTGAACACCCCCAAATTTTGAATGTTTTCAAGGTCATCAGAATTTTGTATAAAAGCAAAGTTTGTTTTTGAATGGAGGGGGGTGCATTTCTAGTGGTAGCAAGTTGATTTAAAAAGATTTTGCTACCACTTGTTTTTCAAAATGAGGTGTAACACTAATTAAAAATATGGTCACGATAGCCCAAGAGGACGAGATCTTTTATGATTGTCTTAACCCATACATCACCATTTGGCAAGCTTTTCTCCTTTTGTTGTGATCACCTATTGCATTTTGTTGCTAGTTTTGTGAAAGCCTCCAAACCCTAACTAACATATGGCTTCCAAAATCCCCCAAAAAAATTGAATCTTAACCTCCAAAAACACATTTTAATGTGAAGTGCTTTTTATTTTAGAATCCATTCAACATAACAAAAACCTCCAATAGCACTAAAAGTTGAAAAACTTCTACCCCAAAACCCAAATACATATGTAAAAGCTTCCGTACAAGAACTTTCATAGTTTATTGCTTGCTCTCATTGAACATATCATCTTGCACTTGTCCATGGATTTATCAATGATGTGACATCTTAATCAAATAAGTAAAACTTGGTACTTAGTTGTGAATGATATTATGGCATGGAAAACACTTGAGATTGTTAAATTTGACAATGCCTTTCATCACTAAACAACTTCAAGGGTAGTAATTCCAAAACATTTTCTTAAAGACTACTTGTAATTTAAATTAAAATGTTTAAAATTTCAATTCATGGTGGGTAACTTACTAGAGTTTGATGATCCTAGCAATTGATTTTTTGTATAAGAACTCAAATGATGTACATGGCCAAAGTTTTGAAGTTTTTTTATTTACCCATTTGATTGTAATATTAATGGTATTGAAAGTTTTCAAAGTGCAATATTATTGATTCACATTTGTTTTTATCAAAACTCATTTTCATTTGGCACATGGTTTGGGGTCTAATCAAATTATGTATGCATGAATTTAATTTTGAATTGTCATTTTGAAGTTTAATGCACATTTGACATACCCAATATGGCCTTAGGGGTTTTATAGATATTTTATTGATGCATGTTGCCTTTGTTAAGTTTACAATTGAGTTGGTAGGTATAATATTTATTTTGGTTCTATATGCATGTACTTAATTTGAAAGGCTCTAATGAGGTCTATGCACATTTGACATTTTCAATATGGTGTTGGGGTTTATATAGGTAATTTATTGTTACACATTTTCCCTTGTGAGATTTAATGCACAATTGGCACATCTAATAAGGTCTATTATAAATCATGTATGCATGTAATTGAATTTGAAATGTCCTAGTGAGGTTTGTTGACCATTATTTATGACATTTTTTAATCTTGTAAACATGGAATTGAACTTAGTTTAACTTCAATGGGTTCACAACTCAATTAACAACTCCTATGACACATTTTAGTTTTACATGCATGCAATTGAATCTAATCATAACTTGTGAAGTCTAATGACGATTTGGAATCATTTTGGTGTTTTTGGTTTTAATATTCATTTATAAGATGGATTTAGTTATCTTTCTTTCAATTGTCAATAAAAAATCCTAGTTGGCATTTGTAGGTGGTTATATTAGTGATCTCGATTTTAATTATGAGTTTGGCCTTGTTTTTAGTGATTTTAAATTTGATTATGTTTAAACAAGCCCCTACACTATTATAAAAACATTTTTTTTCATTAATATCATGACTGAAATGATTGTAAAATTAAATCCATTTGTCTAAAATGATTAACTATTTTTAGTTTGACTAAAATCAAGATTAAATATGTTTTTAAAATTTTAATGAATTGAAGTAACAATATTCAGATTCATTTTATTTTTATTAAATTCAACTAATAAGTTTTAGACTAAGTTGGTGAATCTTGCAACTATAATGTTTAACCTATATTTTTTACCTTTCATTTTTTTCATGTGTAGTATACAACTAAGTGCTCTAAAATTCTTCAAAGTGTATGTGTAATTCAAGGGATGAGCCAATCAAAGAAGCTTAACCCTTAAGGGTAAAATCCAAAATAAAATAAATTCTTTTTAAAACCTACTTCATTAATTGAAGCCTATCTATTTACTTCCTTAGGCCTAGACCTTCATTACTTATCCATATGTTGACATCCTATTGACTTTAAATTAAAAAGTTTTTTTTTAAAAATTAATTAAAAATATTAAATATGAAATAGGGCTTAACATGCCACGTGTCACCAAATAATTAACCTTCAAAAGATAAATGGACACAATTTATATGCCACATGGCACCAAAAAATTCGCTTTAAAAATAAATAGACACCATTAATATGCCACATGGCAAGGTACTATTTTGCCACGTGTCATACACTATTACCACTTGCAAAATGGATGATGTGGATGTTTTTCAAGATTAAATAAAAATAATTTTGAATATTGGAATATGTTGCCAAGTGACAATACATCAATTGTTGTTAGGGTGACCAAATTACTTGCATGGTAAAATCGCAAATGACAATACATATACAATAAGTCAAAGGATGGAACCATATATATATATATACATATATATATTATACGTGTCAATTAGTAGTTTTAATCATTTCAAAAAAAATCATCAAAAATAATGATTAAAATTTTAACATAAACAATATGTTCAATCTAATTGAAAACAATTTTGTCCTTTGTTTGTTTTGATTAAAATTTCAATCATAAAACCAACATAAAAACACACATTTATAATAATGTTAATTAACATTTGTAAATGATCATCATGGTGATATTATTTTTCATTTGAATTGTTTTTGGTGATTTCCTTGCATTTTTTCAAGTGAGCATTTGCAGTATTTATTTCCAAGGATTGATTTTTAATCATGGTTTACAATGAATGAGTTTGAAAAATTGAAAACATATTTTTGGTGAGGTTTTGAAAAAATTGAAAAATTGTTTTAATGACAAGTTTTGATTTTTAAAAAAAGATTAATTGTGAATGTTGTCTATGTAAGTTTTTAAAAGGAATATTAAGTTTTAAAAGGTGAATAAGTTCATGGCATAAATTCAATAATCTGAATTAATTATTTTGCATAAAGCAAAATACATTCATTAGAACAAGGTGTGTTTTCAAATTGTGAAATGCATACAACTCAACACATTAGTAATGTGTACAACATTCATTGTCTATTATAACATAACTTAATTGATCACACATGCAATGTGGGAGGTAGTCTACCAAGATCACTTAAATGTTTACTTCGAAACCATGTTTGTTAATAAAACCTTAAACCATTTATGAAAGATTTTGAAAGAATTGAAAACATGCAATTCAAATCAAAAAAATTCAAACAAACAATATGAGAAAGTGATGACGTCAAAGACAAAATAAAGATATAAATTGAAAAAAATGAAAGGATTTAATACACAAGGAATTTTATCATGTATCAAAATTAAACAATTTTATTATTTGAATAAAAAAAGATGCAAACTGAGCCAAAAAATAGACAAACTAAATAAAAAAATGAACTAAAAGTACAAAAGCTACAACTTGTGTTGGTGAGATTAAAGGATGGGGCTTTTTGGTCTTTTTTAAATATTATCAAATGGAACCTTTTAAAAAAATTTATTATATAACTTTCTAAAAACATTAATTCACATCTTTTAAAAAAATTCATCAACTAATGTTGTAGTTTTTTTATTACATCTAATATATATATATATCAATAAAATATATATTTTTTAGCTTTATGTTTAAAAAAACTTTATTCTTCAAAGATTTTTATGCAAACTTTTAAAAAATTTCAAACACATTCTTCATGGCTATTTTTGAAAACTCCTAAAAACTTCCATTATAGTTTATTCTCCATGACAAACATAATAAACTAACTACTTTTTGCATTAAAAAAACATTGTTTATAGTTGCAAATGATAACTTTTTAGTGAAATGATGTTAAATTGCTTGAAAATCACAAATGAGGATGTAACCTAAAATGTATTAAAGATGCAAGAAAACCTCATTGACATGTAAGCTTAACCACAAATTTTAACCATAACCTTACGACTTAACATGATAAATTATAATTTTCATTACTTGAATTACTAACTCCTTAAACTTTGTCAATGTGAAGTTAATAAGGTTTTTGAATAATGCCAATGTCATTCATGTTATGGCCAAAACATCATGGACCCCCATTGCCAAATCAGTAGATTGTTTGACCCTTTCATCCTTGTTTTCATTAATAAGGCCTTTAGAATTGACAACAAAAAAAACACATTTAAAAAAATAACAACTTCTTGATCTATATCATCAAATAACATTTCCTCATTTCTTGAAGAGGAATTCCAATCATTTGAACATCTTATGCTTGAATGAAAATGAAAAGAGGATGCTTTGAGGAGCATTCACATTTATATTAAATTGCTTAAGGTTGGAAGGCTAAAGTGAACAATAAACTAGTGTCCTTTAGACTTATTCTCTTGCACTTTTCTTCTTCCCTTCAAGGTAGTGATAGTAGGTGAACCTGTTGAGGTAAGCGATGATGATGATGAAAAATGTGAAGAGAGTAGTAGTGTAGACAAGGGCCCAATGTAGTAGGCTAATGTGAGGCACACCACCACCATGGCTCTTGTTGTTGGTCACTTACTATAACCGCAAATAACTGCAAACTACTGCAGACACACCCATATTGCACCATAGAACAACATGGAGCTAACTTATCCAAATTAAGTTCTTAGGTAGGAACAGGTAGCAGTGGAGTGAGTAATGATAGTGGAGGTGGTGGAGGCAGTAGTGGGGGTGGTGTGGATGCATTTGTTTGAGTTGTAACAACAATGGTAGTTTCCCAACTATGTGAAGCTACAGGGTTCCATGCATTATAATGTTCTATGTTGAAACTCTAGTTGACATAGCTCTGCAATATCACTATGACCTTGGGAAGGCATCACATTCATATTCAAATATTTCTAGTCAAACAGAATGCAATGTTCTAGATGTAGTTTTGGTAATGGAAGATCTAAGGCTTGCAAGAGTTGTAGAAACCTCTCATTGTGTGTCCAACTCAAGTGCACTTCATGATGTAATGAGGTTCATGTAGTAGTAGTAGATGGGCTTTTGGGATAGGGTTTGAAAGAAGGGCAACATCATTGGAAAAAACAGTAATGAGTGGAATTATTAGGGTTTGAGAGTGTAGGAATAGTGGTAGTACTATTATTAGTACTAGTGTCTAGGTCAAAACAAGGTTGAGAAAATAGGGTATGGCAAAATGAAACAAGAGCAAGGTAGAGCAAGTAGGGTAGTCAAGTAGGTCCTTGAACGGCAACACATGAGCAGTGGCAAATCCATAGTCGGGGTCCACTTGCTATTCACACCCATTCTTTGGGTTTTTACGAATCTGTTACCATGTGTCTTCTTTTCGTTTTTTTCCGCTTTGTTTGTAAATACACTTCTTTTGGAACAATATTTTAAAGGTTTGAAAGGGATTAAGGGGGTTTTCAAAATTGAGGTTTCAAGTCTTGGTTTTAGACTAGTATCTTAGGCTGAGGACATGTATGGCAAACCTTATGGGTTATTCATTTTCGAAGCGTTGTCGAACATTTCAGCTATTTTAGCAAGCATCTGATGGAGAACTAGTTATCAACATTACTCCTATGCCCATATGTGCTCCAATTTCCATTTAATCACCCATTAGTCCCATCCCTCCTAGTTCACTTCGGCCAGTCCTTTCACCTTCTTTGGGTTTATCGGCACCCTTTCTGTTTCGCTCACCACACCCACTAAGAGCTCCTCCTACATCTATCGTGCAATCATTTCTTTTGCAACCTCGTGTCCCTTGTCCTTCTTGTGGTTATTTATTTAATGTAGGGGGTTTAACACAACACCAACTTTCATGCACTGCTCATAGGTAGCCATTTGTCTTAGGGGGAGTGTTGGCCCCAACTTTACCTTGTTCTCTTCCCTTTATAACATGGACATGGATTGCATCCATAAACATCATTAATGCTTTCCACTTGGGTTTACCATGTCTTCATTTTACCATCATATCCCATATGCACTTTAAGTTGACATTCAATAAGCTTTACATATCTTTTTATTTCAATTAGCAATTGATCTTTTCAATGTTGCAGCATGGCATGTTTTTTCGTTATTCCTTTCTTAGTGTTTATATTTTCCTCCATAGGGTGGTGAAAAAGGCCACCAAAAGATTCATGCTCATTTATGTTGATACATGGGTGATGACTAAGAGGCATTACAAAAGGAGCACACAATTAGAACACTCGTTTTAGCTTTTCACAGACATTTGGAATCGACTTTAGATCTTACCCCACCTCCATCAACACGATTATGTTGTGCATGGGCTTTTGGTCATGTAGGGGAATATGTTTGAACAATACGCGCATTAGTTCCAAGCACACTTATAGCCCCATTTGATGAAACCACAGGAGTTTTTCGCTTTCTCCACCCAAGTGTTGAGGTTGATCTCCCCTCTTTTGTTGATGATTTTCATCTTGAGACAAAAATTACTTTAAATTGGGAAAAATTTATCTTTGCTTTGGCTTGTTTACCACTTTTTTTTTTCGGTGGTGTTTCGGGTATGGTGTATGAGCTTCTACGAGATTATTTTATCCCATATGATTTTGCAAATGGCTTCAACCTTTTTTTCAAGCTATGTGGGCACATTGTTCAAAGTCATGTTTCACCTTTAATGTCATGTTTTCTTTTTGTATCTCAATTATTTAAGGTTAGAGGAATAGTTTGGAGGTATATGTCCCATCACGATCAGTGAAGTGACCTATCATTTAGTTGCCCACATTTTGGCTATTTAATTTAAGGATACTTTTGTGGAGCATTTTAATCCTCATCATTTGGTGTAATGACTCGTGGTGGGTGTGAAATAGTGGTTCATGGTGTTTGAACGATGTTAAATTTGCACGTAAATTGGGTGGTGCTATAAGTGGATGTCCATAACGCCTTCAATTTAGTGTCACGGTCAACCATTTTTCAGGAGTTGACGCACTCCCAAGTTCCTAGTTAGACCCAAGATGGGCCCAAGTTATTCAAACATCAGAATTGTGAGGAACTCAGGGCATGTTCCCAACTTTCAGCACTAGAAGGGGTAGAGGGGCATGCTGAAGCTCCAGGATGGGACTAGGAAGAGTGAAAAACTTTAGTTACTTGTTCGGACCTGCATCAAAACCAACCAACAAGTTGGTTAGTTCACTTTTTAGAGCACCTTTAGTGTTAGGACAAGTCGCGAGCAACTTTGGACTCACAAGACTCACCACGGCCTGGATTCGAGGGAAGCCATCGCCTTCCCCCATATAGTATTCTCTATGTCTTTTCGCAGCACCTACATCTGAATGGCTTTTTGTCGTGGGACTCCCAAGTAAGAGTTTCGAAACTGTCCCAATTTGGACTTTCGAGACTTTGCGAAGTCATAACTCTTTGTTCAAATCTTCGATTGGGATGAAGTTTAAAGCAAACTTGTAGCTCTCCTCAAAAGCTTTCCAACGGTGTTTCGCACTCCACTTTGCACGCACTAGGATCGGGTCAATTATCGACTTTTAATGGTCAAGAGTCAAATTGCCAGTTTGACTCCCGACCTTTCTTTTTTGCCATAACGTGTGTTGTAGATGTTCAAATGGCCGATGTGAGCCCATTTTCGACATCTACACTTCAATAACTTTCTAATGATATAAAAAACACCTTAATGCGAGGTGTTTTGACCTCTACAATCAAACTCTGAAGTTTCGGGAGTCCCAGAGGACTCCCAAGTCCCATTTGGGGAGTGTGAGTTTCATCTTCACACACTCTCAAAGTAGGGTTACGACCCATTATATTTTTCCCAGGCCTTTTGACATGGGGATTTTATAGTCATTTCGTTGTAGTTAAGTACATGAAAAGGGGACCCATTGGGAGGAATGTTGTTTGTTCTAGCTCACTTTCGTGTTCTTCGCCTTATAGTAATAGCCCATTTTATTTGTGTTTTCCCTTCCTTGGTGGATGATACACATATAGTACATCTTACATTATATGTGGTTTTTGCATTTTTAGAATTGTAAAAAGTGTTATTAGCATTAGGTCTTTTAGTGTAGCTAATGAAATGTGTAGTTTGGTCTCCTTAGGGGTTAAACCATTCTATATCATTTCCTCCTAACTTTTTAATTCCCAACTTGGATTTTTGTATTTTGGGTGCACTAACAGTATTCATATCATTTGTTGAATCATTTATGGTTGAGGTTTTCCATGAGGATTTTGGGACGATATTTTATCTCCCTATGCTTATAGATCTTCAAGCAACTTTTGCAATGTTTTTATTATGTTACACCTAGCGTTCGGGCTACTTACTTCATACAATGTTCTCATCTTTAAACATTTACAACATTATGATGAGTTCGATACTCATACCATAGCTATGTTGGAGAAATTACTTAATGTAGGATCTTTTGGTGTTTATATTGGTCACCTAACTCGTCGTTAAACCACTCTTCTTGCTTTTTCGAGTGGGTTTGGTTTTCTTTCTATGGTTTGGACTATTACCTTTACATTCTTGGGGTGTTGGGCATTGATTGTTCTTGCACTTGTCACTCGTTTCCAGTAGGATGATTACTTTATTCTTTTAAATACAGTAATAAATGTTGAGACTTACACTTCTTTGTTCCAGATGGCACTATGAAATGTTTAAACCATGTTACCCCAAGGTGTTCACTTTCATGTTCCACCTTTTGAAAGCATAATGGTTTAATTTTACCCCCAATTGTAGGCCTTTTTGGCGGATCGTTTACATGAATAGGAGTTTACTTCACTTCTAGTAAACGTTCCTTCACGTGTTGCACGAACATGTCTCCACTCATGTGCAAATCCAAGGGCAAACACTTGGTTATTAGTTTTTCTTACCACACTAGCATTTTGTCTATCATCTTTATAACACTATGTACCCATCTTAGTTTGTCACATCTTATAGTGGCCCACCTTTCACGGTGTCGATGTGATCATACCATTGACAATTTAAGTATCCATTTGCTTCAATGCCCCTGTGAGAATGAATGTATAGCAACTCATTATACACTTTGGGATACTATTACAACTATTGTTTTGGAGAATGGAACACATATTTAAAGGAGGTCTCCCACCTTTTCCTTCAACACACCCAACAACAAATGGATATTCTTATTACCAGAAATGGTTTTTGTCGTAACCCTAACCTTGGGCTCACAACCAAAACAACGGTTTGCAAAGGTGCAGGCTAAGAATGAAGCTTGGGAGTCACATTTCATGCTCTCAAAAATGCAAGAGAGTGTGAGGGAATGAACCCCCACACTCCCAAATGAACTTTCATTTTGGGAGTTGGGGTCCTAATGGACTTACGAATTTTCAAAAGGCGATTACAAGAGTCAAAACTCATTGGATTAAAAATTTATTTATATCATTGAAAAAATCTTAGAACGTAGATGTCTAAAATGGGCTCGCATGACCCATTTGGACACTTAAAACACAAGTTATGGCCAAAAGAAAGGCCGAGAGTCAAATTGACAATTTGATTCCCAACCATTACAAATCGGGAATCGCCCCGATTTCCTTGTGTGTAGGTGGCATGCCACATACCGTTGAAAAGTTCTTGACGATAACTACAACTTTGTTTTATACTTCACCTCAATCGAAGGTTTGCACACAAAGTTATGGGCTCCCAAAGTAACAAAAGTCTTAACTTTGAAAATTTCGAGACTTCCATTTGGGTGTCACGGGACAAAATGACATTTGAGTGCTGGTTCGTGGCCATGCACATAGTATATTATAAGGGGGAAGGTGATGGTTTCCTCAAGTTCGAGTTGTGATGAGTCTTATGAGTTCGTGTTTGTTCGTGATTCGTCCGTGCACCAAAGGTGTTCCAATTGCACACTAACCAACCTATTGTTTGGTTTATGCAGGTTCGTGTGAATAAGTGACTTGTTTGTCGATCTTCCTAGTCCCATCCTGAAGCTTCAACACGACCCTCTACCCCCAAAGTGTTGCGAACCAAAGAATGCGCCCCAACTCCTTCTCCTTTCATTATTTTATTTTTTGGACTCATAATTGAGTCCATCAAGGAGCTTGAGGGATTGTCAATTTCCATACCTTGATGGACATTGTCATTGTTGACCCGATTCACACAAATATGGTGTAATGAACATTGATAACAACAACACATGTAGTGACGATGGCTACTTAGGAGAAGGCACATGCTGAATGAACACTAAGCAATGATTTCATTCCCTTGTTATTGAAACGTATAAATGTTTTCATTCTTGTTTTGATTCATTCCTAATTACTTGTGCATAAACCATTATTGCACATCATCAACGATCTACTTTAATGCCCTTTATGCTCATTTCCCATTATTGACATCATGTGTCCATAGCCCTACAACATGCAAAAATCATAGCTATTCTTTAACAAATAATAGCTTGCTCACCTTTAGTCTTCTTTAGCATTGTTGATCATCATTTCATAGCCTCAAGTCTTATTTGCATAAAGTTTCCTTTTCATTATTTTTCATTGATTGTTTGTTTTCGATTTTTCTTTGGGTTGTATCTATTCATGTTCTCATTTGCCTTATACTTTTGATGGATGGGTTCTTGTCCTTGATTTTTTATATACAAGGTTTTTTTTTTTTTTTTTAAATACATTACACTTCAACCCATAAATCTTTTAACTTTCTTTCCCCCCCCATAAACATTAAAAAACACTTTTTTTTTTG
>Ga0116231_10013067_pt1 | contig 11833 bp, 8 predicted proteins | sample S1TSphgellanicum_2_FD_89695 | JGI IMG/M metagenome (GOLD analysis project Ga0116231, IMG submission 89695) | Host-associated microbial communities from peat moss isolated from Minnesota, USA - S1T2_Fd - Sphagnum magellanicum MG | ecosystem: Host-associated > Plants > Peat moss > Unclassified...
GAAGCCTTTGAGGATGCCAACTTCAGGAAGGCCTTTGTACGATCCTGTGAATCCACCCTCATTGAAGCATTGGGCTTTCAGTCTGATGAATATCAGTTTCATCTTGCGAATATTGGTCCTTATCAGGTTGGGCTAAAGATCATATTTGACCTTCCATCAGCTCTGTTTTCTCAGAGATCACCCTCTGCATGTGGGCTATTTATGCTGGTAGTTGTGATATCAGTCCAGTAGTTGCAATATGACAAGGATCATTTCACATCTAGTCTAGTTGCAAGCAATGAGTTTCAGAAGTGGTTCCCATTTCCACATTTGTTCAGGAGGTGAGAGCAGGTCATGTCCATATAGGATCTTCTGATGCCTAATGTATGTGACTCAAGTCTTCAAAATGCTCAGATTTGGTTCTCTTGGGATTGGGGATGTAGGAGGTGAGCCCGAATGAGTTTGAGCCTGCAAAGATTTGTTATCTGCTGGAGACATTGGAACAGTTAGTGGAGGATTTGAAGCTCTCGACAGGGTCTCCAGGATCCTCTTGGGGCTGAGATTACTACAAGCATTTGCCTGAATTGTAAGGTGTCTATGAACCTTTGATGTAATTTCAACCTCTGTGGCTCTTAGACATTACTGTGCATGTTACATGCAGATTGTATTTTTGTTGTTATGGAACTGATTACAGACTATGTGAGAGAAGCTCATCAGACCCAACTGAATAGGGTTAGACCAGAACCAATCATTGTATTTTGACCAGCCTCCCTGCTGTTACCAAAACAGCAGGTTTCCCACCTCAGTGGCAGCTGGGCAGCAGCACTTAAGAAATATTACAGGGCAGTGTGTTCTTTAATAGGTCATGATTTGCACCTGTGATTGATGTTCTAGGTATGTATTGATACCTATTTCTAATGTGACATCAAACAAGAGGCTGCTTGCAAAGTGATTAGGATGTTCAATGAAGTGGTTGCTTGGAGTGTCTTGACTTCCATACATGTTTTGAAAGCCTCATGTGTTGTTACAACTTGTGGGTAGAAATTCTGTGATTCTGATCTAACCCATCTATACAGGATTCTGCACTTGAAAAAGCAGACTAAAGTGAAATGAAGCTTACACTCACAAGCTTGTTGTATCATGAATGAGAATACTAGTTATGTTTTCGATTAAGAGGGAGCTAGTCATGGCCATTCATGAGAAAGGTGATGGTCTGCTACCTTTTGAGTGGCACTCAGAAGGTTATCACCTCACTCTTTCTTGTTGTTATTGAACTTGTGAGCAACACATTATGGACAACCTTCATGATTGTATGCTCAGGCGTTGGGTTTCAAGTTAAGGGTTACTGTTGAGTTTAATTTTTGAATTTTATTTTTTTGTTCCCCATGAGGCTTGATGTAATATTGGATAACAGGTGCAATTCACAGAAGATTGGTTTGTGTATGATGATGCCATTGCAATGTGGACATCACTTGAGGAGGCCATTCAGACTGAATTTTTTGGCCCAACTTTTGAGAATGTAGGGCCATAGCTATTGATGAAATCATCAAGTACACTAAGTGGCAATTGGATTGCACCACGGGCATGCAGACAAGTATTAGAAGAAACAGAGCAGTCATCGATCCTCATGTATGGCAGTCCTCCAAGCATAGGAAGTCCACAATGTAGCTATTCAGCAGTGAAACAGGTCATATGGATACCCATAAGGGTGTTCAAGAAGGGACCAAAACTCCTAATACGGATGGCTCTCCTGCAGGGTCCAAGAACCAGAAGCAATTGGAGATGGAGGGTCATAGCACCTTCATACAAGAGTGTGCTGTAGAAGATGAGGAGTGGAAATGGTCTCCTGTCTATCTCCTGCTCAGAGATTTTTCTGACCTTGCCGGCCATTTGCCTCGTCCCTGGAAGCACACAGCTGAAGAATGGAGTCAGATTCAGAAGTTCATTCGATGTGAATTCTCTCTGTTTCAACATCATTTTGAACCTAGTAGTATTGTGGTAGCCTTAAAGTTGACATGGAAATTACATTTTTCTGAAAGTATAACAGATGTGGATTTGAATGCATTGTCACAGCGATTGGAGCATGTGAGCCAAGAAAAGGAGTTTGGTAGTAACCTATCACGAGTTGGAAAACTCATGAGTAAGCGGCATAATATGACGTGGGATGATGCACTGGATATGCACCTGTGGCATATCCTGCGGGTGGACATGTGTGAACCATCTGTCTGGACAAGTCAAGAGCAGCAGATACTTGCAAATGATATTGCCTTCTTCAAAGCTCCTTTAGAAACTCCTGGACACCAAGAAGTGATGAAGAGGATATGCAACCACCTTGTTGGCATTGCCGGGCATGCCATGTTGGTGAACGATTGTCATGAATTCTTGAAGGATATGTGGATTGGAGGCCACCCAAAAAATGAACAAGAAATGTTGATTCAAGAATGGAAGGAAATTGTGTTTTACTCTTACCAATATCACTATTACTACTGGATATCTCTACGCTAGGGCTCAAATTATTGATAGGGTGGTTAAGAGTACAAGAACATAAGGTGTCCACTTGATTGATGTTTGATTGCGCCTCTAGATTGGTCTTTGCATTAGGATCTTTTGTGTTGGGAACTTTATGCCTGACATGGAGTTGGTAATTTGACTAGTCCAGGATGAGACTTGGATTATGTCTGTACAACTAAAAGGAGCTTGATGTTCTTTTATGTGCTCAATCTGTCTTTAACACTTGCATAAGTATTGTCTTTGATGTAAGAGTAAGATTTTTAGACCAACCTAGTAAAGATATGATTATTTTTCAATTGATTCTCTGTAGTTGTGTGTAGGTAATTAGCAGTGGAAAACTTCTAGGGGACTAAGAAAATTGAAATTATATGTGAAGCACTGTTTGAGTATTATGAACTGGTGTCCTTTTGGGGGAATGACTCCAGGTTCAAGATACTCAGGAATTTCAAATTCTGATTGAGGCTACTATGGAGTGTAATTTTAGGCTTCAATATACTACGATCTTTGATGGATTTTACCAGATGGAGTTCTGGTTGAAAGTGAGCTTAGTATCTCAACTTCCAGTGTGCATTCCGTATGTGACTGCCCAGCCATTTTGATCTCCATAATGAGACTCTTGATGTTTGCCTTGATTCATGGAAGCATCTATTTGCGGTCAAGCTACACAACCTTTGGTTAATAAAAGATGTCCTACTTTTTCTTGTGTTCATAACTATGAAACCATTAGGAAATCTCAAAATTGACACACCTTTTTGAATTTCAAATCTTATTCAAATGAAGCAAATAAAAGCGTAATGTTAAAATTTATTCAAAGATCTCTTCAATAAAATTGATATAATTTATAAAAGTTCCAATTTATTTTTTTTGAAAAATATAAATCAGCAACAAATTCAAACATGTTGAATTATGATTTTTCTTATTCAAACTTCATCCATTGTGTGATTGAACAAAAGAAGGTAGATAGGTAAGGTAGGTAGGTCATGGGTAGTAGGTTGTAAGTAGGTAGGTTGTTAGGGTAGGCATTTAGGTAGTGTAAGGAAGGCTTAGGTAGGTATGTCTTAGCTAAAGTACATAGTGTAAAGTAGGTAAGTAGCATATCATGTGACAACATATAGTCTAGCAAAAACCAAATGCTTTCATGATAAACACATGTGGCTAAGTAATCACCATGTGACCACACATGAATTAATAACATACCATAATGATAATTCAACAAGGCCAAATTGATTGCCTTTTTTGGGGGGTCCCCTTTGATTAGATGCTCGAATTGGCACTTGGTCAAAAAGTTCACATTAATCAAAATTACTAAGAAAAAATCACGTGTCTTTCATGCCTTAGGCTTCTAGTCAAGGTGGACATCCCCTTTAATTGATGTGAACATTTTAATCAGGTTAAACTTTCTAAAAAAATGTGATTTTTTATCATGATTCTTTTTGCTCAATTATTTTAACTTACATAATCCACCATAAAACTTGTTGAACCTTGGTCATGTGCATATGAAATCTACAAGTGAATTGGAGTTTTTTTTTATTGGATGCTGACACAAAAATTGATCAACTTGTGTTTGAGAAGATGAATTCACTGTTTTTTCACAATTATAAGATATCTTGTGTCATATTGTCTTTTGAATCAAGATCTAGGTGATTTAATGAAGGCCAAGTTGACAACTTAGTTTTCTTAGTTTCTTATGATGCAATGTGATGATAACTGATGGATTGAACATTTCTCAATTGGAAAGATTTTAATGAAGCAATTAACACAGAAATTGAAACACAAAATGAAGAAGGATATAAGATGTATGTGTGTTGTTCTAATGAACATTAAGGTGGTATGTTCATTATACAAGCTTGCACATGCATCTAAATACTTACAATGTAACAAGTTTTTGTAATTGGAAAGTCCATAGTTCACTTGGTGTTGTGCAAATTTTTATATGTCATGAATGATTTTTTCAAAAATTAAGTTTGATGGGGTGAAAGACATAGTTTGTTGTAAGTGGTGGAGGGGTTCAACAAACTATCAAGCTTGCCAAGTATTCAAAGGCAATTAACATTGTACAGATTCATATTTAGGTCCCTTTTGAAGGTGATTATTATTTCTTCAAATCAAAGGCATATTGTGTGTAGTTGTAAGCAATTATTGATCATATGAAAAAAAAATTGGCATTTCAATGCATCGAGGTCTAAAATTGATGTAAGAGTGTTGTGATTATCTTTACTGAAAGACTACATTGGGATATTTGTTCCACAAACGAAATTTGCATGAGGGCATCAAATTTTATGTAATCAAGGACAAAGGATACTCATTGCTACCATGGTTGATAATATCATACAAACAAATTGGAATGTGACATTTTATGCTAAAGGCATTTATAATAGGCTTGTTTCATGCAAGAATTATAAGAAAAAATAATTTTGGTATACTCAAAAAGATGTTTAGGGAATTTTTTATAAAGTCAAACCTAAATGTCCTATTCTTTTTGGATCTGGTCATTTGTTGCTGCATGTTACACAACATGATTGTGAATGGCAAAGATGAAGACTCTGATGAGTTGATGCTCCAATTAAAAGTAAAAAATGTGCCAAAAAACAAAAAAAGGTGTGGAAAGGAGAAACTTTGATCAAGGGGTATGAGGTGATGAGGTGATGAGGTGAATGAACTTGATGTTGAATTTGCATTGTAATGTGATGAAATTTCTAAGGTCAACCAATGCATTGCAATGGAACAATACTTGAGAAATTATAGATAAATGCAAAATCATAAATGCATTTTGTTTTGAATTGTTGAAACTTTGTGACATTGTTTTCAAAATTGTGAATGCATGTTATGTTTATAATGCATTTCAACTAGAAATCTAGTGGAAATCAAATCAATTGTCAAAGTAGTTCAAATCAAATCAAGAAGAATTGAATTTGATTTGATCAAATGTTCTGAACCTTCATAAGTTCTTGTGAGCTACTTCTTATGAAATGGTATCACTTCAAGTATTTGTGTAAGCATTATGGAACATTCTTTTGATCTAGGAAATCATCTCCTAAATCTATTGAAAAATAAAATGAATTATCAAGTGGCAACCTATAGTTTTTACATTGTGAATGTTTAGAATTAGATCTTGAGATTTTAGGACAATATCTTATGATTGCAAATCATCTTCACCTTTTGTTTCTTTTGCAAGTGGTATTCTTTGAAAACTTTGTTTCCTTCAACATTCACATCCCTTGTGTGTAAAGGAACATCCAGACAACCTCTTCACCTTGAAATGATTCAATGAATTATAACTCTCAATTAAATTGACGAGGTAAATAAATTTAAAAAAAATTCTTAAAAAAAATTCCCAACATTAAGTATGGTTCCCAACACCTTTATATAATCAACAAACTTTTTATAGTTTTATACATTGAGTGCATTTCACTTGTCTTTACCCATTGTTTCCCTTCTTGTAATTTTGATTTTAATTTTTTTCTAGTAGTTCCTTAGCAATTTGTCCCAACATTGCATAACAACCTATAGGTATCATTTGTGATCTTGGATTGATGAGTTCCTCCCATGCTATGTGTTTTACATGTTTGCAAGTAATGAGTGTCAAAATTTCATTGTGTTTTCAATTATTGTGGTGTTGTCGAGGAATCAAAGCTTTTCCACTTTTACACCTTGCACTTTTGCCACCTCAACCATTTCCTTGAACAACAACTTGCTTTCTTGAATGCAAGCTTGCATTTTGCTCGTGTTTATGAACCTACTTGCAATTCTACCAAATTGCCTACATTCAAAGTTGCACAAAAATGTGAAATTATTTGTGTGTTTGCATAAGAATTTACAACTCTTACCTACCAACTTGCACTAGAGTTGGAAACCATGTCATTGTGAAGTTTCTCGGTATTGAAGGTTGTGGAGTTTCTTGGTGATAAAGGATAGAACTTCATAATAATGCAACAAGTTTCACAATGGAGGGTTAAGTTGTTATATGTTATCACATTAGTTTATAAAATTTTAATTTAGCACCATTAATAAAGGTCCTAATCTAGGAATTTAACAAGATTTTCTCACTTTTCCTTGCTCTTAACATGTTTCTATCACTTATTATAAACATTATGTGAACATGCCACATAGATAAGACATGTCACCTATTTACTCATCAACAACACCGTATGTGAACAATATTATCATAATTCCAATTTAACCATGTTATTACACTTAAGCATGAATGGACCCTTATTAGGGTGAAAGTTATCATTGTTTTGATTATGTCCCACAATTTGTGCCCTTGCCATTAGCCTATGCCAAAAATGGTAAGGAAGAAAAATAGGCATAGAAATTATTTGCAACCAATGAAATGGGCCAACATGCACCCAAGGGGCCTAATTCTTTTACTTTTGGGGAGGGTGGGGGTTGTTGGATTTTCATTATTCCCATTAAATTCCCACTAATTTTGAAACATGTTCCCCAAATTCCCAATTTGTTCCCCAACATGCCTTGAGAGCACTTCAATGTATCCAATATTCTTTGTCCCAAGTTTTGCTTTTATAACATATAAACAACCCAAAACAAGGAGATTACCATATATTTATTTTAGGATTATCCCAAGCTTGATCAAATTTTTTTGTGACACCCATCACAATAGGAAACAAATTAAACTTTGGGGCTCTTCACAACTAATCAATACAAAGTATGCTTGTGGTATCTTGGCTTGGATCACATGAAACATAATTAATTATAATGTTATTTGAACTATTAAATTTACTTTTAAAGTCATGTTCAATCCAACCCCCTTTCCACACCTTGTTGATTTTCTATCTGTCTTCTCATGCCCACTTTGATGTTATTTACAAAGTACCAAAAAATCATGACCAAAACGTAAAACCTCAACATGGGATTCCCAAAAGGGGATGAATAACGAAAAAATACAATTACAAGATTAACCCAACTTAAATCTATGTTATATATCGAATTTTAAAAATGTAGTGTGGTAGGATTATAACCCTAAGGTTTTAGGGTTTTAGGATTAGGGTCGGAATTTTAGGATGAAATTTGAAGGTTTAGGTTATCAAAAAAACTTTTAAGAATCACCCCAATTCTATTTTTAAAATTTTCAACTTTAAAAGAATTTTGGGTTTTGGGGTTTATGTTTATGGTTTAGGTTGATGTTGGGTTTTTTCTCATTTTTCTTTTGAAAACTACCAATTTTAATTATCAAAAAAGCTTTTAAGAATCACCCCAAGTCTATTTTAAATTTTTTAAAAGAATCAATGAAGGTTTCAAAAATTGAAGAAAAAAAGTTCTAGCTAGTTCTCAAAGTGTTGGTTTTCACAAATTTAATAATAATAAATTTTCAAAGGTGGTTTTCACAAACTAGTTGTTGAAGTTAAATTTTTTTATTTGACAAACTTGAATTTTTTTAAAATCTCATTTGCCAAGTCACCTAATTAGCATAAAATTTTACTTAGCTTATGGAATAGGTACTTGAAAAAATTATTTACTATTTTGCTTGTTGGGAATGGATGAAATAAAAATTTCCCTTTTTATAAATATAAACTCATTATTGAAAAAATCAATGACTTAGTCGAAAATAGACTAATATATTAGGAATTTGACCAAGTCATAAAAACTAATTAAACTAGATATGGTACTTGTTCAAGTGATAAATAATAGACCATCAAGGGCAAAACATAAACCTTACTACCTTTTGATACCCTATCAAGTATCAAAATTTTGAATATCTTCTACAAGGGTCAATTATTAAGGGGCCAATTCTCACTCCAATGAGAATTGGTTGTTATACTTACAAAAGGTGTTTTTTTGATGTGGTCACCTAAGTTATCTTATTTGTTAAAATTGTGAGAACTATGATTGTCAAGTAGGGAATGAGAGAAATCAAACAAGGAGTAAAAAAAACATTGAATAACATGAGAGAATGCACCAAGCAAAGAGCAAGAAAACACCAAGCAATGTGAGAAAACATTGACCAACAAGTGAGAAAGCTAAACAAACAAAAACATTCAGCTTTAACAAAGTGAAAATTAAAACAAAAAAATGATTTGAATTTCAAGCATGAGTTTTTTGCCTTTTACTCAAGCTAGGCATTAGTGCTCTCCACAAGACACACATTTGATGTTGATTAGCAGTTGCAAGAAACCTTAATCTTAAATTGGAACCTTAACCTTAATTGGCCTAGACCTATGCCCTACCTAACTTAGACCCTAGCCCTTAACTATGTCAAACCCTTACATTCTACCTATCCTACACCTTTCCATTTGAGAATTGAACCTAGGAGTTAAGATTTTAACATACCCACAATTTAAGGTTAGAGTGAGCATTTGCTTAGGCGATTTTCAATTCATCAATTCTCTCTTGCTGCTAGAGAACTACAAGTTGTTTCAATTTGATGGTTTTAATAGGAAGTGATAATTGCTAGTTCTTTGGTTAAGAAGTATTTTAAAAACTTGAAAGGTTCTCAAAGAGGGTTTTTAGTAGTATTGTTTTGTTCTAGGCTGATTACTAGTTACTTAGACCATCAGTTTTTAGTTTTATTTTAAAAATTAAAAATTAAAATCAAAATTGAAATTGACCTCAAAGTTGGAATTGGAAGTGGGAATTGGCTTGGCTAGAACCAGACCTACAACCGGAATTGGTCCTAAAACTCAATTTATACAAGTTTCAGTTTTTCATCTTCTCAAAATTTTGATTTAATTTATTTTATTTTATTACTTTTTCAGACTAAGGCTAGACATCTTGTTAGTTTGAAAAAAATAAAATTAGGTATACAAGTTTTCAAATAACACATTTGAGGGTTGAATGGGGGTAGGAGGTGGCATTAGGCATGTATGTAGTTGATAAAGGAGGTCATTCAGTTTTGGGCTATGGATATTGGTAAGACCAAATTCGGTTTGGAATTGGACTTGCCAAGGAATTTTTTTTCTTTTAAGAATGAGACTCATGAGTCTTGAAATGTGAAGAATTGGGGGTTGGAAATTCGACTGGAGATTCTATCCAATTTTTTTAAAATCCTTGAACATTGGAAGTTCATAGTTAGTTGTCTCCGCCTTACTCTAGTGATGCCCACATTCTAGGGAGACTCTAAAGTACTCTAATTGACACAAGTGAGTGAAGGATCATGAGTGCCACTTTGAACTTCTTTTCACAATGAAGTCAAAACCTCTTGACTAAGATAAGTGGCTGAAATCACATCATCATGGCCCAAATAAATGATAATGTAAGTGGACAAAGTGTGAATTGTAAGGAAAGTGACAAGTCACCAGCCAAATCTTGGAGTTTAAATTATTATAAGAAAAGGTGTTTCTATATGCCAAGTGATTTCACTGGATTTTGAATGAATTCACTAGTTGTATAGTGAACCAGGACTAGTGAAGAAGTAGTGAATTCACTGGTCTAATGAATAGGGACCTATGAACTGCACTCACATTTTGTAGTAGAACGAATTTTTATTTATTTTTTTGCCCAAATGATCAAAATGGGGCAACAAATTTTTTTAAAAAATTTGCTGGGATTTGGTACTAATCTGTGTAAATTAGTGGAGTATGATAGCTCAGAGTGTGGACACCTATTTATGGAGAGGTTGAATGCTGAGAACTGCCATGCTGTTATACAAACCTTTTGACCACCATTGTTTTCAACCATTAGGACCTGTACGATCAATATACCAGATAAGTATCAACTTACCTTCTGGACATGCCTTGTGAATGTGGGAGGCATACAGGATGCTTGCAGGGTCTTCAACAGGACGCGAACAATTTATCTGACTGTTGAGAATGTAAACCTTTTAGGGACTTTTGAAATGTTGGGTGCAGGTGCAGAAGGTGGTAGCATTCCCTCCTCAAACCATCCATAGAGATGAGATGGAGGTAAGCCTCATCACTTTTCGAGGAGATTTGGACTGTGTGCCAATATAACAGCACTCATAGGGGCAAGTGTGTTGTGTGTTCATACACAGGTCATGATTTGCAAATGTGATGGAAATTCTAGGTGTGTATCAGTACCTATTTCTGATGTGACATCATATAAGAGGCTGCTTGGATTGAGATGGGATGGTCATTGAAGTGGTTGCTTGGAGTGTCTTGACTTCCATATGTGTTTCCAAAGCCCTATGTGTTGTTACAGCTTAGGGGTAGAAATTCTGTCAGTCTGGAATGCTACCTAACCAATCTATAAAGGGTTCTGCACTGGAAGATTGCATGCTAAAGTGACATCAAGTTTACACTCACAAACTTGTTGCAACATGACTGAGAATACTAGGGATATTTTTGTTTATGTATGTCTCTTGAATGCTAGCTGACATCATGACTGGTTTCTCCTGTTGATTCCAGAAATACTACAGAAACTCAGGACACAGATTTTGAGTACGTTTTTTGAAATTTGGAACAGATTATAATGTATGTACCTACACCCACCCTAGGGAGCTGATGAAGTCAGTGGGAGAAGAATGGCAGGTAGTCGCTGCCATTCATGATGAAGTGATGGTCTGCTACTTTTTGAGGACACTCATAAGGTCATGGCTACACTCATTCTTATCATGTTCATTTTGGGTTTGCCAGAGGTTACACAGTGGTTGCCTCAAAATGCTTTTGTCAAGTTTCATATGCAATCTCATTGATATGTGCTAGTTACACCAAAAGTTTAATCTATTCTATTGGTGCCACAAGTAATTCCTAAGATGTATCCTACACAAACTTGAAAATCTGTTTTGCTCACAAAATTTTCCTAGACTTGTATGAGTTCTCAGACACAAAGTAATGAACAACTTAAGATGATTTTCAATTTTAATGCCAATATTGTGGCAGTCACAATGTCATTGCTGTTCAGTTGCCATCATGAAGGAGAGCACCATGAAGTATGCCAGGAGGGCATGAACCATGTCATATGAAGACGATGAGTATGATAAGTATTTGTTGGAGTGCTATGAGGAATGCCAACTACCCAAGAAAGAGGGCCAGAAGTGGCATGAATGGCAATGCCAATTTTGCTGCAAGGTCTTCAAATACATACTTGGGCTTAACTTCCACTGCGTCACAGGGTGCCCTGTGGTTGGCGTTTTGAATCCAGTAGTGCACAAGGCCAATGGGATGCAGTGGAATATGCTCTCCTTCAGAAGGGTTTCATGAACTCTAAACAGGAACCTAAATTTCAAATTTTCAAAGCATAAAAAATGACACCAACAAATGTTTGAGAAGACCTCCAAAACAAATGTTCTATTTGACAATTTCCTTCAACACACGATCATGCAGGAATCAATTGCATCCAGTCCAAGACCCTCAAAGGGTGGGATGCAGCAAATAGGGTGTGTGTCTGACAGGAATCCATATACACCTGAATGGCAGAATGTTGTTGA
>Ga0116231_10013068_pt1 | contig 11833 bp, 10 predicted proteins | sample S1TSphgellanicum_2_FD_89695 | JGI IMG/M metagenome (GOLD analysis project Ga0116231, IMG submission 89695) | Host-associated microbial communities from peat moss isolated from Minnesota, USA - S1T2_Fd - Sphagnum magellanicum MG | ecosystem: Host-associated > Plants > Peat moss > Unclassified...
ATAAAGAAATGATGAATTTTTGCAACCAATTAAATCACTCATGTGCAGTGGTCAAACTTCTTGTCAACTAATGTTTCCTGGAGTGCTACTTGTAAATGCGGCTATAGATCAGGACTTAAGGGTCACTCCTCAATATGAGGGTCCAAACTTCAAAGTCTTTCACTTTGTGGCCAAACTTTAGTCCAAGAGGGGACTAGATGATAGTATGGTGTACATATAGCCTCGGGGAGGGGATGTTTCACCATTGGATAGAATGGACAAATGTGTAGTGAGTGGATAGAAGGTAATGTTACTATAGGACAAATCAATGGCAACATAAGGTTGAATGATTAGGACTAGGTAGTGGACAATTTGAATTGATGTTCATGATGCGAAACTAGGAAGGATTACTTGGAGTTTTGGGTTGATGAGGATTAGGAAGTTGAGTAGTTTTTTTTAATGATGAAGAATAGCTCATGAGAGAAGTTGGAAAAAGATTTTGGTGCATAAGAACATTGTGTTTCTTTGTATTTGTTTTTTATTTCTTATTTTCAATTCCATATGGTTTTAATTTTTTTTATAGATTATTACAGATGTAATATTGGTGCGTATATGGATTTTGAAATAGTACATTTTGTTGAGTTTTACGTTTTGATTTTTTTTAGTTTGATATTATTACAAATGTTGAATATATGGAGAATAATATGTTGAAGAATATAATTAAGGAATAAAATAATGTCATAAGATTAACATTTACCATACACCATCAAAGGTGTTTATTTTTGTCAAGTCTTTTTATTTCACACATTCAATTCACATCATTAAACATAGTGGTTAAACCTAATGATTAAAATTAAGCTAGACCTTATGGTTAAACCTAATGATTAAACCTAATGACTAAAATTAGGTTGAACCTAATGGTTTAATCTAGTGGCTAAACTTAATGATTAAATCTAGTGGTTAAACCTAATTGATAAATCTAATGGCTAAACTTTATAGTTAAAATTTGGCCAAACCTAATGATTAAACCTTTACTAAATATATATTTTAAACATAATGACTAAACTTTGGTTAAATATAATGATTAAATTTAGGCTAAACTTAGTTGTTAAATATAATGGTTAAACATAGTGATTAAACTATACCTAAGCTATACTTAAGTTATACCTAATGGTTAAATTTTAAGCTAAACCTAATGGCCAAATTTTTAATGATTCAACTTAAGTTAAATTTAATGGCTAAATTTAATGACAAAACTTAAACTAAACCTAATGATTAAAATTTGGCTAAACTTAGATAGGTAAATGAATGGGTAGGTAAGTAAGTTGTGCAAAAGTGAAAAAATATAAGTAGGTAGGTAAATAAGTAGGTAGGTAAGTAATAGGTAGGTGGGTGTGTGGGTAATAGGGAGGTAAGTAGCTAGTCAGGTAAATAGGTTGGTGAATAGGTAGGAGTTAGATACATAAGCTAGCAATCCACGTCACATTTGATTAAAAAACATTGGCCATTTTGACTAAATGATTTGCTCAACTAAATAACATTGGCCATTTTAACTAAATGGCTTGCTCAACTAAATAACATTGGCCATTATGACTAAATGTTCCATTTGACTAAAGACTGTTGGGTGAAAATATAGTAAAAAAAAGCAAGGCCAACAAGGTAAAAGTTTTTTATCAAGGATTACACATGACAAATGTCATTTATGTGTTGGTTTATAACTTTAAAATTTGTATTTTGGATATCTAATTTAACATTAATTGTTAGATATAATTACATTTTGATTAAAAATTGATTTTATATCATATATATTATGCATTCATGCCCTTTATCACATAAATATGAATGATTTTTTGTTAAGGCCACATTTTTAAAATCCATCATTTTCAAGATCAAAAGCATGTTTGAATCAAATGTGTTTAAATTGGTTATAAAAATAATTTTCATCAATTCAAGTCCTTTTGCCCTTCTAATCATCAATGTTAAAATCATTTCCAATTTTTAGAAGGAACGGTGCACATTTGGTAGAAAAAAAAAACATTTGAAAAAAATAAAAATTGTCCATTCTTGAGGTTTGAACTTTGAAAATGCAAAAACATTTTTTATTTGTGTGACACCACTTTGAACAAGTAAATTTTTCAATTAATGGAAAATATTTCAAAAAACTTTTATGACAATCCAAACTATTATATATTTTTTGTTATCTTTCAAACGTTAAAAAAAAAAAAAACACTTTTAAGGAGTGTCCATTCACTTGGGTGGCTCCTTTGATTGTGTTTTTACCCCATTGGCCATTTTTACTAAATTTGAACAACTTGACTAAATTATGTATCAAATAAATGAAATAGTCAAATTGATTTGTCAAAAATTATATGTGTCATTCAAGCCCTTAGCCTTTAGTCCAAATGTACATGCCCATTGGTGAAAAATTACAAATTAGGATCAACTTGAACCTTTTAAAAAACCATGATTTGTAATAGTGATTTCTTTAGTTTTTTGCTTCATATTCCCACCCACAATCAATGATTTGACCACAAATACAATAGTTCATGGCATCCAAATGGTTTCCTACAAATGAATAGACATGTTGTCACCAACGACCTTGTATTGTCCAAAGCTCACCACCCATTACTTTCCTTGTGATGTAGTTGTTAGAATCTGGTACACCAAATTTGAAACATTGTTGTTCACATCATGTGCTACATCCTTATAAATACGCAAAGAACCTAGTTGGAACCCAACATAACACACATTGAACATTGCTCAGAAATGATAGTTGTACCAAATTCATCTATTAAGATTTTTGGTTCAAATCATATTTTAGCACAAAAGTGGCCATCATGTGGACATTTTCATTGAAATTCAAAACAAGTTATGGGGAATATTTATGAAATTTACATGCAAAACATCTTAGAATCAAATGCAAGTTGTTATGAAGCCCGGGGTTGGCAAACATTGAATTTGGGGGAAAAAAAATTCCTTGGGGAAAAAAAGTTGAAGCTTAATGTCCAATTATAATACAACCCTAGAAAAAAAATATTGGGTACTAATTGATGAAAAAAATATTCACAACCCAAAATAATAATAATAATAATAATTGATTTATCTCAAATTTTAGTTTCAAGAACATCTCATAAGGGGAAACACCATGGCAAAATAAATCCAATTGTTGGGCTAATTGGTAAATAATTAATATCTAAAAAATGAAGAAAAAAAGACTGATGACATGCAAATTGCAAAAGAAGGGCCATAGTATGGAAGATCAATGTTTAATAGTTAACAAAACTATAGACACAAGATAATTCTTTTATGGTGTGGGTAGTGGCTAAAGATAATGTTTAAGTGTAAGCAATTAATGCATTTTAGAAAAAATAATTCTAACCTTATAAGGTTTGAACAATTGTGTTTTGCTCATGCATTTGTAGATAATTAGATAAAAGTGGTGGCCCAAATTTCACATCATTTTTATGAAATAAAATAAATGAATGGAAAGAAAAGGAACAACAAAATGCTTTAATATACCTTCAATTTGATCATCAAGGTATTCATAACATTATGTTGGGTAGGGACACTCCTTTTGGATTGAAGTACATTAATGGAGGAGGGAGAAAATGAAATGGATAGAACCTAACAACAAGTAATTTTTGGATCTGATTGTATGAAAGCAAATTAACACAATCGTGAAACCCCTATTCATGGTAGAAGTAACCCAACAACCAAGCTTCTAGTCCTTGTAAACTTAAATGAAATAAAAAAGAAAATGAAATTTAATTAGATTTATAATTTGTGGGGTTGGGAAAAATATATTATTCATTAATATACTTTTGAAAGTATATGCAATGCACATATATAAATGTGAACTAAATTAAGAGTGATATGAATTGCAATATCTAGTAAAAGTGTATATCATAGTTATGGTAAACTAACATGGCTTGGATCAATGAACATGTATCATGGGAATGTATGATCAATATTTCAGATGGCAATGCATCCCAAAATGTACCATAGGAATATCAAATGGTTATCAAAACAATATAAACTATTGTGATAATGTAGAAAAGAAGAAATGAACATCAAATTACAAATTTATCATGGTTAAATACCACGTTGAATTATGGGAATGTTTCATGGATATGTTTCATGGCTATATATCATGGAAAAGTTTCATGGAAAAGTTCATGATGTACCATATCCCATATATGTAGTTTGGAATTGGAATATGTTTATGTACAAGAAGATCAAGAATTATTGACTCAATGAGGAATATCAACAATGGAAAAATGTTGGGAATGAATGGTTATGTGAGGGTGTTAAGAAAAGGATATAGGACAGTAAGCATATAGGTAGGTTGATATACATATACAAGTCGAAATGACATAATAGACAAAACAATGTGACAAAGTAGGCAAATCAATATGACAATATAGGCAAATCGGTATGGCAACATATTGTTATGACAACATAGTGTAGTAAATTTGTGGCAAGTCAATTTGCTAGAGAGTTAAGTAGTTATAATTGTTTTGCAGGGAGTATAAGAACACATTTCAACTGACTTAAAAGGATTGGATGGATGTCTTTATGATTATCTACTAAGGAAAGGAAGAGAAAGCAAGGAAAGGAGTGACGAGAGGAAGGAAAGGAGAAAAAAATTGTAGAGCTTTGTGATTTATGGAATTATAAAAGATGTTTTTTCTTCCATTCTTTGTGTTTTAGCATTGTATGTGGATTTAATTGAATGAATATCTAGACTTAGAAAGGATTGAATGTTGTCCTAGTTAGTTAGTTTACATGGTATTCATTTTAATGGAGTAGGACAAGGACCTAGTAATGATATATAGAAATTTAATTCATGGAATATCAAAATTAACACCTACAAAATTATATCACCAACATTTGGTGATTGTGTTGGGGATAATTCAATTCGTTGTTGGAGAAATTGCAAGATTCAAAATGTAATTTCTCCAAATTCATGTGAAATTTTATACATTATAATCAAGTTAATGGAAATTGAAGAAGAGAAAGTGGAAATTGATGAAATTGATTTGGGATTTTGCTTGATACATGTTTTTTATAGGGTATTACCTTATGGATACATAGATTTAATGGGGTTTTATAGAATTGAAAGAAAACACAGTAAAATGAATAAGATGATTGTTTTGGGGGCTAAACAAGTATTAGTTTTTCCAAATTTATTCACTTATTATGAACAAGACATGGCAAAATCAATGATACTTTTAGATTATTATAATAATGTGTATGAAGGACATTATGAAAAATGGTAGATTATGACTCTTGTTGAATGAATGGATAAAAGAAATTATAACTATATAAGAAGTTAAACAAATATTAAGAATAAAATGTAGTTATGGGTGGAATGTTCATAATTAAATGAATGGGGTAATTTTAAAGAAAAATTTAAAACATTGTGTGAAAACACACAAGAATTGATTATTAAAAAAATACATGGTGGCACTGAAGTGCAGTGTGTACAACATAGATCACTAATTATTAATGCTTCAGAATTGACAAAATATAGAAGATGGTTACTAATAATTGTATGCATAATCACATTAATTCCTATAAAGAAAGTTTTTGTAATGCATCATTCAATTTAGTTCCTTGACATAAAAGAATTTATTGGACCCAACATTAATGCATTAATAGAAAATTGGATGCCAAGTGATATGCTTTGGGCACCTAGGTCTACGGGTTTTGAATATGTCATGAAAACAAGAGGGAGTGAGGAATACATGTTTGAAATAATTTAATCAAAATAATTTTGGTCTATAGTCATGATTCCAAAATTGTATGGGAATCAAAAATTGGGAGTAGTAGTAGAAATGGTTATAGAAGATAAACATGACTTTCTATTTGGAGCCTATGTTGAATAGAGATAGAAAAGGGAAGAGAACAATAGATTGACAGATTGGAGAAAAAAAAATCAAGAGGAAGCTAAAAGACTACTATTATTACCCAACAATCTATTACACATAATAGATGGAGAGGTCTTGGCATAATTTTTTAATCACTAACAACATATCAAGTACTTGAACCTATAGAAGAAGAAGTAGTAATTATTGTTGTTCAAATTGATGTTGAGGAAGTAAACAAATTAACAAATGATGGAATTCAATAATCTATGCAAACGAGCTCACTGAATGTTGATCATGAATATCAAGAACCAACTGAAAAATTGAATATGTTGTTATTGAATACACCAAAGATTATTGTCAATGCATATGGAAAAATTGACTAGGTGATAGAAGAGGGGTGGCCTTGACTACCAAGATGGAAAGCTAATAAAATATCCGTGAGAACTATGAGTGACAGCAAATGTAATGACCAACCACTAGAAAGAAAACTATTTGGAACAACTCCAAGTCCTAATTTGTTTAATACAAGAATTTTGTCAACTCGGCAACCAGCAATGCTACAACAATGATGAATGTGAATCCACTCATGGTTGTTGTACTTGTTAATGTTTTGTGCATTCAACTATCAAAGTATCATGACAATGATGATCTCGTTATATATATTCGACAACTAACTAAAGTATGTGTGACTAATGGAAAAGATACAGATGATCATAAACTACAATATTTTCCAAATTTTCTTAAAGAGAAAGTTGTTGATTGGTTTGCCAAGTATGAGATGGTCATCCAACGATAATATGGGATGAAGTACAATGGGCTTTCATCAGTTGATTCGATGAGATTCGTAATGAAGGACAAGCGGTTGCATCTTTGAAATATGCAAAACAAAAGAAATATGAATCTATAGAAGATTACTATGATAGATTTTTACAACTTTGTGCGATTATTCCATAGTGACCACATGATATTTATTTAAGAGAAGCCTTTAGAGAAGGATGGTGAACCAAACTTTAAATGGCCATTATAAGTATGTCGTGAAGAAGTTTGGTAAAAGTAGCAAAGTCAACAATTATGATAACAGAATAAATGTTAGTAAGAAAGAAAACTATATTGAGATATCACCAAAATTCTAATAGTGAAGAATCAGAAGATTTTGAAGAAGAAAAAAACAAAGACCAAAGAAGAAAAAAACAAAATATCATTTTGAAATGATTAAAAGAGGTGTGTGTTGTCAAAATTGTTATAATGAAGGACACCTTACAAATGAATGTAAATTATTGAACAAATTTTGCTAGATATGCAAAGAAAATGATCATAATACTCATCACTGTCCCAACAAAGCAGTGTCCAAAAGATGTCCTTCAAGGAAAGTTGTTTTAATGCATGTGGTACACGCAGAAACACCAATTGTGCAAGGGCAGAAACAATTACAAAAGTATAACACACCAATTGATAAGAAGTAAGCATATTATGAATAGAAGTGACAAGTCAACAGGAAAGGTCAATTTGATGAAGGTAAGTGAGTCATAGGGTGTTGACAACACTTTAGACAAGGAAAAATTGACTTATCTAAAGAATCAAAACATAATGATTATACAAAATGTAGTAACAAACTAAAATAAAATGTTTGAGATAGTGAATGGAGTTGATATGAACTTAGTGGCAGAAGCTACAAAAATAATTATGAATTCAAAATTGGAAATGAAGTTGGGACAAATGATGAGAATTTGTCTTTAATTAAGGGGGATGGTGGAAAAGTCCTCAATCAAAATGAAAGAAGACCATGTTGCATATGCTTGCAAAGTAACAACAAAAGTTGAAGATTTTGATGAAACTATGCCAATTGTTCAAATTTGGGTGGGAAGTTTGAAGTAAAGGATGTGTTATTGGAGGATGGCTTTGGTGTGAACATTATCTCTAAAAGTTTAAAAAAGAAAATCGGATTGAGAAGACCTCAATCGATTCCATTTGTGGTGCAAATGGCTAACCATGGAAGGTGCAGCCAATTGGTTTGATTAAGAACTTGAAAATCAACTTGGCATGTTGTGATTACAAAATTTTAGTCATTGTGTTGAATATGGAGAATGGAATGGAAGCTTATTCCATGTATTAGGACATCCATGGTTAAAATTGGCCAAAGCTCATCACAGCTGGGGTGATAGTACCTTCATTATTATTTCAAGTGAACAAACTGTGATGTTAAGTACAATAAAATGAATCATTATTAATTCATCATTATAGCCGAAAAATTTAGATGATGAAATTAACAGGAAGAAGGATTGTCAGTACGAGAAGAGGAAAAACTTTATAATGTAGTACCATAATTATGGCATATAGGGGAAGTAGTGCTTGAAGGACTATATTTCTTAAAAGAAATAGATTATGGTATGTTACAACTAAAAGAGAAAGTCGATTATCTAGTGTATTTTTATGAGCACCAACCAAGGGAAGCTTTAATATTTGACGAAGTTGCCAACATCATTGTCAAAGATAAAAGGATTGCTACTTAGACAATGACAGCTAAAGAACAATTATTTAAACTCAAATTGGGAAGCAAAGAATAACCAAAAGAGGTATTAGTTAATGTCATACTACTAAGTGTATTTCAAGCACAAATTAAAAAAGTGTTGATGGAGTACAAAAATGTTTTTGCATCAAGTTATAAGGAATTAAAAGGAATTCCAAAAGAAGTATGTGAGCATAAAATTGAATTGATGGTGAATGTTTAACCTATTAAACAAAAGCAATACAAAATGAATCCAAATTATGCATTAAAGGTTAGAGAAGACCTTGATAAATTATTAAACATTGGATTTATATATCCTCTTGAAACCACTCAATGGTTATCCCCTTTAGTAATTGTGCCAAAGAAAAATGGCAAATTATGTATATGTGTATATTATTGAAAATTAAATGCCCAAACCAAGAAGGATCCATTCTTGTTACCTTTCTTGGATTTAGTTCTTGATTCAATGGGCTAGACATAAAATGTACTCATTTATGGATGGTTATAACAATTATAACCAATGTTGGGCAAATATAATTTTTTTAATATTCGAAGGTTTCGATTATTATTATTATTATTATTATTTAAAATTCATTGTAATATCTTGTAAGGATATCATTTAAAAAATAAAAATCATGCTAGATTTTAGTACGACCGGATATTCATCACCATTAATATCCGTTGGATAACCTAACATTCCAAATAACAAGATAATTTTTTTTCGAAATTATTTTACAAATTACAAGTCCAAAAGTTCATCTCACTCAAATTCACCTTCATGTTGTTCTAATTTTTCCTTTAAAGCAAGATCAACCTCAATCAATTTTATCAAACTAGAAGGTGAACTACAACCCACACTAGGATCACTAGGCCAATTTTTACTAACAAAAATTATTTGGTTGTAAGCTACATCTCCCCAAATTTGTAAGAATTCTAGCCAATGAAAAAATTCTTTTAGTTTCTATTTGAGAACCAACAATGCCAAGAATTTGACAAGCAAGAAATGCAAAGTTGGAAATAGAGACTTATGTTTCACCCACCATTCTAAAGGACATTTAATGTCCTTGACATTCACTTGAAACCTTTTAAGCATCAATGCAACTCCTTGTTCACCACCTCCTTTGTTGGTTCACCAATTTTAGCAGACATTTCAAAAATGTTCAAACTGTTTTTTTCATCAATTTGCATATTTGCCACAAGTCCAAATTCTACCACAAGGTGGAAGACATGGTAACATTTCAAAAACATAGGAAATAAAAATTGTTGATCATACTATTCACAATGGAAACAATTTGTTCTTGACCAATAAGAGATGAAACCAACCTTAGACTTTTAATTCTAAGGTCTAACATTAGGGACAACATGTTATTGTTTTATTTCCTTCATATTTCTTAAAAAATGAAAGAAAACCATCTAAAACGCCACATATTTCTCTTTTAATGTTGGATGCAAACAACGATAATTCTTGGGCTACAACATAATCATCAATTAAATCCTACAAGTTAATTGAAATTCCATATTCTTCTTTAAGTTTTTGGCTCATAATGATTGTTACATTCAAAGCATTAAAAAGTAACCAATGCCCATAAGATTAGTTTAACACACAAGTACTTACAACTAAAGATATAATATCAACAATTATTTGAGATATGTGCCAAGTTAAAGGTGGAAGGACATGGTTAATAACCTTCACTGTAGTTTATCAACTATAACATAAGACAATTGCTACCTCGAATTGTAATGCTTCTTGAAATAGGATGATTTTACTCATAACTTGCAGAAGTAGATCAAGGATCAACAAAAAAAACTTACAATTAAAATAAACTAGAAACGATAGACTTGCAAAAATGGAGCAAAAAATTAAATGTTTGAAAACCAAACTAACCTTATTTTCATTGGAATGTTTAATTTCCTAGGTCTCAAACTAGCTTCAATGCAAGCTCTATTCCATTCTTGACAACCTTTACCATATTTCTTTGGCTAAGTAATGCATTTCTACAAATTTGCTTGGGCAAATTTAATAGACACATATTTCAAGTTTTTACAAACTTTGTCATTAGTTGTGGCATATTGGCATGCTTTGGAAAAATCATGACCAAAACAAATTCCCTAAAAGCTTTCTTCCAAACCTAAAGATTCATATTTAACGACAAACTTCAAAGCATTAGTCAATGTATTTAAATTAGAACCTTCATCCTTCACATATGTTATGATTTTATTTCTCAAGCCATATGCATCTAAAAGTTTAATAAGATTTCTAGCCAATGTTTGTCCTGTAGTTGCAACAATTTCAAACAAACCAAGAGTAACATGTTTTGGATTCCAATTAGATCCCCAAAAATTTATGACCAAGACAAACACATCATGTGCACCCTTGGACATCCGCAAATCAAAATTGGCAATAACATAACTATAATCATTTAGCAAAGGAAAAAATATGTTTATTTAGTTTTCTCCACCAATTCAAGCAAAATAGTGTTTAAGAATAATTTTCAAGAAGGGAATTGCACACAAGGACATAATTGTAACACTAAATGTTTTAACCCCAAACTTTCCACAAATTGCAAAGGCAAATAATTTTGCACTATTAAAAGTGCAAGATTTTCCATAAACATCTTTTGTTCCACATCATCTTTCTTGAAGGGATCTTTTGAAGCAAAAATTCAAATATGGAAAAATTGGAAATATGAAACCTTTTTTTTATAGATTGTTTCTCAACATTTTCTTTTCCTTGATTATTAATTTCTTCTTGAAACCTTTTATAAATTGCTGAATTATTTGCATCAAGATGTTTTTGCAGACATGTTATGCCACTTGTTTTTTAATATGTCACCATACCTTTCCTTAATTGTTTTTTTGAATTCACAAAAAAATAGGTTGAGAATGACATAATAAACAATGCATCATTTGAAGAACATTCAAGTTTACAATCAAGTTATCATCAACACAATAAAAAGACCAACAAAGTGCATTTATATTATGAGGACACCATTTTTTTTGAGTTTGCAACTATTGCAAAATCTATTTAGTTTTCTTTTCATCAAATTCTCCTCACACTCTACATACTTTAGTTTGTAGACTTGGATATTCTTTTTCTTCCCTTACTTGATTAACTTCAATTTCATCATTTATGCATATTATGTATATTTTAGTTTGCATTGTTTGATTATTAAATTCATTTGACCCTTCCATTTTTCACAAGTGTTCTACAAGGCCAAATGATCAAGAAACTCATGAAACAAATACAAGGTTTTATTGTGTGTGTGTGATGTGATGATATTGCTCTTATGCATAACTGAATATGATGCAAAACATTTACAAGCAAACAAAGATTAAAAAAACTACAAAACAAGCAAATATATAACATTACAAAGCATCTACAAGTAAGCAAAAAATAATATTGTAAAAGAAGTAAGCAAAGATAAAATTGTCAAAAGTACAAGGGTTTAAGTTTGTCTCCAAAACAATTTATAACAAA
>Ga0116231_10013069_pt1 | contig 11833 bp, 10 predicted proteins | sample S1TSphgellanicum_2_FD_89695 | JGI IMG/M metagenome (GOLD analysis project Ga0116231, IMG submission 89695) | Host-associated microbial communities from peat moss isolated from Minnesota, USA - S1T2_Fd - Sphagnum magellanicum MG | ecosystem: Host-associated > Plants > Peat moss > Unclassified...
TGCCTTTGCGGATCATGCGGCGGCGCCTAGGCGTTGGCCAGAATATTTGGCGGCGCGGATGGATTGCCACCAGGATTCGTGGGCGAGGTACCAGTCGATGGTGGCGGCGAGGCCGCGTTCGAAATCGTGGACGGCGGTCCAATGCAGAGCGGATTCGGCGGCGCTGGGGTCGATTTCGTACCTGAAATCGTGGCCGGGGCGGTCGCGGACGAAGGTTATGAGGCGTTCACGGGCGCCGTGCGGGCTGGGGCGTTTTTGGTCGAGGATGGCGCAGATGGTTTTGACGACGTCGAGGTTTTTGCGGGGTTGGCGGGCGCCGATGGCGTAGGTGGCGCCGGGGGTGCCGGATTCTACGATCTTTAAGAGGGCCTCGGCGTGGTCGTCGACGTAGAGCCAGTCGCGCATGTTTTGGCCTTCGCCATAGACGGGCAGGGGTTTTTCCTCGAGCGCGTTGAGGATGATGAGGGGGATGAGTTTTTCGGGGAACTGCCAGGGGCCGTAATTATTGGTGGTGTTGGAGACGATGGTGGGCAGGCCGTAGGTGTGATGCCAGGCGCGGACCAGATGGTCCGAGCCGGCTTTGCTGGCGGAATAGGGGGAGCGGGGGTCGTAGGGCGTGGTTTCGGTAAAAGGCGGGTCGGCGGGGCCGAGGGCGCCGAAAACTTCGTCGGTGGAGATGTGGTGGAAACGGAATTTTTGGCGCCGGTCCTGGGGGAGGGTGAGCCAGTAGGTTTTGGCGGCTTCCAGGAGGGTGAACGTGCCGACGAGGTTGGTCTGGATGAAGGCGGCGGGGCCGTCGATGCTGCGGTCCACGTGGGATTCGGCGGCGAGGTGCATGACGGCGTCGGGCTGGAATTTTTCAAAGGCGGCGGCCATGGCGGCGGCGTCACAGATGTCGGCGCGTAGCAGCGTGTGGCGGGCGTTGGCGCCGGCGGTGTCCAGGGCGGCTTCCGAGGCGGCGTAGGTGAGCTTGTCGATGTTCAAAATTTCGTGGGGCATGGCGGCGATGGCGCGGCGGATGACGGCGGAGCCGATGAATCCGCAGCCTCCGGTCAGTAAAATCCTCATCCCATAACCTTTCTGTGCGCCCGGATGGTTTCCTATAATCAGACCGGCGAGACACTGGCAATATCGCGGGAATGGCCGGATTCCGGGGCGGCGGCGGCGTGTTTTGCTAACAGTTCGGCTTTAACGGATTGCAAATAGGCTTTTTGGGCGGCGCGCGTGGCGGGATCGAGCGCCAGCAGGCCGGCGGCGAGGCGCTGCATGGCCTCGATTTCCGCGGCATGGGCGGCGGCTGGGATTGTGTGGGAGGCGCTGGTGTTGTGGCGGCGGTGGCGGTTGAGGGGGTCGGCCAGGAAGGCGATTTTCGCGCCGGGCTGGGTGGCGGCGGCGAGGTAGAGGCGCCAGTCGCCGGCGACGCGCCAGTTGGCCAGGTCTTGGCCGACAAAGTCCAGGGCCCGGATGAGGGCGGCGCGGCGCCAGAGGACGGCGCTGACGTTGAAAATGAGGTTTTGCTCGGCGAGGTGGGTTTGCGCGAAGGTGGGGCCTTCAAAAATTTGGGAGGCGGCGAGGTTGGCGGCGGCGGCGCGGTATTCGGCCTGGTAGTCGGGGCTAAGCATTTTGCCGGCGGCATCGAGCACGCGGGACTCGGTGAAGGCGAGGACGATGGCGGGGTCGGCGGCCATTGTGGCGGCGAGGCGGGCGAGGAAATTGGGGTCGGCGCCGTCATCGGCTTCGGCGAGCCATAAAAACTCGGCGGTAGCAGCGCGGGCGGCGCGGGACCATTGGGCGTAGGGGGAGCCGGAGTTTTGGACGTTGGCCTCCATGGTGAGGGCGCGGCCGGAATCTTTGGCGAGGTGGGCGGCGAGTTCGAGGGATTCGTCGGTGGAGGCGTCGTCGTAAAACACGATGTTTTGGACGGGGTGGGTTTGGGCGAAGATTCCGGCGAGACGGTCGCGCAGGTAGGGGGCGTAATTGTAATTGAGGATGGCGATGTCGATGGATGGCAGGGAGGGGGCGGCGATTTTGAGGAGGTTTTGGGCGTATTGCACCTGGTCGAAAGTTTGCGCCGCCGCGGCGGCGATGGCGGGCCGGCGGGCGGCGAGGGTTTTGTGGTCCAGCAGGCTGATGAGGCGGCGGCGGAAATCGGCGAGGTCTCCGGGTTTGGCGACGGCGCCGGACTTGGTTTGCCGGATATAGGCGGGGATGCCGCCGGATTCGTCGAAGCAGATGACGGGCAGGCCGGCGGCCAGAGCCTCGATGGCGGCGGTGGGGAAGGGGTCTTCGCGCGAGGGTAGGAGAAAAATGTCGGCGGCGGAGAGCCAGGAGGCGACGTCTTCGGTGAAGCCGGTGATATGGAGGTTTTGCGCGACATAGGTTTTTAGGGAGGGCTGGACGTCCCCGACCCAGACATAGCTGGTGTTTTCGGCGGCCTGGGCGGCGAGTTGCGCGAAGAGGTCGAAGCCCTTTCGCAGGTCGCCGAAGCCGATGGCGATGATGAGGAAGTTTTGCTCCGGGATGTTGAGTTTTTGGCGGTGGGATTTGCGCCGTTCGGGATCGAAACGGATTTCCTGGTAGTTGCCCTGCGGGAGGATTTTGGCGTTTTCGAGGGTGATGTTGAGGGCTTGGCGGAATGCGTCCCGGCCGAAGGGGGAGGCGAAGACGGTGGCGTCGGCGGATTGGGCGCCGAGTTTGGCCTGGATTTGCAGATTATGCTCGGCGAGGAGTTTTGGCATTTCGTGAATGAGGAGCGTGACGCGGAAATTTTCGGATTTGAGCGCGGGGACGAGGCGGGCGGCGGCGGCGGTGTTGACGATGGCGGAGCGGGCGCCGAGGGCGGCCATGCGTTTGATGAAATGGGCGATGCCGGCTTTGTCGTTGGCGAGGGTGACGTGCGCGTGTTTCTGGTAGTCCGGGACCAGGCGGCCGGCGCCGAGGAGCAGGAGATGCACTTCGAAGCCGCAGACTTGCGAAAAATGCTTTGTGAGCGCCAGGAGCAGCATTTGGGCGCCGTGGGGGTGGGCGTCGTGGCCGATGAGGACGAGGAGGTTTGGCGCGGTGGTTTCGGTGGCGCAGACGGCGCGGGCGGTGGCGTTGAGGTAGGCGGCGCCGAAATGGACGTCGGGTTCCAGAAAGGCGCCTTCGGCCCATTCGTTCCAGGCGTTGATGCAGACGATGTTTTCGCCGAGGAAGGGGTTTTGTTGTGAGTACGTTATGAGGTTTTCGAGCCAGGATTGGTAGGCTTTGGGTGTGGTGTTGTGCAGGACGAGGCCCTTGCCTTCGCGCCGCGGATCGTTGTCCCAGCCGGGGGCGATGGTTTTGATCAGGGGGTAGTTGGGCGGGGGCGCCGAGGCAGAGGCGGCGGCGAGGGTGGTGTAGTCGTACACCGAGGCGGAGAATTCGGCGTCGAAAAGGTCGAGGTTTTCGTTGAGCTTTTCGAGTTCGTCGGTGAGTTTGTGGGGTGGGAATTCGACCGCGCCGTCCAGGCCGTAGGGGCGCGGGTCGTGGTCGTTGATGCTTTGGGCCATGATGATGAGCGGGTTTTGGCCGTGGGTTTGGAACAGGACGCGCCATTTGGCGATGCGGTTGGCGGGGTCCGGGATGAGGACGGGGCGGTAGAGCATGAGCAAAGGGCGCTGGCCGATGCGGACGTAGCGGGAATCTTCGAATAATTTGGCGAAATGCGCGATGAGGGCTTCGTCGTCGCGCTCAAGATATTCCTGTTGGAGGAGGATTTCGCGCTCCAGCCCGTCCCAGCGGCGGGTGAAATTTTCGTTGGCCCACATGACGCAGAAGGGAAAATTGATGGATTGGTCTGCGAGAAGTTGGTTGATTGGGGCTTCGAGGAGGGGTTTGCGATTAAAAAGGTAGTGGTAGAAGACGAAGCCGTGGATGCCGGCGGATTTGGCGAGCGTGGTTTGCGATGTTAGCGTGGTGGGGTCTGCGAGATTGTAGAAGCCGAGGTCGCGGGGGATGCGGGGCTGGAGGTGGCCGGCGAAGCGGGGGACGGCGCGCAGCAGGTTGGTCCAGTCCGTAAAGCCTTTGCCCCACCAGGTGTCGTTTTCCGGGATGCGGTGGTATTGCGGGAGGTAGAAGGCGAGGAGTTTGGCGCGGCGGGGGGTGGATTCGGGGACGGGCCTAAAATCCTCGAAATGGGGCGAGGGGCGGGTGGCGGTTTTGACGGCGCCGGGGATGAGTTTTTCGTGCTCGGGGCGGGCGGGGAGGAAATTTCCCGAGGCGCGGTGTTTTAGGAAATGCAGGAGGGGGTTTTGGCCTTCGAGCTGCGCGCCGTAGCGGGCGGTGTAGAATTTGATGTCGAATTGTTCGGAAGGGTCGCGCAGTTCGGGGGCGCCGAAGGCCAAAAAATGTTCGAACGGGTCGCCGCCGTTGGTGGCGACGTCGGGGTTTTGCTCGAAGTAGTAGATGGGGTCGAAGAAGGGGACGGGGGCGACTTCGCCGGTGGTGCGGCGGGCGAGGAAATGGGCGAGGGCGTTTTCGGAGAGTTTGAGGGCGTATTTGGCGCGGTACCATTTGACGTCGAAGAAGGGGCAGGGGTCGCGGCCTTCGCGGTCGCCGTGGACCGCATAGTGCAGCAGGGGGTTGATGCCGGCTTGGGCGACGTCCGGGTTTTCGGCGAGGTAGAAGGCGGGGTCGAAGTAGGGGTTGGGCCAGTCGCCGCGGCGCCAGCCCTGGCGATGGAAATATTCGAGCGGGTCGAGGGTGGAGGCGGCGAGGGCGGGGTTGCGGGCGAGGAGGTAGTCGGCCTGGAAAAGGCCGGAGTTGCGGAGGAGGGTTAGTTCGGATTGGTGTTGGGTATTTTGGGTTGTCATTTAGCGCGGAGAGTAGAGAAGGATGTTCTTTTTTGCAAAAAAGAACCAAAAAACTCTTGCGGGCGGGTGCGGCATCTCCGGTGTCTCTTTGATTGCCTCCGGCGGGGGCAATCAAAGAGACACCGGAGATGCCGCACCCGCGCGCAAAAGTTTTTTGCGCGCTTTTTTTCAAAAAAGCGCTTCTTGTCTTTCTTTTAGGCTCGGAGGGTCAAGTGGCGGATTTCATCCGCCCTACGGGGCTGGTGGGGTGCGCTTCGCGCAACCCACCCTACTCCATGACGGCGTGGCCGGGGGCGGCGGGGGCGGGGGTTTGTTGGGGTTTGCGCATGAGGAAGAGGCAGGCGACGGCGGGGATGGTGGATAGAAGCATGAATTTGTAGTCGTCGATGTAGCCGATGATCTGGGCTTGCGTGTCGATCATGGAATTGAGGAGGGCGGCGCCGCCTGGAGTGCTGGGGTTGAGCATGGCGGTGACGGCGCCGCCGGCTTGGAGGGGGCGGTCGAAGGGGGTGATGAACTGGGCGAGGTTGGCGTGCTCGGCCTGCGTCATGTGGTCCAGCAAGGCGGAGGTGATGGAGATGCCGATGGCGCTGCCGACGTTGCGGACCAGACTGAGCAGGGAGGTGCCCTGGGTGCGGAGCGCCGGCGAGAGGGTGTAGAAGGCGACGACCTGGAGGGGCACGAAGACGAAGCCGAGGCCGGCGCCCTGGATGATGATGGTGATCATCATGTAGGATTCGGAGACGTCCGGTGTCCAGCCTTCGAGCATGACCATCGAGGCGGCGAGCAGGAAGTAGCCGAACAGCATGAGCAGGCGCGGGTCGATGCGGTTGGTGAGGCGGCCGGCGATGAGCATGGCGAACATGGTGCCGGCGCCGCGGGGGGCCATGATGAGGCCGGCGGTGGCGACCGGGTAGTTGCCGAGGTTTTCAAGGAATGGGGCGAGCAAGGCGGAGGAGGCGAGCAGCACCATGCCGACGGAGAACATGGTGATGAGGGCGGCGTTGAAGTTGAGGTCCATGAAGGCGGCGCGCGGGATGAACGGATTTTTGGCCGTGAACATGTGGACGATGAAGAGGTAGAGGCCGAGGCCGGCGGCGATGGCGGAGATGATGATGGTGGGGGAGGAAAACCAGTCGAGCTCCTCGCCGCGGTCAAGCGCGATTTGCAGGGCGGCGAGGCCGAGGGAGAGCACGCCGAAACCCAGGAAGTCGAAGCTGGTGGAGCGTTTTTGCTCGGTGCGCGGCATGAGGATGAGGAGGCCGGCGATGGCGAGGATGCCGAAGGGCAGGTTGACGAAGAAGACGTAGCGCCAGTTGTAGTAGAAGGTGAGATAGCCGCCGAGGGTGGGGCCGAGGATGGGGCCGAGCATGACGCCCATGCCCCAGATGGACATGGCGGAGCCGCGCTGCTCGGCGGGGTAGATGTCCAGCATGGTGGATTGCGAGAGGGGCACGAGGGCGGCGCCGAAGCAGCCTTGCAGGAAGCGGTAGAGGACCATTTGCGTGAGCGAGCCGGCGATGCCGCACAGCATGGAGGTGGCGGTGAAGCCGACCAGGCAGGTGATGAAGAGGTTTTTGCGGCCGAAGCGGGCGGCGAGCCAGCCGACCGGGGCGGTCATGATGGCGGCGGCGATGACGTAGCTGGTGAGGACCCAGGTGATCTGGTCGTAGCTGGAGGAGAGCGAGCCCTGCATGTAGGGGAGGGCGACATTGGCGATGGTGGAGTCGAGGGCCTGCATGAGGGTGGCGATCATGAGGCAGGCGGTGATGAGGGTGCGTTGGGAGAACATGGCGGGTTAGACCGCGAGGCCGGAAGGCGTGGATGGCCGGGTCAAGCCCGGCCATGACGTGGAGAGCATCGTCATCAAAACAGGTCCGAAAGGTGCCTGTGGTGGTTGGTGTCGATGGAGATCTCGGCGCTCATGCCGTCGCGCAAAGGCAGGTTGGGGCCGCCGGTGATGCGGGTGCGGACGGGGATGCGCTGCACAACCTTGACCCAGTTGCCGGAGGAGTTCTGGGCGGGAAGGATGGAGAATTCCGAGCCGCTGGCGGGGCTGATGGATTCGACCACGCCGGTCCAGGTCTGGCCGGGATAGGTGTCGATGGTGATGGTGACGGACTGGCCGGGGCGGACGAAGGTGAGGTCGGATTCCTTGGGCTGCGACGTGATCCAGATATCGGTGTCGGAGACCAGGCCGAAGGCGGCGGTGCCGGCGGGCAGGAACATGCCGGGCTGGAGCTGGTCAACCTCCGTCACATAGCCGGAGAAGGGGGCGCGGATTGTGGCGTGGGCGAGTTCGCGCTGCGCGTTTTGCAGGTTGGCGAGGGCGGACATGTATTCGGGGGTTTGTTCGACCGGGATGTCGGCGTTACCGGAGAGTTTGGCGAGCTGGACGCCGGAGGCGGCGGTGAGTTCCGCGAGCTTGGCCTGGTCGCCCTGGAGCTGGAATTTGGCGTTGTCGTAGGTGGCCTGGGTGACGCCGCCGTTGCGGACGACGGAGGCGTATTTGGCGTGGTTGGATTGGTCGGAATCGACCACCGCGCGCTGGGCGGTGATTTCGGCCTGGGCCTGGGCGTAGCCGCGCTTGGCGGCGTTGACGTCCAGCACCGCCTGGGCGAGCTGGGCCTGGGCGCCGGCGACGGCGATGGTGAAGGAGGAGGGGTCGAGCGTGAAAAGGGTCTGGCCCTGGGAGACGTGCTGGTTGTTGGTGACGTAAACCTGATCCACCAGGCCGGAGACGTCGGTGGAGAGGGAGACTTTGGCGGCGTTCACGTAGGAATCGTCCGAGCCGACATATTCGCCGCCGCTGAGCCAGACGAAGAGGGAGATGATGAGCACGGCGAGGATACCGCCGGCCATGAGGACGGTGCGCAGGCGCAGCAGGCGGTTGACGCGGTGCATGCCGCGGTTGCTGGCGGGCGCGCTTTTCCGCGCGGCGCCCGGGGGCGGGGCGACGTTGCCTTCGGGCATCAGGCGATCTCCTGCTGAGTGTCTTGGGTGGCCGTTTCCGGCTGGGTGAGGATGTTGGATTTCATTTGTTTGAGGCCTTGCAGCATGGTGGCGCGCGTGGGCTCCGGGATGCTGGCGGTGATGAGGTTGGCGAGTTCCTCGCGCTGGATGGCGATGCGGCGCAAGGCGGGGGCGGCGGCGTCGGTGAGGTGGAGGCGCCAGATGCGGCGGTCGGCTTTATCGGCGCGGCGCTGGATGAGGCCGTTTTGCTCGAGGCGGTCGGCGAGGCGGGCGACGGAAATGGGCTCGACTTCGAGGAGATCGGCCAGTTCCTTCTGGCTGAGGCCGGGGTTGCGGGCGAGGCGGAGCAGCATGGCCCATTGCGCGCGGGTCATGCCGTCCACGCGGGCGCGCTTGTCGGCTTCGACGCGGACGAGGCGGGCGACGTCGTGCAGCAGGAAAAAGAGGTCGTCATCCTGGCTCATGACGCGGCATATAATAAGCACTGTTACGAGTTTGCAAGCGGCGGGAGGCTGGGTTGCGGGGCGGGGATGGCTTGACCGGGATTCCGGGCGGCGCGAACGTGGTGGGACGGACAAGAATTTTGGAGGAGGCGGAGATGGCGGAGTCGATTGTGGAGATCCTGGAGGCGATGCGAGCGAGCCATGAGGGGTTTTTGGCGCGGCTGATGGACTGGCGGGCGGCGGGGGGGAAGCTGCCGGAGTATAAGGGGGCGGAGACGTTCGAGGATTTGATTAACCGGGAGCGGCTGGCGGTGAGCCGGTGCCAACTGGCGGTAGCGCATTTGCGGGAGCATGAGACGCGGGTGGTTTGAAGAAAGAGGCGCTTTTTTGAAAAAAAGCGCGCAAAAAACTTTTGATTCCCGCGGTGTTTGAGGGGCCATACTGTGGCCGCTCAAAGGCCGGGGGAATTAGAAGTTTTTTGGTTACTTTTTTTCAAAAAAGTAACTGCTTTTTTTCTACGGCCTTGGTTGGAAAAGTGGCGGAAGACGCTTCGCTTTTCCGCCCTACGGGGGGCTGGGGCTTAGGGTCGGGGTGGTGTTGGGGGTGGCGCGTTCGTCTTCGTCGGATTGTTCGGGGAGGAGGTCGGCGTTTTCGATGTTTAAAACTTCGCCGAACCAGAAGGAGTTTTTGAGGTGGTCGGCGCGGGGGTGACCGGTGTTGGGGTGGAGGAGGATGGTGAGGTTGTCGCGGTTGAGCATGAGCCAGGGGACGAAGCCGGCGAAGATTTCGGGGTTGAAGTTGACCTGGTACATGCCGCGCTCGTGCGGGCCGATGGGGTTGTCGTGCCAGCGGCCGAGTTGGACGGAAAATCGCTGCGCGATTTTTTCCCTGAGCGAGGCCGCGCGGGCGCGTTCTTCGGGGTCTCGATAGTAGATGTGGGCGTGAAAGCTTTGGATCATGTGAGAAACACCTCGGCTAGGGCGCGCCAGCTTGCCTCGTCGGGGGCCAAAAGCAAGCCGCCGTCGATTTCGGAGGGGAGATATTCGGTGCCGTCGAACTGGCGGGCGTAGCCGCCGGCTTCGCGGTGGAGCAGGACGCCGGCGGCGTGGTCCCAAGGGTAGAGGCGGCGGAAGAGTTGGACGTGGCAGTGGCCGTCGGCGATCAGGCGGTATTGGTGGGCGGCGCAGCGGAAATCGGTGACGGCGGCCAGGCGGTCCAGGCGGGACAAAATGTGAGAGCGGAGCGGCTGCCTGAGGAAGCGCCAGGAGAGGGAGCCGGTCATTTCGGCGATGGGGGCGGGGGCGGCGACGCGGAGGGGGCGTTTTTGGCCGGTGCGGGAGATCATCCAGGCGCCGTTGCCGGCGGTGGCGATGGCGGTGTCGTCGCCGACGGGGTCGTGGATGAAGCCGGCGAGGATGCGGTCTTGCTCGATGAGGGCGAGCATGACGCCGAAGAGGGGCAGGCCGGCGGAGGAGTTGGAGGTACCGTCGATGGGGTCGATGACCCAGATTTTTCCGGGTTGTTTCAGGCGGGCGAGGAGGGAGCGGTCTTTGGCGACGGCTTCTTCGCCGATGATGGCGTCGTTAGGGAACAGGTTTTTGAGGCCGGCGGCGAGGGCGCGTTCGGCGGCTTCGTCGGCGATTGTGACGGGGTCCTGGGGGCCGGTCTTGGTGCGCACGTCGGCGGCGGTGAGGTGGCGCCATTTGGGCATGATGTCTTGCGCCGACACATCGCGAAGGAGCGTGAGGACGGCGGAGATGTCCTCTTGGGTCATAGGCGTTCGAAGCGGGCGCGGTCGGCTTCGGAGAGGCGGACTTCCATGTGGACGTCTTCGTCGTGGTCCTCGCGGACCAAAATTTCGCCGTGGCGGTAGAGCCAGGCGAGTTTGGCGCCGTCGGTGACGGGGACGTCCACCGAGAGGGTGGTGAGCTGGGCGGCGAGGAAACGGTCGATGGCGGAGAGCAAGGCCGGTAGGCCTTCGCCGGTGAGGGCGGAGACGGCGACGCTGGCATCCTCGCGCTGCGTGATGGCGGCGATGCCGCCGAGGAGGTCGGCTTTGTTGAGGACTTCGAGGCTGCGTTCGGGCCAGTGGGGGTCGAGGGTGCCGTCTTTGACCATGCCGGCGAGGACGGCGAGGACGTCGTTGCGCTGGGCGGCGGTGTCCGGGTGAGAAATGTCGCGGACGTGGAGGATGAGGTCGGCTTCGGAAACTTCCTCGAGCGTGGCGCGGAAGGCGGCGACGAGTTCGGTGGGCAGGTCCGAGATGAAGCCGACGGTGTCGGAGAGGATGGCGTGGCGGCCGCTGGGCAGCGTGAGGCCGCGCATGGTGGGGTCGAGCGTGGCGAAGAGCTGGTCCTGCGCGGTGACCGTGGCGCCGGTGAGGGCGTTGAAGAGGGTGGATTTGCCGGCGTTGGTGTAGCCGACGAGGGCGACGACCGGGTAGGGGACGCGCTTGCGGGCGCCGCGGTGGAGGCCGCGTGTTCTGCGCACATCCTCCAGTTCCAGTTTTAGGCGGGTAATTCTATCGCCGATCAGGCGTCTGTCGGCCTCGATCTGGGTTTCGCCGGGGCCGCCTAAAAAGCCGAAGCCGCCGCGCTGGCGTTCGAGGTGGGTCCAGCTGCGGACGAGGCGGGAGCGCTGGTAGTCTAGGTGGGCGAGTTCGACCTGGAGCGAACCCTCCCGCGTGCGGGCGCGGGCGCCAAAAATGTCGAGGATGAGGCCGGTGCGGTCGATGACCTTGCACTTCCAGGCGGTTTCCAGGTTGCGCTGCTGCACCGGCGTCAGCGCGGCATCGACCACCGCGACCGTGATTTTTTGGTCCGCGATGACGGCGGCGATGTTTTCGGCCTGGCCCTTGCCGAACAAGGTGGCGGGGGTGCGGGAGCGAAGCGAGAAGACGGCCTGGTGGACGATGACGAGGCCGATGGAGGCGGCGAGGCCGGTGGCTTCGGCGAGGCGCGCCTCCGCCTCACGCGATCCTGCGTTATGGCGTTCGGCGGATTTGTCCCAGGGGAGCAAAATGGCGGCGCGTTCGGGCGCCGCCGCGGTGGTTAAAAGTTCGGTCAGCCTTGCTCGTCCTGCATGGCGCCGTAGTCAGGCTCCGGCGTGCGCTGGAGTTTGAGCGTGCCGGTGGGGGTGGTCTCGACCGTCGCGGTGCCCTCGGCCTTGGTGGCGTCGAACAGCATGATCGGCGCGCCAGGCATGACGGTGCTGATGGCGTGCTTGTAAACCAGCTGGGTGTGACCGTCCCGGCGGAGGAGGACCGAGAAATTGTCGAACCAGGTGATGACGCCCTGGAGTTTGACGCCGTTCACCAGGAACACGGTGACCGGGGTTTTGGATTTGCGGACATGGTTCAGGAAAACGTCCTGTACGTTTTGAGATTTTTCAGTGGCCACGGCGGGTTATCCTTTTTTTTGTCGTCACTTTGTGACGATGAAGTTGATGTTTTAAAAAGCCAGAGTTTGCCGACACCTGCGTGGCGCGCGGTGCCGGAGACCGTGAACTTATATAGGAATGTTGCGTGGGGCAACTAGGGCTAGAGGTGGGGCTATAAAGTAAGAAAGAATGTTCTTTTTTAAAAAA
>Ga0116231_10013070_pt1 | contig 11831 bp, 4 predicted proteins | sample S1TSphgellanicum_2_FD_89695 | JGI IMG/M metagenome (GOLD analysis project Ga0116231, IMG submission 89695) | Host-associated microbial communities from peat moss isolated from Minnesota, USA - S1T2_Fd - Sphagnum magellanicum MG | ecosystem: Host-associated > Plants > Peat moss > Unclassified...
CCTCCCCCCCCCCCCCTCCATCCCGTTCCCCCCCGCCCCCCCCCCCCCATTCGACTCCTCAAAGCCCAACTTTGTGGAATGTCTTTTCCAATTTCCTTGTTGAAGATTATCTACTCAAATGTACAACCTACTGTATGACCAGAAGGGACTTACCCTATGAACTTAAGGACTTTGCCATCATCACCTTTGATCGGGGTAATGGTGAGAAGGTTCCAGAATGTCGATCCATCCTTCTTATAATTCAGTATGCGCCCACAGAAGCTTTTTCCAGCATATACTGCTTCTCTGACTTTTGCAACATCTTTCTTATCTGTTCCAGGTCCTTGCAGAAACCGACTGTCACAGCAAAATGCAGCAGCCCACTTGTATAGGTCAGGAAATGCAAGAAGCTTTTCTAATGTTCTTATGTTTTCTGAAACTCAACCAAGTTGTTAGATTGAGTTGCAAACTCCTCTGTGACAGTGCCAATAGTACAATGTGGTGAGTGAGGCAGGCACACAAAAATGTAAGGGAAAATAGCCACTCACCAATTCTGCCCCATCACTTCTTGGGAGCTGTAGCCCGTCATGCTGAAGAATCCACCACTTGCATACATGATTGGAAACTCTGGAGTTGTTGCATCTGATACCACAAAAGACTGTTCAAATGATGATAATGCATCCTTCAGCTCCAGAGAAATGATGGGGAGATTATAGGATGATGTATTGCTGCATTTATCATCTTCCAATGCTTCGCCTGATGCTGTCCTCATTGATGTTCCTGACATTCTCATCGATGTTCTCGACTTTCTCATTGATGTTCTAGTTGATGTTCCAGGAAATGTAGACGATGTTCCAGATGATGTCCAATCACCAGAACTTCGATCTCCAGCTGAATACTCATACTCCCCCAATGATTTCCGTGTCGTAACACCACAGATCCTCCCTGTTACCACGTCTGATTTTAGTACCAGTCCCCATTCTGCAGCTCGTTCTGCCATTCTAGCTCGTGTCAGCTCCTCCCGTTCTGGTGACCTTTCCTGCCCAATCCACCACATAAAAAAAAAGGTCAGGAAGATGAAATCTTGCCAACCAAGTCAGGACATAGTTTATTTTGTTTTTTCCTTTATCAGCTCACAGTATTTTCTAACCAGCATTGTAAACTGAATTGCTTATGCAAAAAACACCAGCCACATTGACTGTAACAGAATTTCACTCCTAGCTTATGGTTGAAAATATTCTGAAAGGATCAGAATTCAATGCAAACCTATGAAGTGCATCATAAACTCACCCATTTCATGTCCTTCTCTAAAGAGGTGTAGACCTGCTCTTCAGCAACAACAACATCTGTTCCATCATGATCAACACATTCAATCTGATCTTCTGTATCTCCCAGTTTTGTGATCTCCCGGTCCACCATTGAAGCATTAGTAGTGTGAGCAGAACTACTTCCAAAACTGTAATGATCCCTTAGGGGAGAACTAGTGCTCCCAAAAGCTTCAAGTGAACCCCTCTGGCTTTGGGTCTGCTGAGGCTGCTGCACACTCAAGTTTGTTTGGTAGCCTTTTTGTTGAGAATTGTGGGCAAGTGAAGTGGAAATCTCATCACCCAGCTTACTGGGTGAAGATTCTGAACCTTGCATTATTGAATAATCGGTAGTTGTCTTCTTTATGTACTTGTTTTCAAGAGGGAACCATCTGTCAAAAAACATTTTTAAAATCAAGATAAAAGAAACCGGAATGATAAGATATGCACGAAAAAAGCAACTAGATCCCAGGCAACCCCAAAACCTACTCATCCTCATCAGTAGTTATTTCAAGTCTAGTCAAAAGTGGAGACTGGTTTGAATGAGAGATGAGAAAGAAAGGAAGAAGAAGAAGAAGAAGAAATTCACAAAAACTGACACTGTTACTTCTTGACATTCCCACTTGTGAAAACAAAAACAAAACCTTGCTGCTTCTTAAATTCTTACTGAAAGAGAGAACTCCTTGTTGAAGCTTCTCCCTCCAAATCCAGGAGGAAAAACTCAATAGGTACGATTTACTCGGATATGCAAAATACTATGATGTCGTCCTTTGATACCAACCAGAAATTCTACAGCTTGGAATTCTAGAGGAAAGCTGCAAATGACACAAGAGATGGGGAAGACAATGCAAAACATACACTATTGGAATTCTTTCCCCCCCCCCAAAACCTCAACTTATCAGCATCAGCAACAGAAGCTTACACTTAGGTCTCAGATCATTCAGTGCTCACAGGAATTGAACCTCCTCTTCTTCCATCGGTAAAATCTTTCCCCCACCCACCCATCCACACACCGACCAAAACACCCACCTTTTCTTTCTTCAACTGCCGCAAGAAACCACCAGCTGATTGTTTTTTTTCTCAAATTGGAGAAAGTTATGGAGTCTAGAGCTATGGAAGAATGGAACCACTCAACAACTCTCCAGCACAGTTTCTGAATCTAGTATTTCACAACTGTTACAACATACAAGTAGGACACTCACAAACATTACACACACAAAAGAGGAAAGTGCTACCAAAAAACAACAATTTTGTTCTACTTCACAGCATTTTCAGAGGAGAGAGAGAGAGAGAGAGAGAGAGAGAGAGAGAGAGAGAGATTGAAGACCAAACTTGAAGCTTTTTTTCTATTTTCGAAGCCAAAATCGTCATTTATGCATTTCTTAACACTTGAATTCGTTGTTGCGTTGCAATAATGATAATAATAATAATAATACACATGCATGGTACTTGGAATTGTTGAGTGGGTTGCAATAATAATACAATACATATGTACTAGGAATTGTTGAGTGGGTTGCTGCAACTTGCATTTTTGCTGCAGATGAGAGAGAGAGAAAGAGACCTTAGACAGAAGCAACATTAAGTAAGATGGGAAGAAGAAGAACAAGAAGAGGGGACAAGAGGAAGAACAAGAAGAAGAAGATTAGGCATCATGCAAATTAGGGAACACGTGGGACTGCCAATTTTGTCTTCTGCTGTTGAGACAGAATCCGACACCAATCTCATCTTCTTTGCATAAGATTTGCTCCCCTTTTGCTTGATTTGGATCATTACCAACAACTGTTCTCGCCAACAATCTTGCTGCATCTGAAGATTTTGTTCATCCTGTATGTGAAGATTTATTTTTTTTGGTGTTCTTGCCCTAAGGGAGAGAATATGGAGTTCATCTTCCATCTTAAGTTGGGCAGTAGCAGTAGGCCTAGCTATTTTCTGACTTTCACTCTTCAGGACACACCTGACATTGCCACAATCGACCTATTACAAATCGTTGGTTGTTGAGATCTAAGAGTTTTTGACATCAAGAATGGAGAGCTTTTAACATCTAATCTAATTTGTGTTAACTTGACATTCTTTAAATTTTGGTTTGTTTTCAATACTTTGTACATTTTTCGAATCAGCGAAGTGTTGATAAATGAAAAGTTTTGTAGGGTTTTGATGAATGGAAAACAATGTAATTTTGCATTTGATCCCAAATTTTGAGGAATGTTCATCACCACGTGTTAGTGTTATCTCTTAATTAGTTTTTTTTTTGGGGGAACTTCTTCATGGAATGAAACATTCATTCATATTTCAATTGTTGCGGGTTTGAATGTTTTGAACTTTGAACTTAGCCACAAGGGGTTGCTCTTCTTTTTTTTCTCATTGTGCCCTATGCAGAGGGAGCAAACTTCTTGGCATTTGTATTGTTAAGATTTTTGTTTTGCTTTTGCTTCATCTGCTCTTGGGACAGAGCTCGTATGGCGGCAAGATTTCCAGGACAATTTTGGTTTGAACTGGCTATCACTTTTGGAAGGACCACCGAGGACTTTACTCTTCAAGTCAATCTCATTTTGTATCAACCATGTCGCACTTTTCCATCATTTGTGAGCATTTTGGTTTCAATTTTTAGTAATGATATAACTACTATTACTCAAATGTATTCGCATTTTTCAAAACCTTTATAGATATAAACAAGTGTGCAAGTCTACATGATTTTTGTGTGATTTGAGGAATATGACATGTATGGAGCATTTCTTCATCCACATTTTGCCTATTTTGTCTTATTCAACACATTTATCCAATAACAAAAATTGTCTTGAATGCAACTATGAGTGAATTGCAACTATAGCAAGAGACATGCACACATGAGCAATTGGACAAACATGATGAAAAATGTTTTGCTTATAAGACATGGAAAACATGCCCATTGTCAAAGTATACAACTAAATGTACATGATTACAAGTTCTTTATTATTCAATAGGTAAAACTTACATTCTTCTTTTGTGTTGTGTGAATAATACAACTTGATTTTTCTTCCATAAAGTGCAACATGTATATTTTGAAAATATAGGTTTTGTCCTCCCATGGAAGATTGCACGAGACATTTCATGGAAATTTGGAATTGAAAAAGAGTGATACACTCCCCATCATGACACTATGCGAACATGATTAAACTAAATTGTGCACTAATGAAACCTCATAAAAATGAGTTGCTTAAGAATTTGGATGATTTGTAATAAATGTTCTTACCAAAGTAAGCATGGTTGGCAAATTATGATTAGTTTCAAGTTCAACAATTGGAATTTTGTTTACAAGCGTATTTGGTCAAAACCATTGTTCATTGATCAATAGATTGTGTTGATAGCAATAAAAGCCAAGATTTTGGAAGAAATCTTCAATAAGTTGTAAAAGTACTTTGACAAGTTCAATAATCAAGCAATGGGAAGACAAAATAATGTTCAGATCCAATATACCTTAAATACGCTTTCCATTACACTTAAGGTATGGCCACACATGGTGTTAAAGGCTTGCAACTAACATCATCTTAACCCCTAATTGTCAAAGAAAGAAAAAAATACATTGAAAAGTGGATCAAATTGGTGAGCTTAATGTTAAGGGGTTAACATCAACAAAGTGCCACAAATCATAATACCACAATTTCTAACTTTGCAAGTTAACATCTAATTTTTTTAACACGATTTTAACATGTTGACACATGATGTTAATTAGTAATTAACAAATTGATTTATCTTTTTGGAGTTTGCAATTTAGTTCACACCTAGAAAGATAATTTTTTTCCTTTAAAATTATTTTTTAAAAAAAACAAAGATGTCTATTAAACATTGAGGCATATATTTAGTTAATTATGGCTTTTTGAAATTTTTATAATCAACTATTTGACCATTTGAAAGTTGAAAAATGGGAGATAAACTTTGATTTAGATTTCACCAAATTATGTAATAATAAATGTTATTAATGTTTTCCTCGTTAGATGATCCAACAAATAATTATTAACAATGTTTTGTTTCAAATTTAATAAACAACTTAATCTTAACTACAAAGTTAACAAAATTCAAAACTAATAATTTAGTTTTAAATTAATTAAATAAAATTTCAGAATTAATTTTTCATTTTTTGGAAATTTAGTTAACATTGACGTTAGCTTTTGGAAAAAAAAATTCAAAAATTTAATGTTAACAATGGTAAATAACATCATCTTTACATCAATGTCATGTCATATCCACCTAATTAATTAGTGTGGATTAATTAGTTAATTTTAACATCCTTAAATTAACTTAACATTGGAAATAACATCAAGTGTGGCCAAACCTTTAGTAATTGTTTGAAAAGAAATAAAAAAATAGAAACGAAAAAAATTCATTCAAAGATGTGTAAAATTTTGGCAAGAAAAGGTTTCATTTTCATTTTTAGGCCACTTTATAGTGGGCCACTTGTTTAAATTTTTTCATATGGAGTAGAATGAACCAAAACCACCATTTAAAATATGCAATTAAAAACCATCGATTGTAGTTTATGGGTTCTTTATGTATCTTTTGTTTTATGTGCATCATTGTTTTTTATTTTCTTCCAAATTATTTTAAAGCCCTAATCATGCACACAACAAATAGTTTAATTACATGTGAAAATGAAGTGAAGCCATCAACATAGATGTGAAAAGAAAAGGAGAGTTTTTTAAATAACTAGTTGATTTTAGCATTGTTTCAATGATGGGATGTTAAAATCCAAAGTTTGAGTTTTTAACAATCCATCTAGCTACCAATGTTGTTCAAAAACTAAATTGTATACCTAGTTGGATTTGTTATGGAATGTTTCCCATTTTACAAAACCCTACAAATCTAATTATGGAAGGACTCTTCTAAATTCAAGATCCATGCATTGATTTTCAACTCATTAATCATTCTCACTTTATTGGCCCTACCCATAGAGAAAAGACTACACATCAATGTAGGATTTGGGGATAAAATTTTGCCTCAAACTTGGCCCAATGTGTGAGTAACATCCATTGTATTTTTTAGGAATTTCTTTTTGTAACTAAGTGGCAATCATACATTTGAAGATGTAGAAAAGATGATGATCATCCTAGCAAGGTTTAGGTTGTAAACTAGAATTAAAATACAAAATTTCAAACATATTTTTTATATGTTTACCTACGTAATGAAAAAAACATATATGAATCTAATGATTTTACTTTTTTTTCCCTCACTTCACTTCTAGTGATTAAAAACCTTTGATATCATTTTTTGAAAAAAAACATATTTTGAAATTTGGCAATATATCCCCAATAAAAAAAAGTTAATGACATTCAAAGTACTATATGTGCATATGATGTATGAACATTTTCCACTCAAGTACACGCATTTAAATGGGAAGTTTGAGATCAAAGAAGGGAAGTTTGCATAAAAGGTAGAGTTATTACACATTGTGTTATTTGTTATTGTTATTATGGGTCAAAATAACATTATCCTATTTTAAATTAGCAAATGTTCATGTCAATTACAATTATATATTTCAATTATAACAAAACAATACCAAACACTAGAAGAAATCTCCCAAAATGCAACCAATGCATTTGTAAATTTCTACAACTAATTATCATTTGCAACTATTTTGCACCTTTTGACCCTTCTTGCAACTATGTTACAACTACATTTGCAGATAATGATTTCTTCATCTCACATTATTGAATCATTTTCATCCATGATCATGCCTGTATTTCCCATTAATTGCCAATGGAACCAAACTTAGTTGCACCATTAAGGTGTCAACATAGCCCTTAGTGATATACATGTGTGTTAAAAAATAATTCAAATGTATGTGTATTTTTGCTAAGTTTTATTAATGGTATAATGGGGGTGTGTTTCCATGGGTGTATTTATGAAGTTGTATTTAGTTACTATTTATGCAAATTAACTACTTACCTACCTATTTAACCTAGGTTACTTACATACCTAACCTAGGCTACCTACTTATTGATTAATAATTATATTAAAAAATTTAATATGAATTATTTTTATATTTTTATTTGTGAAAAATTCATTAATAACTTATAACTTATAAGTTAGTTTTTAAATTTTAAATTTAAAAAAAAAATTCCATAGGCAAATATGTTTTGACCTTTGTTTGCTTCTTCAAGTTTCAATGTTAATATGTTGTTACTATTAATATTAATTAAACAAACTTTTCATACCTCCTTGTAGTTATAATAATGAAATTATTTTGACATTAGGGGGTAGCAAGTGGTTGATTAGTTTATTGGAATCATGGCATACATCAAAGGTGAAACAAGGTTTTTAATTACTTGCACTAATACAATGTTATAATAGCCATGTTGTATCTTTAATGAGATAAGGTCACGTCATTTTCTAACTATCCCAATAGAGTTAATAACTACTTTTACGTTTTCTTAGGTTGCCTTAGGCTATGTTGGGTTCTTAGAGATCAACTTTTTCACTGTGGAACATGTTTCTAGGTTCTTGAATGTTGATGCATTAAAAACCAAAATGTCACAAGTTGCAACAATATGAAGTTTTGAAATCTAATTCGACATCACTCATTTTTTAATAATAAAAAAATTATTCATGAATTAGTCATCAAAATTTATAAGTAATAATTTGGTTAATTACTATTTTAGTCATTTATTTTTTAATTTATGAATTAATAATTTATAACTAAATGAATTAGTTAATTGATTATTATATAAATAATAAATAATAATTAATTCAATAATTAGTTAGTTACTTATCTACTTAGTTATATAATTTATAAAATTTAAAAAGAAGACAAAAGATATGAAATAAATTTTTAGTTGCAATTTAATTTATAACTAAATTGCAATTTCAACTTTTATCCCATATGTTTTGTTCTCCATTTCCATTTTAAGAACTATATAACAAGGAAGCTTCATCTTACACTTACACATAAAAAAACCACATGTCAATTGGGATGAGACCTTCAACGGAGCTTGACCCTTTTAAAAGTTTAACCCCAAAGGTTTAACCTTAAAAAATTTAAAAGACTTTCAACCTCCTTAACCTACCTACCTACCTACCTATTCCCACCTACCTACTTAAATATTGAATTTTGATTCATTTTGACCAAAGTCCAAAAATGCCACATGGCATATTGGTATTATGCCATGTGTCACAATCTAAAACCATTTAAATTAGATGATGACGATCCACTATCTATTTTTAAAATTTTTTTTTCAAACCTTTTTCATTTTCCACATGTCATTATGTAAGTTGTTGATTTTTATGGTAATATACAGATGGCATACAATAGCATATGGATGGTGAAATATTTGTTGACCATTGACTTCATCCACATTTGTAACTAATGTCTTATGTAACTTGTTTAATGCAACTAGGTAATTTTTAATAACAAATGTTTTTTGCAATTAAAATATAGTTACAAATTATAATTTTTTTTTAGTTTTTGTTTAGTGCTTGCAAGTGTTTAGCTTGGTTGCCTGTTGAATTGCCTCTTAGTTTTTTTCTCCTCCCATCAATTTTTGTTGCTCATTAGATGCATCAAGGTTTTGGGCATCCTATTTGGGTTTGCTTCTTTCTTTTATTTTTTTTACACGATGTGTTAAACAAAGATGTTCACTAGTTAAAGGTGCTCCCGAAGTTCCAGTTGTTTTTGGGATCCTTTTTCATTGTTTTGCCCAAATGCCTTCTTATACGTTCCATTGCTTCCTTATTTTATTGGTTTTTCAATCCTAGTTGGTTTTTAAAAATTTAACCTTCATGTAGGGTTTTTGGGAGACTTTTGAGCCCAAGGTCTTTGGATTGCCCACAAGCCCTTTTAATGCATTGACATGTTTATTTCCCCATCTCTCGTTGGGGGGATCAGTGTCATTTCCACATAGTTCATTACATTTACGGTCTATCCAGGGAGTTGGGCACTTATTACACCTATCATCATTACTAGATTCTTATCAAACCATTGTTTGTTTTAATTGAAGGTGATAGGTGCCAATAACTTTGGTCCATTTCCCTTCCAAGCCCATTTGAAATTTGGTTGGGAATTCCTTCCTTAGATGTAATGGCATGTGTTCTTCCTTTCATGTAATTTGTTGAGAAATGGCAACATTCAGATATATATTGCATAATCATTCTTTCTTCAACATCATCTTTGACATGACTTTTAATTTACATCATGCACATTTGAGGTCTTGTGTGAACCTAGGGGCAAATGTTTGGCTTTTTGTTTGCTTGGTCATTCCACCTTTTTACCTACCCTCTAATGTTTTCTCTTTTGTGTTGCACACCAAGTTGGGTCTCTCCCATTCGTTAGCTTTTGGGGCGATCCATTGCATTTGTGGTCAACCTTTAGATCCTACAGGGACCCACCTTCTTTGCTTTTCCCATGGTGGGGAATGGATTGCATCACATGATGCAATTCGAGATGCTTTTGCTTCCATTGTGAGAGATGCAAGGTTCCGTGTTTCATATGAACAAACCCATGTTCTTCCACCCCCTTCCCTTTAGTCTTTTCATAAGTGGATTAACATTGTGTTATCAATTAATGGCATTTGCACCTTGGTGGATGTTGTCATGTTATTGATTTCATTCAAGTAGATTTGGTTTTTTGGGTTGGTTCATTTCATAAGGTGGCTATGATAGTGGCAACTTAGGCAAAGGAAGGACTTTACCACAATTAACACTTGACAAACAAATGTGTTTCTTCCCCTTGTCATAGAGATTTTTGGGTCCTTACATCAACAAGTGATTAAATTTTTCACTGATGTGCTAGCATGGTATGTTTAGCAACTTGGGTATTGGTAGCCATCTTTTGATGATTCTACATGCCTTCTATAGGCAAAAAATGTTGATAACATTGTAAAGTGTGCAAGTAGCTTCTATTTTGACACATGTTGTTGTTGCTAGTGAGGCTTCTTCTAAACTTAGAACACTTTTAGTTTTCCTTTTCTTTCTTTGATATGCTTCTTGCAACTAGTGGGGGCTTTGGAACATAATTTGTTCCTTTGTCACCCCCTTGTGAGTTCTTGCGTTGTTGGCTCAAACTTGGGTCTTTTTTTGTTCTTCATTTCCCCCTTTGTTGGGTGCTTTGTTTTATGAAGTTTATATACAAGTTTCATCATTTATGACTTAGATGATCTCTTCTCATTAATGACGAAAAATCATCTTTCATTTAACTTTGATGTTCCTTTACACATTAACTATTTCATTCATTGTTTACGTCAAAAGTTTTGAAAAGTCAAGTGAAGATTAAGAAACTAATCAAAAGGTGAGATAAAGTGAATGCAAATTGAATGTCAAACAAAATGTGAATTTTAGTGCGAGGAGATGCTCCAAGAAATCCATGTTGATCCAAAAAATGACTTATGCAAGATCTTTTTCAAAATAGCACTAATCTCATCTACAAACACTCTTGAAGCTCTTGGGGGCTTCCACCTTTCCAAAAAATTCACAAATAACAATAACAATATAATATAAACTAATGTTGCATGTGCCATCACCCAACTATGAGCCTGTTACACTCAAAAAAAATAAAATATTTCAAACCCATTTTTAGAAATAGGATTTTCAATGAACAAAACTATTCGAAATTCAATTTTTCTCGCACCTTAGGTTAAAATTTTCCAAATCACCTTCATTAAATCCTACTTACTAAGGGCTTTTTCTAACAATATGAAGAGTGAACCCAAATTCCTCTACAATATTTTAGTTTTGACTTAAACGAATGTTCAGTGAAAAATTGCTCAAAATTCAGGTAACTTCTCCACTGGAAAGACTCCATGTGGATTTTTCATCCACTACCATTTGCCAGGGCTGCGGCCTCCAACAGCCCCCCTTGGTGTAAATCCAGTTTTTTTAGGGATTCGCTGTCCTGGCACCCTCATCAATCACTCTGGTATGTTGGCATGCTTCAATTGGTCCACAAAAGGGTGTATTCAAGGCTTGTTTGACTTCCCTCTGGAATGTGAGATCAAAACAATTTCGTCAACACAAATAGTCCTCAAACCACGGCTCTGTTGCTATTCAAGTTCAAAGATGATTTGTAGAACTTCAGGTGACGCTCTTATAGTACTTTAAATCATTTCAAATGAATAAGGAATAAGAAAGTTATGAGGTTTGAAAGTTGGATGCATTTGGCTAATCAGAAAGCCGTAGCTTTGTACTTAGTTTTTTGCCTAGACAACATGAGTGTTTTGCTTAAACCAACTAGGTAATTGTCGTCAAATGGATCTCTCTGGTTCGGATATTGACGTTAAATTAAAAGAAAAAAAGAAAAGATGGGTTCAAAGAAAAACAAAAAAACGTGTTTTGTAAGTTGAAAAGCTTAATTTTCTTCTTGTTATTTTTTCATGACTTCTTTTCCTTTGGACTTCAAAGATGATTTCTAGAGCTTGAGGTGGTGTTTTCATAACATTTTTAATTAGTCAAAATGCAGCACATATGATGAAGATATAAATAAATGTTTGATCATAAGCAGGATTCATATTAATTAAGGGATTCATATTTATTAGATCATTGGTTCTCTCACAAATTTCTTTTTTTTTTTTTTTTTTTTAAAGGGGA
>Ga0116231_10013071_pt1 | contig 11831 bp, 6 predicted proteins | sample S1TSphgellanicum_2_FD_89695 | JGI IMG/M metagenome (GOLD analysis project Ga0116231, IMG submission 89695) | Host-associated microbial communities from peat moss isolated from Minnesota, USA - S1T2_Fd - Sphagnum magellanicum MG | ecosystem: Host-associated > Plants > Peat moss > Unclassified...
GATGGCCTTGTCGGCCTGGCGCATCGCCGCGTAACAGTGTCCGCGCTCCTCATGGAGTCGGCTGAATCCCGAATGTCGCCTCTGCAACTGCTGCAGCGTCTTGAGTGCCTCGGCAATTCGACCGAGACGACGCTGCGCAATCGCCAAAAAAAGGAGAGCGTCGCGTTCACCGGGACTGCGGTCCAGCAAGATGCCGGCGCGGACCAGAGCCTGATCGAACTGCCGTTCTCGCAGAAGCGATCGGATCCGCCCGAGTTCTTCGGGTACGGACCCCTCGTCGGCGTCGGTGTCGGTGTCAGCGTCAACCCGCTCGAGTGTTCTCATGGCTCTCGCGCTTAGAACTTATAACCCATCGTGAGCGTGACCACACGTGGCCGTACCGGTATTTCTGCTTTGATGAAGCCGCCGGTCGTGAGGTTCGTTGCCGCATCCGAATCGAACAGATTATTGGCATTGATCTGCACTGACCAGTTCTCCTTCGACACCCCGGCCGCGGCATCATACGTGGTGTAGCCGGGTATGGTGTAACGCAGCAGCGTGGTGGTCGGGACGCTCTCGGCAGGACTGTCTCCGCTCGGGAAGTTGGCTGGCTCGTTGCTCTCGGAGCCGATATGGTTGGCGCCGAATGTCGCGAAGGTATGATAGCTCGTAATGTTCCAATCATATCGCGCGCGCAGATTGAACTGCAAAGCCGGGGAATAGGGTAGGCGCGAACCGAGCAGACCATAGGGATTGCTGTAGGGTTGACCCTTGATCTGCGTGATGCACTGGCCGACGGGTGTCGGGTTGCTCGCGGCAACAATATTGCTCGCGAGACACGGCGCAGTGGTCTGGGACGAGGCGTTCCAGGAACTCGAGCCTTGAATCGTGAGCCCGTCGGTCACGCGGGCAACCAGCTGAAGCTCCTCGCCCTGAATCAAATACGACGCCCCATTGACGGTAAAAGAGGCACCCCCCAGGTTGACCGGATCGTAGAGCTGCAGCTGCACGTTATTCCACTGCATGCGATAGATAGATGCATTCAACTGCAGCCGGTGGTCGAGCAGCTCGCTCTTGAGGCCGATTTCGTTGTTGATGAGGGTGTCCGACGAGTAGCCGAGGGGCTTGTTGTACTGGTAATCGTTGCCGCCGGCCGTATAGGCGGCCACGCTCCGGAGCTGGATACCTGTGCCATCGGGCGCAGTGGGCTCGCGGTTGAAGCTGCCCGGGCGGAACCCCTGCGACCACGTGTAATAGGCCATGATATCCGGCGTGACGTGCCAGGTGAGGTTCGCGCGGCTGCGAAATCCGCTTTCGCTCTTGTGCAGATTGAAGCCAAATCCGCAAGTGGTGCAGGTGTTGTTGGGAACATTCAGCACGGAGGAAGTACCGCTGTAGAATTCCTGTCCCCTCTCGTATTCCACGTAATCATAGTGACGCGTGCCCGCCGAGAGCGTCAGAGTCTTCGGGATCAAATCGATATCGGTGGACCCGAAGAAGGCCGTCTGGCGATAGCCGCGCGCCGCGTCGAAGCCGAATGCCGTGTTCTGGTTGTCGCGATAGCCCGGATTGCCGGCATAGTAGCCCGATAGGGAAGGGCCTACGCTGGTGACGCAATCAGGACCCCCGGCAAGGGATGTGGCTAGGTTCTGCGCGGTACATTGCGGAATAGCCATGTAATCTTGGTTTTGCTGGTCGTAGATTCCGTAGCTTTCCCAGTACGCACCCACCAGCCCCCGCCAGCGATTGTCTTCATTGGTATTGAGCCGAAATTCATGGCTCTGGTGGGTGTTGCGCACCGTGTCTTGCCACCACGCGACCGGTGCATAGCAGGTGGTGGGTTTGTTAGAACGAAAGTACGCATATCCGGCCCCCTGGCCGCTGCAGGCGTAGTAGGCGCCGTGCACGCTGCGCAAGTAATTCGAATAGTCTTGCTGCGCTTCGATGTTGCGCACGAGATAGCTGCCGGTGTAGACCGCCTTGAGATCCGCGAATCGGCCGGTCAGCGTCCAGGCGGTGCTTTCGTAGCGGTCCTTGTTGTACGCCGGCGTCCAAGCCGTGACCTCATCGCGCCCCAGCGCATTGCCGTTCGGGTCCACGGGATATTCGAATGCATAGCCGTCCGACTCGAACTGCTGGTAGTTCTGTTGCAGCAACAGATCCCAATCATCGTTGAACTTGGCGAGCGCCGAGAGGCGTGCGCCGGTCCACTGCAAGGTGTTCTGGTTCGACCCGGCGACATTGGCATTCGAGACGGCAGGGCTTCCCGGGCGTACCAGCGGGCCGCCGTCGCCGGCCACCGTCACGGCGGGTATCGAAATGGTGTCGAGGACATTACTGATGTAGCCGCCCTGATGCTCGGTGAAGATCACTCCGCGCAGCGCGACGTGTTCGCCGATCGGCAGGTTCAGGGTTAGATTGCCACTGTTGTTGGGGTCACCGCCGGCGGTGATGCCGTAGCTCGCATCAGCGATCCCCTCGGTCACCCCGAGCTTCGGTTTATTGGTGATGTAGCGGATCGCACCGGCCTCGGCGCCGCCGCCGAAGAGCGTGCCTTGCGGTCCTTCCAGCACTTCGACCCGCTCCATGTCCACCAAGTAGACATCGTTGTTGCGGCTCGGAAACTGCATCGACTGGTCGTCGAGATACAGCGCGACACTCGGGAAGGGCGCGGTGGTCGATTGCGACTGATTGCCGTTATTGACGCCCCCCAAACCACGCATGTAGATGTTGCCGGTGCCGGGACCGTTGCCGCTATAGGTGACGTTCGGCGTGTATTTCAGCAGGTCATTGAACGAGACCACGTCCAATGCCTTGAGCTGCTCACCGGTGATGGCCTGCACCGTGATCGGTACATCTTGCAGGCTTTCATTGCGGCGCTGGGCGGTCACGACGATTTCTTCGATACCCTCGGAGGCCGCGGGTGCCATGTCCTCATCCGCAGCCACGGCATGATGGCTGGCTGCGGTGGCGAGTGCGACGGAAATCGCGCACGCGAGTTGTCGATTGTACTTCACGATCATCTCCCTGCTTTTTGCAAACCGGTTTGTAAACTCTTGCCGGTTCCCCCATGTCGCCGCTGCAAGCTTCCCGCCATGACTGATCGCCGAATTGGATCCGTTGGACGAAACACAGAACGATGTGGACATCGCCACAGAGGGCATGCGTGCTCGAGTCCGGCGGGTCGCGGTATGTCGCCCGCGTTCCGCACTTCGTCCGCTGCCTTCAATCTCCGCGAGGCCGTTTCGATCAGCGTGCACGGATCAAGACCTTATGGACTCGGCATGCAATGCGTTCCACGACCGATGAGACGAAAATGAGCGACGCTTCGCCACCTGACTCGCTGCACTACTTCTCGGCGAGCGAACTCGGTCGAGCGATCGCTGCCGGAACAATCACCTCGTCCGTCATTGTCGAGAAGTTGCTCGAGCGAATCAGCCGGTGGCAGCCGAAACTTAACGCGTTCGTGCAACTGTATGCGGACCAGGCCCGGCACTGCGCGCATAGCGCCGACAAGCTCACGGCGGCTGGAGGCGCTTTGGGGCCGTTGCACGGTGTACCGTTCGTTGCCAAAGATCTGTTTGACGTAGCGGGAGTTCCCACCGGTGCGGGCTCCACGGCTCTACCCCTGCGCCAGGCTCGATCGACAGCGACCGCCGTCTCACGCCTATGTACTGCGGGCATGATCCTGCTCGGCAAGACTCAACTGGTGGAATTCGCGTTCGGCGGCTGGGGAACCAATCCCGTGCTCGGCACGCCCTGGAATCCTTGGGACCTGCTGCAGCATCGAATCCCGGGCGGTTCGAGCAGTGGCACGGCCGTCGCGATCGCAGCGGGACTTGCGCCCTGCGGACTCGGCACGGACACCGGTGGCTCGGTTCGGATTCCCGCGGCCATGTGTGGGCTCGTGGGACTGAAGACCTCGCCGGGCGTGGTACCACGCTCGGGTGTCTTTCCGCTGAGCCAAACACACGACACCGTTGGACCGCTCGCTCGCAGCGTCGAGGATATCGCGCAGTTGCTGAAGCTTCTGCAAGGCTTTGATTCGGGCGATATGGCGACCAAGGACAGGCCATGGATCGATGCGCTCGGTGAACTTCAACGCGGTGTCGCCGGACTGCGGTTCGCCCGGCTTCGAGCGGAGGATCATGGCGAATTGTCCTCAGGGGTCGAAGCCGCCTACACGCGAGCGCTGGAGATCTATGCGGAGTTGGGCGCTACGATCGTTGCGATTTCAATGCCCCGACCATTGGATGAGTACATGCGCCGCGCCGGCGACATCATGAGCGCCGAGAGCTACGCGACACTCGCCGACTTGGTCGATAGCGATCACAGCCCGATCGATCCGATCATCCGTTCGCGCGTCCGGCGAGGTCGGGACATCGATTCGCGAAATTATGGCGATTTGCTGGATTATCGACGGAAGGTCCAAGCTGAAATGGCCGCCGTCTTCGACGGGATCGACGCCCTGATCCTGCCTACGTGTCCCATGGCGGCTATTCCGGTCGCGGAGGTGGACGAGAGTGTTACCCCCTTGAGTCGCCTTGGTCGTTTCGTGAATCTGCTCGACCTATGCGCCGTGGCCATTCCGGCCGGCTTCGAGAACGGCCTGCCGGTTTCCATTCAAATCATCGCTCCGTGTTTCCAGGACGCCTTGGCGCTTCGAATCGCGCGGGCCTTCGAAGCCGCGACTGATCGCTCGCCGTACCATCCGGCGATCATTTGAGCAATCCGGTCGCATGACACGCGTTGTCGTCATCGGCGGTGGTGTCATTGGCGTTACGACCGGCGCCGCAATTGCCGCTCGAGGCTTGCAGGTGACCGTACTGGAGCGGGCGCAGATACTGGGGAGCGGCGCGACGGCACGTAATGGCGGACAGCTGTCTTACAGCTACTCGGACGCGCTGGCCGCCCCCGCCATTCTTCGCGACCTGCCGGGCTTGCTGGCAGGGCTCGATCCGGCATTTCGGGTGCGCGTGCGCCTGGCCCGACAATTCCTCACTTGGGTATGCAGATTTCTCGCCAATTGCACAGCGTCCCGGTTCACCGAGAACACGCGTGCCATTTTGCGCCTGGCGCTGTTTTCGCGATTGGCGCTCGTCGGCCTGAGACGCCGCTTCCCTGAACTTGCCTTCAATCATAGTACTGCCGGGAAACTCCATCTCTATGATGATGCCGCCAAATTGCAGCGTGCGACCGCGTCGATTCCACTGAAGAACCAACTCGGCTGCGGCCAGCGCGTGCTATCCCTCGATGAAATGTTGGCCATCGAGCCGGCGCTGTCGGGGAGCGGACGATCTTTTGTGGGGGCGATTTTCTCGCCCCTCGACGAGGCCGGCGATCCACAGGCTTTTACGCAAGCATTGGCGGCCATCGCGGCACGAGACTATGGCATGCACATCATGGCCCGCACCCTTGCCGAGCGCTTCATCGTTGAGCGCGGCAGGATTCGCGCTATCGACACATCGCGCGGCGCAATCGAGGGCGACGTGTTCGTGCTGACCACCGGACTCGATGTGCCTGCACTGGCGCGAACGGCGGGTCTGCGAGTTCCCGTCGCGCCCATGAAAGGCTATAGCGTTACCCTGCCCGCGACCAAGGATGCGCCGGTCATCAGCATCACTGACACGCGTGCCAAGATCGTGTTTTGCCGTTTGGGTGATCAACTCCGAATCGCCGGCATGGCGGAGCTCGGGCGGCTCGATACGCGCATCGATGCTCGGCGCATCGAGCTGTTATTGAATGCGGCGAGAACCTGCTTACCGATGGCGGCGCACTGGCGTGAGGACCCGCATCCTTGGGCGGGCTTGCGACCGATGACCCCAGATTGCCGACCCATCATTGGCCCCACCCGGATATCGAACTTGTTCCTCAATTGCGGTCACGGGATGCTCGGGTGGACATTGGCCTGCGGTAGCGCGGAGCTGACAGCCTGTCGGGTGGCCGGGGGAGCCCCTGCGGAAGGGTCGTTCGTGTGTGAGGACGACTTCCGTCTTGCACGATTCTAAGGGCCGGCGGCGAGTCATTACCCGCGCCATCGATCCATACTGCGCCTTGCCGGTCACGCCGGTGCGGGTGCACGCGCGCGGAATTGTCCGGGTGCAAGACCGAACTCCTGGTGAAATTGCCGAACGAAATGGGAGCAGTCGCAAAACCCGGTGCGCAGTGCGACTTCGGTAACCGTTTCATGAGAATTTTGCAAAAGCCATTTGGCGTATCGCAAGCGGGCCTGGCGCAAGTACGCGGCCGGCGACTGGCCGAATTCAGCCTGAAACAATCGGGCGAGCTGCCGCCCGCTGATACCGACTTGTTTTGCAATCCACTCGGGCGACATTGCCCGGAGCAGTCCTTGCTCGATCAAAAAAACGGCGCGCTGCACGCGTGCATCCGCAACCCGCGTATAGCCGATTGCTTGCGAAACGGCCATTTGAGACGTGTCCGTCCTGTTCGGCACGGTCATCTGGTGCACGACTTTCGTCGCGCGATCCTGTCCGCAACGCAGAGCGACAAGATGCGCCGCGAGACTGATGACGGATATGCCCCCGGCGCAGCTCAAGCGATCGCCGTCATCGACGTAGTCGACGTTGGTGATGGAGTGGACCCGAGGAAACATCCTCTTGAATTCCTGCACATGGTACGGATGCAGGCAGACGCGGCGTCCGTCGAGTAACCCGGCGCTTGCCAGAACGAATGTGCCGGTGCAGATGCCCAACAACGAGACGCCCGCGGTGGCGGCCTGCCTGACAAAAGCACGGGCTTCGGGCCGCGCCCGACCCGTGCTTCGCAGAAGTCCGCCGATCACGGCGATGTAGTGAAACTGTCGCGGGTCGAGGAAACGATCGTCCGCACAAATTTCCACGCCGCAGCTGGCGACAACCGCGGCCCCCCGGGTAGGACCCATGATCGTCCAGCTACACCGCAGCTTGCGGCTGTTGTCGGCGCGATCGGCTGCATGTCGCAAGGCATCGATCAGTCCGGCGAGGGAAAGCAGCGGGAATTCCGGCCACAATACAATCCCTACATTCAGCTCGTGAACCACCGACTTATGCAGTCGCGAATCGATCTCGTCATCGATAAGGTCAATGAGTTCACGGCCGCTGTTCCCGGCCTTTGCTGATTTATTTTGGCCGGTTTTTACCATGTCGAAATTATCCCATATTTTGACCGTATTTTACAATTCCTGAAGCAGATGGCATGTCAGCGTTGTGGCCACAACGCTCGCAAGCGACGGGATGGACAGCGCATGTTCTGGAAACACCGATACACCGTGCTAGGACTGCTGTATACGGCGACTGGGCTCTGCTATCTCGATCGGATGGTCATGGCAAGCGCTCTGCCCTTCATTGCACGTGAGTTGCACCTTTCGCCGCTTGGCGCCGGGGAGGTGTTGAGTGCATTCTTCGTAGGATATGCCGTCTCGCAAATCCCGGGCGGCCTCATGGCGGACCGCTTCGGGCCCCGGCCCATGCTCACCGGCACCATCCTCTGGTGGTCCGTGATGACGGGATTCACCGCGCTGGCGCCGGGACTGCTTGCGCTGTTGCTGACGCGGATCCTCTTCGGTCTTGGTGAAGGACCGTTCCCGCCGGCGGCATATAAGACCATGGCTGTCTGGGTGCCGCGATCCGCACTCGGCCGAGCCAGCGGCCTACAGCAGGCGGCCACGGCGGTTGGCGCCACGGTGGCACCACTATTCGTTGCAACGGCGGTCCTCGAATGGGGTTGGCGGTCGAGTTTTTATCTGCTGATCGTCCCCGGTTTCGCACTGGCCTTCTTCATGTGGCGCTATGTCAGAAACTCACCGCAAGAGAGTGGCAGGGTTCTTGCCCAAGAAATGGCGGACTATGGCTTGCCCTCTGTACAGCCCCGGTCCGAAAGATCGAGTTTGGCTACGACCTTGCGAATGCCCGCCGTTGCGTGGTGTGCAATCAGCTTCTTCTTGGCCAACAGCGTGGCTTGGGGCCTGATGAACTGGCTGCCGACTTATCTGCTTGGGACTCGCGGCTTCAGCGTGCAAAAGATGGGCTTTTACGCGGCAGTGACCAACCTGGCCGGTGTCGCGGGTTACGTCCTTGGGGGCTATCTTTGCGACCGCTATTTTCGCAATCACCTGAAAGTACCGATCATCGCAGGTTTGCTGATCAGCACCACGTTTACTTACCTCGCGGCGATTGCACCCGACGGCGTGTCCGCGGTCTGTTGTCTGATCCCCGTTTTACTGTTTTCCAATGTGGTCGCCACCGCGCTGTCGACAATTCCGCTGGTCATGGTACCCAAGCATGCAGTCGGCGCGGCATTTGGTGTGGTCAACACCGCCGGACAACTTTCGGGAATCCTCTCGCCGCTGCTGATAGGCTGGGTTCTTACCGAGACGAAGGGTCGCTTCGAGATTGTCCTGTATTGCATGGTCGTGCTGACCTTGGTCGCGGTTTACCCCGCGTCGCGAATCAGGCAGCCGACCGCTCTCGCGGCCGGCCAGTCCATTCGTTCGGAGTCCATCCGGCCGAGGATCAGAACCGGTAGATCGCCGTGACCCCGAACGTGAGCGGCCGATAGCTCGACTCGTAATACGGCTCGGCCCCGGGGATATCATGCGCGATCGCCAGCGGCGTTTCGTTCTTGGTGAGGTTGTTGCCGTAGGCCGATAGTTCTCAACCGCTCAGGTAAACGCCGGCGCGCATGGTCAGATACTCATTCGAGCCGATGGTGGGCTGCGTCGGATCGTAGCTGACGGTCACGGGATCCACGCCGGGCGTCCGGTTGTGGTAGGTGTAGTCGATCCGATAGAAGGCATCCTTGCCGAACAAGTCGAATTTATAGCGCCCATAGACGGCCAAATTGAACGGCGGCCCGCCGATCTTGTCGCCTTGTTTCGCGACGATCGCACCGACGCCCTCGATGATCGTTTGATCATAACTGATGTCCGTATAGCCGGCGCTGAAGCCGGCCAGAAGGTCCTTCGTGATCTTCAAGCGCGCGGACAAATCGCCGCCATAGCCCGTGGCGGATCCCAAGTTGCCGACGAACGAGAAGCTGCAGTTCGTGTATTCGATGTTCTGCTGGATGTTCTTCCACTTGATCTCGTAGACGCTCGAGTCGACTTGCAGGAGACCGCCGAACAGCGTGTTCTTGCCGCCGACCTCATAGCTCCACAAGGTATCCGGACGATAGGCGACGCTTTCCGGGACGGGCTCGTTCGTGCACAGCGCCGCCGGTACCGGCCCGTTGACACCGCCCGGACGATAACCTTCCGAGGCGGTTGCATAGACGAAGTTGTCGGGATCGATCTGATAGGAAATCCCGAACTTCGGGGTGACCGGCGTGGTGCTCGCATTGCCCGCGGTCGGCGTCAACGGGAAGCCGCCGAAAGCGCCGACCTGATCGAAGACGAAGGACGTACGTGAAACGCGCACGCCGGCCGTGAGCTTCAATTGCTGCGTCACGTTGAAGTCCAGATTGCCGTAGCCGGCGACCTCCTTGTCCGTCGACTCCGTGAACTGCGTGAAGCTCGGGGTATTGCCGCTGACACTGGTATAAGACTCTTGTCCGTCGGTCGTGTCGTTGTTGTTGGTCTGGGCGAGGCGGGAGTAGTAGAGGCCCGCGGTCCAGTCGATGAGTGCATCGGTGGCGACCGATTGCAGCCGGAACTCCTGGGTGATGCCGCTCTGCTTGTTGGTCAGGAAATCCAGCGAGGGTTGATCGCCCGGCAGATAGGTCGTGGGATTGCCATCGAACAGCGCCGCGAAGTAATTCGTGTAGTCGAGCACCGCATAGTCGCGATGATAAAAATACGACGAGTTCGAGAAGAACGAGATCGTGTCCGTGGCGTACGTGATCTTCACGGAGGGCAGATAAAAGTCATCGTCGGTCGGCGAGGTCGCACGCGCCGCCGTCTTGAAGACGCCGTCCGAGGCGTCGCTGAGAGTCGACCAGTACTGGCTGCGATCGTCGGCGGCGACGTCCTGATAGAAAAGGGAGGCGGTGATGCGCAAGCCATCCACCGGCACGAAGGTCAATGCCGCCTGGCCCGCGTCCGAGCGCTGTGCATTGCTGTTCTTGTCGACGGTCGCGCCGGTGTCGGGCGAAACGCGATCGATCCAGCCGCCGTCTTCGCGGCCCCAGACGCTGAGCCGGAATCCGAGCGTATTTGTGATGATCGGGCCGCCGACCGCGGCCCCGAGCTCGTAGCTGGGCGCGCCATCGAGGGTTCCCGACACGTCGCTGCGCAGGTAGCCGCTGTCCTTGTCGAGACCCGGATCCGGCGTGATGAAACGAATCGCGCCACCCTCGGCGCTCGCGCCGAACAGGGTGCCTTGGGGTCCGCGCAGCACCTCGACGCGATCCAGATCGAACACCTGCGGGAACGCGTTGGCGTTCCAGTAGCCGGCGTTGCGCATCTGGATGGGCGTGTCGTTGATGTAGATGCCGGTGGTCGCCGCGCCGACGTTCGAGAACACGCCGCGAATCGAAATATCGCTGCTGTTGTTGCCTGAAACGCCGCTGGTGTGAGTGTACTGAACATCCGGGGTCAGGCGCGCGATGTCATCCATGTCGCGAATGCCGAGGTCGTCCATCTGCTCCTGGGTGTAAGCGGTGATCGTGATCGGAACCTTCTGGACATCCTCTGAACGCCGCGTGGCCGTGACGGTGATTTCCGCCAGGTCCGGATTCGGGGTGGCGCTCGCGTCGTCGGCCCGGACGGGCGTGGTGAGCAATAATGTGGTGGCGGCGGAGGCGCTAGCCAGCAGCAGTCGAATCGATCGGGCGAGCAGGGCGGAGCCCACCGGCGCATGCTTGTTGTTGGTCATGAAATCCCTCCGAGTCACAAGAGTGGTCAAATGGCTGTTTGGCCAATTCCCCCGATCGCACTGCTGTCCGCACCGACGATAGGCCCGCAGCGGCCTTCGTCATTTGTTGCTATTCATTTGTTGCTATCCAATTGAGTATTGCCTGCCCACGGCGCCGACCGACGTCGTTTGTCGTCGACGCTGCGCCAGTATGTCTGCCACTCGTCCGTGGGACCGATCCCGTCCATCGTCGCGGGTCCCGTGATGCGTGCCGCCGCCGCCGCGTCGAGATCCATGAAAGTGCGCAAGCCGGCGGAGGCCTCCCGGATCGATGCGATCAGCATGCGGCGATAGGCGACGATGGCTTTGTCGGTGAGTCCGAGATGTTCCCGTGTCCGATCTTGAATGCGACCCTGGGATTCGACGGCCCACTGATCGTGCACGTTGATGTCTTCGCCCATCCCGGTATAGGTCCGCGACTGCTGCTCGTTCTGATTGAACCCGTAGTCGTTGAAGCGTCCGAGCCGCGGCAGATAGTCGGGCAGGGCGTAGAGTTCGAGGCGTTGCCGACGCATCAGCGCACGGTCGACGGGAGCGCCGAAGCTCGTGAACAAGGCGTACCAGTAGCAGCGCAGATCGTCGACGGGCACGTGCCATTGCGTGATGGTCATCTCGGCCGACATCGGAATCACGAACGCCTGGGGAAACAGCAGGTTCGTCACCCGCACGTGCGTCCTGCCGTCGCCGAGATCGCGCAAAGCCATGATCCGCAGACCGCTCTCGCTCGGTTCGACGCGAAGTTCCGGCCGGGGATGCTGGCGGAGCACCTGGGTCATCGGCAACTCGCTGCCCGAAGACGCTGCCCGGAACTGCTTGCCATACGCACTCGAGGTCTGCTCGTCTTCGAAGAAGCGATGCAGGAAGCTCGCGTGCGCGGGGTCCAGTCCGACCTCGAGCGCCTGCAGCCAGTTGCAGTCCAGATATCCCTTGAAAGCAAAGACATGGCTTTCGGGAGCGACGAAGCAATCGAGCGCGGGGAGCGCCGGCGGGTCGCCCGCGCCGAGA
>Ga0116231_10013073_pt1 | contig 11828 bp, 10 predicted proteins | sample S1TSphgellanicum_2_FD_89695 | JGI IMG/M metagenome (GOLD analysis project Ga0116231, IMG submission 89695) | Host-associated microbial communities from peat moss isolated from Minnesota, USA - S1T2_Fd - Sphagnum magellanicum MG | ecosystem: Host-associated > Plants > Peat moss > Unclassified...
AAACAACACACACATACATTATTATTAAATTCATGCAAATGAAAAGAAAAAAGCTTGTAATAAAATCCAAAGAAAAAAAAAAAAAAAAAAAAAAAAAAAACACAACCAGGATTTCAGAAGAACCTCACAACTCCAACACCCATCATACCATTCATATGATAATCAAGAGAGAATCAATCAATCAATCAATCAACCATTCTGATTTAACACACCAATTCTTCTGACATTCACACTCTCTTGGCCAGCCCAAAACAAAATCTTGTGTTTCATTATTGACATGTATGATTCTCTGAAAAAGAAATCTATTTGAGAATGACTCTTTGAACCAAAAAAAATCTGGGTAATGAAACTCATGTCAATCTATTCCAAATCCTTAATGGGTCACTACTGACAAAAGATCAAAAGATCATATATGTATTGTATATATGCACAATTGCTTTGAGTTTCACACATACACAAAGAGTCACAAACATGCAGTTTTGGTGTGCGAGTTTTAGAGTATCATATTGAATTTTGTGTATATGAACTATGCCATACTAACATAGTAGAGTTAATCTAGGATTGGCGATTCTTTTTTTACATGGATTATTCTAGCGAGGACTACCCTGGACCGGGAGCTTATAGTCCTAGAGTTGAGATTACTACCACTGCTGCACCTGCATATTCAATGCCCAAGGGATTGAGGTTGAGAACTACAAGCAGCACTCCCGGGCCTGGAACTTATAGTTTCAGAACACGCTTACCTGGTCCTGCATTCACAATGAGTTCTAAACCTGGTAGTCTTTCCAAAGACATGTACCCGGGCCCTGGCACATACACAGCTAACATTGACATCACTGTACCTGCTCCTCCTAGTTACAGTGTCTCTGAAAGGCTTCAGAGTTTTCAACCTGACAAGTTTCCAGGGCCTGGGACTTACACTCTTAAATCCCGCTTGCCTGGACCCAAATTCACCTTTGGTCAAAGGTTTTATCGCAAATCAAAACGGCAACCTCCTCCTTCTCCACCTGCTGCTTTACAAACAACAACAGAACAAGAAGGAAACAAGTTATTGCAACAAGCTCAAAGGGTGTGTGTGTGAGTCCTGGGAGAGTCCCTCTTCCAACAAATGTTTTAAATTTTGTAGTTAATCTCAATCAAATTGCCACACACTATAAATGAAAAGATATTACACAGGAAGTTGCTCCATCATCATTATCATCATCTAGTACAGAACACTTTTAATGCAAAATTTCCAAACATTTGAACAAAGTGGAGTACAAAGCTCGATGTTCATGTACTTCCCCTTTCCATCACAAATTATTTTCATTGCATTTCCATGTTTCCATGTTCCAGCCATGTCCACTAATCCTTTGATTTTGCTCAATTTGCAGAAAATTTGCACTTAGCCTTCCGGCACTGGTGATGCCACCCTCACACACTTTTCTTCAAGCAACAAAAAATTCAATAAGACCCAAATCAGCCACCATGTCACCAATCACATCTACTGAAGATACATACGAAATCTACAACTGAAAATTGAATTGGGTTTGACAATATGAGTATTGTGATCTGGATGTACATAATTTTGCTACAAAGCTTATGAAGCTCCTGCTCAGTTTTTCAAAGACCCAATTTGCGCCTCCGATGCAAACTGTGAAAGAGAGGCTAACTATATACAAAAGACTTGTGGAAGACCAAGACATAAAAAAGTGAAGATCTGAAGGTCTCATTCTCAAGCCAACCCTAGACAAACATACAAGAGAGTCATGTGAAGTTAAGTCCATGGAGACTACTAGCTCCTAGACTACCTTGCAAGTTCATCACTAGGTGACCAACCAACCCTACTACATGTGTTTTTTCCCTCATAGCTAATCAAGCTTACATTCATGGCCACCAAAGCAAATTTCGAAACCAAAAAAGCTTACAAGGTTTAGAGCTTTAGTGGACTAGCAAATGTGTTTTCCCCTCGTAACTAATCAAGCTACATTCATGGCCACTAAAGCAAATTTGGAACCCAAAAAAGCTTACAAGGTTTAGAGCTTTAATGGACTAGCAAATGTGTTTTCCCCTCATAACTAATCAAGCTACATTCATGGCCAACCCAAAAAAGCTTACAAGGTTTAGAGCTTTAGTGGACTAGCAAATGTGTTTTCCCCTCATAACTAATCAAGCTACATTCATGGCCACTAAAGCAAATTTGGAACCCAAAAAAGCTTACAAGGTTTAGAGCTTTGGTGGACTAGCAAATGTGTTTTCGCCTCATAGCTAATCAAGCTAAATTCTTGGCCACTAAGCAAATAGGAGCACATGAGATTGCCTCCTACTTAAGAATGGGAGAAAGCTTACACCTCCAACTAGGTGTGAATCCCTTCCCACTCATTAGGAGGAGGAATAAAACCTCTCCCCTTTCTTTTATAGGAGGGATATTCATTGATAAAAGGTGCAATCCAAATATAATAGGAACTTTCTTTGAGTGCTTTTTAATATAATAAATAACCCAAAATCAAAAAAGTGATTATGCAAAATCTATATCCTCATGAATTTCTACAACTTTGAGCCTTTTTTTCATTAGCAAAATCTCACAAATAAGATAATTTATAATCATAAATGCTACAATGAAATGATTTTTGAGTTTTTTCAATTCCTAGAATTTGTTTTTTTTGGGGGAATAATTTTTACATTTCTAAATACATGGTTCAAAAAGGTAGCCAAAAATATAAAAGGATATTCAAACTTTTTCTAACATTCATATATTGTTTGTAGCCAAATTTGGTTAAATATTTTTACAAATGATAACCATTTTGGTAGCTACTTCATGAAATTGACATAAATAACATTGGTTGTGTTTATGAAAACAAAATGAAGAATCATCATGATTATTGTTTTCTTTTTGGTTGAATTTTAGCATTGTACCAACAAAACAAAGTTAAAATCAAACATGAATTGTACCAACGGTTTCTTTTGGATGTTTTGTACAAAAGTCACCATTTTTTGAGGAAAAGCAATTAGAAGTTGTCACATTTAAATGTTGAGGTCATAGAGGTTGTTAGAAAAAGTGGGATTCTCAAAATGTTTTCTTTTCTTGCTCCCATTTAGTTATTTTTGACTCATTAGTGTTGTGGATAGTTGCCAATTCACCTACTTGACAAAATGGGGAAAAAAAAGTCCATGTTGATGATGTTATGCTACCATTCAATAATGTTTTTAAAAATCATTCTTGGAAGTGGTCTATGTGGTGATTATGCGCATGAACTAGCACCTTAAATAGGTATGGTGAAATGAAAATGCATGGACACTTTTGAAGTGGTTACATAAAGAAAATAAAAATACATGATGATTCCCCTTGCAAGGGGTTGTGTATTTGGTTATTGCAAGTTGCACTTTGTACATGAATAATGATTATTTCAAGTTTGACAAAGTGTGGATTTAGGCTATAGTAAAAAAATTGGGAGACCTTTTTGCAAGGTGTGAGAAAATTGGAGTGGCAAAACTTGGCAAGAAATTCATGGTTAACAATTAAAATTGAAACATCAAATGAGGGAGTTGAACTCTTGTCCTAGAGGACACTACACCCAATGACAATGCATATTTTAACTTGCAAGCCACACATTAGTTCTTGTGATTAAAAAATAATCAAATGCCACCAAGGAAGGAAAAACTTACCCAAAGACCAAACTTGTTAACATCATGGAAATTGGGGGTTGTTTGATGATGCAAAATCCTTTTAAATTCTTATAGGATTGAACTTGCATTTGCTCCGAGAGATTTCACCCACATAGTCACAACAATGAGCATAAAAGGGTAATCATTCAATTAATGTTAAAATGTAAGTTGTAAAACATTGCAAATTTAAATTCCATATTCAAGCAAATGGAAAGTTCAAAAAGGAACAAATTAAATACCATTGATGCAACACCAAAACATTTACATAGTAGAAAATGAGCCAAACATGCCCAACATTTAAAATATAATGAAAATTAGGGTTTGTGGGTGTGCAAAGTTGTCATGTATTACATACAGCAACCATGATGTTGTGCATGTGCAAAGTTTTCATGTATTATAACATAAGGCAACCATGATGTTTCAAAAAACTAGTTGCACATCTACATAACAACAATGATTATTCAAAATGTGTGTCAAATTGAAAGACCCCTCCTTGTTTTTTCTTCAATCCAAGTTGGGATGATATCATCAAAAGGAAAAATATCAAGAATGTAATTAATAAGGTTGCATGCATGCATATGAATTGCCAAATCCAAATGTTCAAAAAGCTTGTTCCAAAGTTTAAAAAGAAGTGTTAAACAACAATTATTGGTACAATATCTTACATATTGTATTATATATTACATTTATTTTTTAAAATGATGTTCAATAATTTCAAATTTAATTTTCCAAAATTTCAATAGTTGAGGAATAAACGTGCAAAATATTGTGTTGTGCATTTTTAATCGTAACCCATTGGTTTTCAATTTTCAACAAATTTGACAAATATCAATAAACTTTTCTTTTTTTTTGGCTAGACTTTTTGTGAATTATATTGAATCAAACATTAATTGAAAATATTAAATATGTTTGGGTTGATCCAAGTTTCTTATGTTAATTTAACATATATAAATGGATTCAGAAGGTCTCTTCAAATAAAGATTTCAACTAGTGTTATGAATAAAACATTTGTAAAATATTCATCACATCTTGTGCAAAAAAAATAATTCCAAGTTCATCACTAACTAGACTATTGTTTTAAAACACCACTTTTGAACATCATTGACAATCTAATGGAAAAGAATTCAAGCCATATGAACATAAAACAATGTATGAAACCGATGATAAAACATTATAATAGAAATGCCAACAATACGAAAACTCACATTATCTGTACCTATGATTAAATCAAATCCCCATTCAAGCACCACAACATTTGATGTCTCATTCAACAAGTTCCAATATCCATTCAACATCTCATCCGTGTAGACAATATGAGGGTCATTATACCAAAAATATAGGTAAATTTGAAATAGCTTTATAGCATAAATGAAATCACAAACAAAACATTTCCAAGATGGGGAGATTTTAATGAATTCCTTCCACCTTTCAAACATTGTCATTAAACAAAACAATCCCAACATAACCTCCAAGTCACAAAGATTATGGAAGCATCTTGTTGCATATTCAAAACCATGGTTTTGCATTGACTCAACACTCTTTTTGTTGAAAATATAATTCATAAAAATCCATCAAGTTTTAATTTTCATAAAAATGTGTTAACTCCATGTTTTCACAATGTTGACCAATTTGCAAACTTTTGAATATTTTTGGACTATTATAAAGGTAAACATACAAGTTTTGCCACATACATCTTCAATCTTCCAAACATTGTTTTATTTTTAAAAAGTTTGTACAATATCAAATGTGTATGGTGACTCATACAATCTACACCAATCATAAATCTATGTTGGCTCATGCAATTTACACCAATCAATGATAATGATAACAACTAAATTATCATTCCTATTTTTAACTCTTTGAAACACTCACCCTGTTGGTTCTAAATGTATCAAGTTTTGATGTCATTGTTTCCTAAACCATTATACTTTACTATGGAATCAAAATTTGCTTTAGATTATTTGAACTAGTCTCATCAACCATTCATTGCAAGGATAACAACAAAGGCATTCACTACCAACTTTCAACCACATATGTATGGATGGAAACCCATGATTGTTGATTGTATTTTCATCATACAAAAGGGAGATGAATATAATAATCAAAACCAAATCCTTGCTTTTGTTGATGATCAATTCATAGATGTAAATTGCCATCCCCCAACCAATTACATTCATTACAAGAGATCACAATATTTTTTATTAAAAAAGTAATAAAAAAGACCTCCCCTTAGCCCTTGTCCAACTTTATCAAATTGTCATTTTGGACAAGTTGATTTTGATTGATATCCTTTTTATCACAATTTTGATTAATTAATATGTCCAATTTTTTTGAAAATTTTGAACAACAATTTATCAAGTGGTTGTTTGAAGCACACGTGTAAAAATGGGTCTACCTTGAGCCTATTTTATTCTATTTTCCTTGAGGATATAAGTCAAGGGATGTGTGCATAAATGGGTCTATTTTGAGGCCATCGTGCTTTGTTTTCCTTGGGATGTAATTTGAGGGAGGTTTCCTAGTTTTGTAGTTTTGTAAAACTTAGTTTCAAGGAACTAAGCATCTCCTTTCATAGTTAGGAGGGGGAATGGTTTCAAAGGTTGATTTATTCTTGTGCAAAAATCGATTATTTTCGTAAGTTATCATTTCAAATATCCACTTGGTTGTAGATGATTGGATTGATTGTTGAATTATCAATGATCCAAAAATCATTGTTATGAACATTTTTTTAACCTTTGAGAAAACATGCATTTAATAAGTGGAACTAGGGTTTGCTTTATGGTTTTAGTCTTTATCATTCTAGGTGCCTAGAAACACAATTCCTCGTTGTGAAAACATTTGAGTTATAACAACTGACAAAATAATTATGAGAAAATAAAAATAAAAAATTACTTTGAGACGTTCAAAACTTCACCCTCAATGATCACATAAATTAAAAAATATTAATTGGATAATAAAATCATCTATGATATGATTTTCATAATCGACCTTTGAAGCCCCCAACCTCAATTGACCTTTGAGCCCCCTCAATCTTGTTGGGACAAATCCCTTCTTTCCACCTATAGTTTTTAAATTTTAAAAAAAATGATTAAAATTTTTAATTGATTTTTGTAGTCAAGAATTCAACACTCAATTATATGTCCATACTCCACATGCCGTAATACATGTCATGTGGTATGAAACCTACACAACATTCCACCCAAGAAAAGGGCCTGAATAGGTCACCAAACCCAGTTACGTAGTGCGGAATGGTCTAGCTGTTGCCCATTATGTTGGGTAAGGTGTCAAGCAAGCCCATTACGTCATCAACGCACCCAACATAATAATGGGCAAGAGCAAGACCATTCCATGACTTTTAAGGGTCTGGGATCTCATTTTGGTCACTATTACAAGCCGTATGAATCATCAGCGGATGATTATGTCATGTAAATGTGGTCAAGAAAATGACATAATCTGCCACCCCAGACCATAATGTCATGTGAACAACCCCTCTCATTCATCCCAGTGATGAGAAAAGCTTCATGTTCTGTACAAGAAAAGCTCACTTCTTTGGTTCACTCCTTACACTAAATCCTGGAAACAACAATGGTGTGCAATCGCAGCTTTGTTTGTATTGATCAGAGAACTGAAAAGCTCACTCTCATATGATTGCTTGCTTTCTTTCTTTGCTTCCGTTGAAGAAAACAAAATACAATTCACATATTTCAGCCAAGAATCGACAAGAGATGAATGAAGCCATGTCTTTAACTTCCTATACTCAATAAAACCAGGTGGATTTGTGGAGTAACTGTGTTTGTGATGGCATGGTCTAACACCAACATAAGCAGCTCCATGCATTTTGCCACAAACTTATGCCTCGCTTTTGCAGCAGCAATCATCATCATCATCAGAAGAAGAAAAAGATCTCTACAGTACAGGAGATTTGGTGCAAATATTTTCGGTTATGCTTGACTTTTTTGAAGCTCCAGGAAGCATGGCTCAAGTGCGCTCACCATCACTCTAGTGGAAGAGACCCAACCACCCAAAAGAGTCCCCAAAACCAAAAACAAATAAAAACCACCAGACCCAGGAGTGTTCTCTGTGGACAAGAAGCTCACAGCAACAACAAGCATGGTGCAAACCACAAAACAATCTCCAAAATGTTCATGAACAAAAACTCTCTTAACTCACCAAAAGGAAAAAAAAAACCCAACAATTCCTTCTCTTTCAATCATCCCTATTATCATCATTCTATTTGCAGAATCCTCAAGAGAAATTCCTTTCATTTCCTTTCATGCATGTAATTGTTGGGGAAGTTGCAAAGACACAAGCTGGATTCAGGAGAGAGATGCTTCTTGCACATCTCATCAAGAAATTCACACCTGGCAAACAAATCCTTCCTATTTTCTGCTCCTGCTTTTGGAGGACAATGATGATGATCAGTCAAAAGATTCAGTGGAGGCCTCAGGAAGTCACAACGTTTTAGGGGAAGATTCATAAGAAAGAGGATCACAGAAAAAATAGTAAAACAACGCAGACACTACAAATCTTGTTTCAAATATGCAATTACCATTCTACACATAAATACAGAAACTCTGAAAGCTGCCATCATTATTCTCTCCCATGAGAAATTTCATGGGTGTGCAGCAACAGATGGGCAAATCATATTTGTTTGAGCTGAATGATAGTCACTTTGTTTGATTCCCTAAACTGTGCTTTCTTTCTAGTAGCTCTCCATATGCTACTACTACCTGTGCACAAGAGACTTGAGACGGTGTAGAATAACCCAGCACCCAGATCTCTCTCTGTCTCTCTCTTGTTCACGCCACTGAAAAACTAGTATCATTTGACCGAGTCATTAGACATTCACAGTTCATCATCCTTCACAGTTTCACAAGGAGAAAAACAAGGGGTTTAGGTTTAGGTTGCCACCATCACTATAGAATGTTTTTCTTACAGACTTTAATTAGACACCCTTGAATGTACCGTACTCTATTCCACCCCTCCATCTCCCTGTGTGACCTCCATCAGTGCCAGTCCCAGCATCAGTGTTTCCCATTTTGGATGCATGTTTTGGACCATCATAATGCATAGCTGGGCCTGGAAGCAATGAAGCAGCATCAGTTCCATTTTGTTTGTTTGTTTGTTTGTTTGTTTACAATGGTTGTTGGCAATCTTCAGATCTGATGATTGGGGTAATTATCACATATTGTTATACTTATCAACAGTGTTGAAACAAGAAGCTCTCGATCAAAGAAATTCCCAATATCACAATTCTCTGAACTCTCTCTCTCTCTACCTACAGACTTGAGAAACCCTGAAATGCTCCAGAATCATGGGTTTTGTCACCTGTATAATTTGTTGCATTTTCTACCAACTCAGTTGATGTTCCGTGCATGTCATTGAACATGTCTGTTGCAGTACGATGTTGTGTGTTTGAATCAAAGCTCGCATTCTGGTGATTGTCACCTGCTGCTGCTATCTGTTGCATGTGTTTTGTAGTACCACATTTTTGCTCGAGTTTTTTTTCCAAGTAATTCTGCTGCTTTGCTCCTTGTACTCCAGCCACATCTTGGAGGGGGATAATCTCTTCCGATAAATACCTGTTTGTGACATCCTGTTCAAACAACCAAAAATTCCACATGTCCATTGCAGATCAAATTTTTGCCTCCTGAAGAAAATTGAGACTCAGAAAGAATAAGTGACTGACTTCATCATATGGGCCAAAGCAAAATCCTAATCAACACAACAGCTCAATGCAATTCTCCTGATTCTCACATTACTTAATGAAAAATACAAACAAAGATGGTGATCGGGAATAGGCAACCATTATGTTCTTTCTTCTTCTTCCTCCCCAACCCCTCTACCCAAAAGATAGAAAGTACCCATCTCTGAATGAAAGAAGCAAAACACTTGATGCCCCAAGGAAGCAAAAAGAAGAAGAAGAAGAAAAAGAAGCAGTTACTCTTGTTGAGAGAAAGAAACATGAAACATCATGTGTCCTTCATCTTCCTTCTCAAACTATTGCAACCACAGTTGTTGTATACATTGTGGAGTTCATCACTTACTTAAAATAATGAATGAATCTATGGAAGAAAACCAAAAGAAACAAACACAAAGCAAAGAAACCCCAAACCCAAGAAAAAAAAAACCCCCAACCAGAGACAGACAACCACCATGCATACAGATACAAAGAACCTCAAATCTCTCTCTCTCTCTCTCTCTCTCTCTCTCTCAGAGTCTTTCTTAATTGCTGCTGCAGCAATACTGCTCCAGAATTCACATTAGTTGCTGGTTGCAAGTCCATCATCCATCTCGGCTCAACAACTCCACCCAAAAACCGAAATTGCCCAAAAAAACAAAAAAGAAGTGGAAACAGATTTCAACTCACATCTAAGTTCACGTGTTCCTTCCAATTGGGCAGCAAGGTGGAGCTACTGTTACCATTACTCCTACTAGTACTACTGAGCTCCTCCTCCTCCTCCTCCTCCGCCTCCTCCGCCATGGATTCTTCTTCAATCGCAAACACAAACAAAAGAAGGCAACAACAACAACAACAGCAACAATCAACAACAAAAGGGGAACAAATCCACCCTTGCACAAACACAAACAGACACAACAAAAAAAATTCTCTTTCTTTGCAAAAATTGCAAGTTTTGCACCAACACCAAATTCTCAAACCAATTTTTTTTTTTGGGGGGGACTATTTCTTTTGCAGAATTGCAAGTTTTGCATCAACACAATTGTATTGAAATTTTTTGGAGCAACAAACACAATCAATTTCTCATGTTCCCAATTGGAAAAGTTTTGTAGGTATCACAAAATTCTCGTCTTCCCAATTGGGAAACTCGAGTTACCTACCTACCAACAAAGTTTTTTTTTGTTTCTTCATGCTGGCAACCCTTTTTCTCGCCCAGGTGGCAACCCTTTTGCTAGCCCACGTGGCAATTGGGAATGTTCCCACCTTCTTCCTCCTTTACCAAAGACACTTTATGGTGGTATGCATTCACACTCGATGTTAAGGCCGTTCTTAAAATGAAAAAATCTAGGTGGCATTTGATGTTAAAAACGGCCGATAAACCTTTAATGTTAAGTGAATGTGAGCAATTAACATAATAAAATGTTCACGGTAGCCTAAAATCTAGGTGGCATCCTAGGTGGCATCCTATGTTAAAATGGCCGATAAACCTTTAATGTTAAGTGAATGTTAGCAATTAACATAATAAAATGTTCATGGTAAGCCTAACTAGGTGTAAGTCCTAAATGACTAGCACGGTGGTGTTAGGGAACTCAACACGAGAGTACCTAACACCAAGTGTGAATGCACCTTTAGAGAAGTTTCGTAGTACCTTATTGGAAGGCACTTATACAAAGTAAAGCTCTCCGCCGAAATTGTAGTGCATTTGGAGGGCATCTTATGTCTCTCTTAGAAAAGAGGATGAATCTTACTCCCTACACCTTAAGAGTGCGTGGGATGTTATGACAATTCTTCATTCAAGTAAGCTTTATAATTGTGTTAACATCCCCACCACAATCTTTGTTAAGGAACTTCATCATCACCTCATGTCTTCTCACATCTTCCCAACAAATACATGATTGATGTGCCTCACATCACCTTATATGTTTAATGTATTGGGTCATATGATAAAAGCTTATATGCAACACCACAAGTTCAATTTCATTTGGACAAAGATTACAAAGACTTTTGAAGTGCATCTGAGATCAATGTACAACAAAGCAAAGATTCGGTTGTCCCATTTCTTTAAAATTGAAAGAAAGTTCTCTTGCAAGCAACTCTATTGAGTCACATTTTTTTAAATTTTCGACACAATCGATGTTTATTATTGACCTTGCCTACCAAGGCAAGGAAACCAATTGTGTTTAGATTCATTATAGAGTATCCTATATAGTAAAGGACGTCGGGATGAGAAATGAAGCCTCCCTTGCATCCGTGCGTCCCGTCATCCGTCCCCTCATCCGTCCTCTGTCCATCCGTTTAGTCGTCCATGCGGATGGACACCCTGGAAGCTCCGAGGTTGCCGGCTGCACACCATCCCTCTGCTGAGTCTGACACTGCAGCCTTTTGCCCACCAAGAATGGGAAGGAAATAAACCAGGAATGAAATAATAATAATTTAAGATGATGATGTTGTTGTTGCAGAAATGTTGCAAGTTAGCCAATAGCACCTGGGTGTTTAACCCATATGC
>Ga0116231_10013074_pt1 | contig 11827 bp, 4 predicted proteins | sample S1TSphgellanicum_2_FD_89695 | JGI IMG/M metagenome (GOLD analysis project Ga0116231, IMG submission 89695) | Host-associated microbial communities from peat moss isolated from Minnesota, USA - S1T2_Fd - Sphagnum magellanicum MG | ecosystem: Host-associated > Plants > Peat moss > Unclassified...
AGAAATGGCCAAATAACCTACCTTAAACCGTCAGCTCTGTTTTTTTTTTTTTTTTTGATACTTTACAAATTTTCAAAAACTTAATTTTGGGGGGGTTTTTTTTTTTTTAAAATAAAAAATTTTTAGGGAAATTTTTTAATTTAAAAAAAAAAAAAACCCCTCAAAAATTAAGTTTTTAAAAATTTGTAAAGTCTCAAAAAAAAAAAAAAAAACAGAGCTGACGGTTTAAGGTAGGTTATTTGGCCATTTCTTTGATTTTTTGAGAACCACAAATCAAGAGTGCATAATACCCATGCCTTACCCCCCCTAATACTCATAATTTTACATTTGTGTAATTCAACATGCAAGGACTAGGAGGACATAAAGGAAGGTGGTACTTAATAATGGTGCATTCACACTTGATGTTAAGTCATTGTTAATTGACAATCTAGGTGGCATCCTAACTGGCACCCAATGTTAAATGGGCGATCGCTTAATTGTTAAGTGAATGTTAGCTTAACATAAGATTTTCATGATAACCAAGTTTTAAGTCCTAAATGGCTAGCATGGTGTTAGGAGACTCAACACTTTAATCCCTAATACCAAGTGTGAATGCACCTTAATGTTTTGTCTTATTTGAAGTCAAATTAATTGACATTTTATTTATGCATAACTTGAAATAGTTAATTAACCCATACATGTAGGAATCCAAAAAAGATCAAAAGATCTTCATGTGTAAGCCCCACAAAGATTATTATTTATTGATAATATTTTATTTTATTTTCCGCTCAAGGTTGTAATCAATTTTGTTGTTTATTAAGGTGGTCCACAGATTACATTATGGGATGCAAATGAGATACAACGAGCCAACATGATTACTTTAGAAAAAAAATGTATGTCCTTTTTGTCAAAAATAAATAAATTCATATGAATAAATTTTGGAACAATTTTTTTTACAACTTGTTATAATAAATGTTTATAATTGTCCAAGTACATGGCATGTTTTTTTTAATCATTTTTGAATAAATATGAATTTTTGAAAGTGTTTTAATTCCTTGTAATTTTTAATGTTTCGTCTTTTAAAATGATAATAATTTCAAATCATAACCAAATTTTTATATATTTATGTTTTCTTATGTGATAAACTACAACTTTTTCTAACACATCATGTACATTTTACCCCATTTATGTGTGGCAAAAGACTTTTGAAGTTTTAAAAAATTTGGACCAATTTTGGAAAGTTCTTTGAATTTTTAAACTTTTAAAATTCCACATATTTTAGGGTATGAGTGTTTATTTAATTTGGTTAATAGGTCTTTATCCTTTTTTTTTTCTCATCAAATGTGTTTTATTATATGACTCCTTTTGATAGTCCTTTGCAAAATCGACTCTTGTCTAACGCCATGGGTGTTCATTTTTAAAGGCCTTAAATCAAAATTTAAACTTAAAATTTCATCAAATGAATTTTTGGTTTGAATTCCTTAATGTTCATATGAATGAAAAAGCAATAACTTACCATGATTACCATGGTTTCAAATAGAAAAACATAAATATTTATCAAATTTTTTACTATTATTTTTATGCAGTTTGATGCCCTTTTTGGCTTGTTGCATTGTGACTACACCTTATGATTAAAACTATAAAAATGATAAAATAACTTCACATTATGTTTTTAAAAAACATGTATTTTACCCAAATTTGATGTAGAGTTTTTTCTTTACTCAACCCCATATTGAGATTTTGAATATAGATTACACATTTAAATAGTTTCAAAACAAAAGGCACCCATTAAACTCAATGTAAAATTGGGTTCAAACTTTAATCACAGATAAATTTCAAGAAAATGTTGTCTTGCACACCATTGTTTCAAAGTTCAATACATACTAGAAGACATCCTAGGATAGGATGTCAACTTGTTACATTTTTTTCAAGTTTTGGCATTGTGGTAAAGTTTGGTTGGAATACAAAGGCAATTTGATAAGGGACTTGACAATCTAGTTTGAATGGTGTAAGAAAAAACATTGGAAACACAAAGCTTAGGCAATAAGGGCAACAAAAAAATGATAAGGACTTTGAAAGCAAATGGATCTTAAGGAGGTCAAACATGTTAAGGAAATGATGGGTGACAATGGGGATGTTGAGAATACTGGGAAGATGTAATCACATTAACATGAGCAAAAATAGTTGTAACCAATGTTTAATTTTTCAAATTATAGTTTCAAGAATTATATTAATATTACAAGTCATTCAAAAGCACTCATTAAGCACTTAGCACTATAAGGACTCTTATTTTTTGGGAGATTTTTTTAATGTGACGTCCATTGGTAGGTTTTAAAACATATATTTACATAATTATATATTGCAACATCTTTTTGGGTCATATTTGAGTATTTTCAACTTCCCAATGGAATATTTTTGGAATATTTTTAATTGAATTGTCACCCAAATGAACAAATTTGATTCCTATTATTTCATTTGTGCCCAAAGAAACAATGGGGAAAAATTGAATGGACATTGAAGGCCTAGGGGTGTTGAATGCACACATGAGGTGCATGTTTAGGTGGATGTTAAGGACATTGAAAACACAAACATGGGTGTTGGTAAGGACATTAAAGGGTCAAAGCAAGATAAAACATTTTTAAAAATAACATCTCTACTTAAACTTTATGTCACTCATATAACTACAACAAAATAACATTAAATTAGGTCAAAGTATATGTCAAGTACCATTCACTTGATGTATTAAGTTTAGAAAAATCTAATTTTACAAAAATAAAAATCAAATCAACTTTAAAAGTAGATTAAAAATATATTCGAAAAGAATTGATTAATATTTGTTCAAATTTATATTTTCATTATCAAACTTAATGAAATAAATATGTACTAAATTAAGATATGAAGATCATCATATATTTTAGCAAGCCATTAATTTTTATTTATTTTCTCTTTGTTAAAGCCTACTTGATACTTACATGAAACCTACTTTTACAAGTTGGAATTAAAAGGTTAATGCACATTAGTGAAAAAAACCTTTTTTTTAAATCATTCAACTAAAAACATTTAATGTTCCACAAATTTTTATGATAATTTTATTGTTATTTTAAATCTACTTGCTCAAATTTCAACAAAGTAATCCAATTGTTCAATTTATCTTGCATACACCATAGGGACATTGAAAACAACAATCAATATAAGCATAATGACAACAATGATAATATAAAAAAATGTTAGAAGAAATTTGATAAATAACAACTCGATTTCTGACTAGCTTTTAATCATAATCAACATATATGATTACAAAACACTCTAGTCACCCAAAACAAGTGCTATCAAACAACTACTCACAAAAGACACCATGTGGCATGGAAGTTACATTAGTAGTTGTAAATCCTTATGATTATAATCCATTTTCTTGCCCACTAGATGAATGAGCGTGGTGTATGATGTTGACTCCAATTAACTTACATGGAACTTGACTTTGTGAGTACACTCGTGATAGTTGCATGATGTCATGTTTTAACTAACTACCCTAGCTTAGCCTAGCCTAAATTAGCCCATAAGGTGCAAGTATAAATATTTGAATGCACCTCCACAAGGATAAACCACTTGTCTTTAACCATAGTTAAGTAACATGATGAATTTTGTCAACTTATTTATTTCACATTTTGTTACATACATTAGTTACACAACAAGACAATAGGTAATATGGACTTAGGATGTAGGTGGGTTTAAGTAGATAAGTGGCCTACCTATTAAACTACGTAAGTAAATGGCATACCTCACAAAGTTAGTTTAGCCTATTAAGCCTACTTAGCTTAGCCCTACATAATATACTTAGTCTACTTAACTTGGCCTACCTATTAGCCAAATTAAATATTTATATAGTTTGATAAACAATTGCAATACTAGAGATGCATGTATCATCTATGTATAGTCGCCAAAATAACTTGGTTATCAACCATCAATGGATGCCACAAATAATGGATGACATATGTTCATTTTTCATCAATCTTTTCATTTAAGAAAGATGGAATCACAAAATGTAATCACATGTAGGATTATAGTTTGGATCTATCATAATGTAATTGCATATGCAATTATTAGCACTTACAACTACAGTGACACATAATATTGTTATAGATGTAGTTGCAAAATGAATTAATTTGGACATAAGTCACACACTAGTCACAAACATAGGGTTGAAATGGACAAGGTTTCATTTAGGGTTATCCTAAAAACTAAAATTGAAATATTTCCAAGAATATTGAGAGCTTTAACACCCTTTCACCATTTTTTTGGACATTCTTTTTGATATTAACAATGGATGTCATTTGTTTTTCTTTATATTCTGAATGCTCCTTGAATGATATTTACCCACACATTCTTAAAAACTAACATGTGACAAAATTAATGTAAGGAACATCAAAAACCTCGTGCACTTGGGTGAATGCATGCGATGATGTACACAAAAAATTGTCACAATTTGGTCATTTTCAATACCTATCAAAGTTTCATGCATCATAGTGAAAATTTGGAAATCATTTTCACTTAAATTTTGTAATAAATGATAATTTTATGTCTCAAACTAACATTATGTTTTGAAATCAATGCACATACAAATGATATAATAGTCCAAAAATATATATTTTGATTTACAAAACCTTGTAACATCTTTGCAATTCTAACAAAAGGACTAAGAAGTATTACATTTAAAAAAAAATTATCCAGGAAATTTACAAGAACAAAAAAGAAAGCATTAAAAAAAAAATTCTCATCAAAGTTTTCAAATTTTCTTAAGGTCATGGAATTTAAATCAAATGATTTTTAAATGTTCATTAATACATTATGGTATGATAATGTTGACAATTATGACTCTTTTAGGTTGAAAAATGTTCTTCTATTGAAGATTTACTTGGGTTAAGTGTTTTTTTAAATCATTTGACACAAATAAGATGAAGTTTTGAATTTTTTTAAAATAAAAAATTGCTATTAAATAAAGATTTTTAAAAAACATTTATAAAATTATTGGTGTAAATTTACACAAATTCACAATTATGTCTCAATTTCATATTCATGATTCTTGCAACTTCGTTTAATTTTGGAGCTCAAATCATTTATATATGATTTTTATAATAACTCAAAGTGAATGAAATCTTACATGTTGTTACTTTTGATATATCTCCTCAAATTTTGTACACCATAGTGTGCATTCACCCACCTCTTCAATGTTGTTCTTGTTGTGAATTTAATTGATGTCAAGGATGGATGTTTGTCATGACTTTAGGGTCTTTCCTAATTTGGTGTCCTAATGCATTCCCATCATTCCCACATTATGTTTGCCATTTTGACATCCTTGGCATTTTGGTTTTGCCCCAACATTAAAAGTTAATGCAAATTATCAAAAACCAAACCAATGAAAAATTCAAAATAAATGAAAAAAATATTTTCAAGGACATCCTCTTTGACAACCTCATTTCAATTTAGTGGACTATTCTAATGGGTGAACCAATTATTTTCACAATAAAATTCCCAACACTTGCCCACTTGGATGCTTAAAAAATAATGGATTGGCTAGTGAAAATAATGTAAAGGAACATGATTGGTTATAGTGGGCAAAAACATTTAAACCCATGATTAGCAAGCCTACACACAACTTCTTTTAATTGTTATGAGCAAAAAATTGCCACATTATATTATTTTGTAAAAGTGTACATTACTTATTTTGAAGAAAATGCCATTTTCAAATCATTTAAATTTAATGGTAAGTAATGACACCATTGGTTGCATTGTTTTAATAGTGTTTTTGGGTACTTTAAATTGATCAAAATATTTTCAAAATTATTCAAACATTTCTAGAATATATATATTTAAAATTATTGTATATAAGTACATAAAAAAATTTAAACATTAATTCAACTTACCACTTCAAAATGTGTAAAACTAAGCAATAATTACACATGGTATTGGTCATTTTATTGTGAAATTTGAACTTACCCTAACACAAACTTGAAAATCACCTTATAATAGAAAGGTTGGATGAAAATGTTTCTTCATTACCAAAATAGGTTGTTTTAGAAATTAAAAATAATTATGCCATTATTATTTAACCATCAAGGGACAAATAATTGATAAGCAATGAGATGTTCCCTATGGAATGAAAATATTAGAGGACATAGAAATGAAAGTGTACCCTAAGATGGTTGCAAGATAAGATGAATCAATTTTGATAGATAAATCATCCATACAAAGTCCATTCCATAATGTTAAAATGACAATCTATTATGATATCATTGTTTAAATGGGGGATTACAAAGTGGTTAATGAACTAATAGAATCCATGTGAATAAACCTAGACAACTTTTTAACATTAAAAAAACACACACACACATTAAAATCTATTAGAAAATGATTATGAGATCCAAATTAAGTCATTGAAAAAATCCATATCTATCGTTTGGTTAAAGTTTGTTGAGTAATTTTTTCATAGCTATGTTTATCAATCTTTAACATACCATATATTAGGTACCTATATAATGTTCAAAATAAAAATGATAAAAAAAAATGCCCTTAAAAATGGCAAAATTTGCAAACCTAGTACATATTTTTAAACTCCAAATTTTCATTATTATGCTTTAAGATTTTTATTTTTTTTGCATTAATTGTATGGATGTCTTCTTATTAAAGTTAACAATCATAATCCAATTTCAAATTTGACTAGTTAATCATTTTATGGCATGTTAATGGATAAAACCCCCAACTTTTTGTGTTGCAACACAAAAAGTGATTCAATGAACCTTGCATTAACCCCCTAATTTTATATTAGCTTTTGCAATTTAACACTCTTGTCATGTTGTTTTTCATTTTGCAAGGCGAAGTTGTTTAACATTTGCAAACTTTAAAAATGTCTAGTAGAACTTTAAAGAGCTACCTAGTGGAATTTGTTTTGGACTAAATATTGGTATGTAATTGACAACAAAGATATTAGTATGTATTACCTTTCATCTTGCACACATTCATCGGGAATGTTTTGGGAGCTTTTGTTTAACATATACATTTTTATTAAATATCACTCAATATGTTTAGGACCATCACTCTTCTTGAAACTACTTATCTTGAAAGTTTTGTTTATTTTAAGGGTTGATTTTTTTTTTCTTTTTTCATATGTTATTTGTCCTTAATTGATATGTTGTTAGATTTGAAATCTCTATATCCTTATTGGAACATACAAAATTTCCATTAAATTGGCCTTGAATGGAATTTAACTTATGAATGTGGTGTGATTTGTTCACAATAAGTTCTCATGAGTGCATGTCCATTCATTGATTGAAACATAGAGTGGGTGATAACAATTGTTCACCAAACAAGAAATCAAGAATGATGCAAGTGTCTCAACTTGTAATCCTATTCATCTTTTTGTTTGCATCCATTAAGACATTCACCAGTTAAAAGATATGTAGCAAATAATTTTGCAATAGTCTTAAAATGCTTGGTATTGAAATTGCAATAGTTGAGTTTTTTTCATTGTTTAGATCTAGTGCCAAGGTCAACTATTAGATTGCACTTTCTAAAATGCTCCGTAAAAAACCAATAATGTTTAATGGACATTAACTAAGGTTATAGAAAATGACATCGTTAAAGGAATCCTATGAAACATATACAAAATTATCAAGCCAATGCAAAAAGAAATTTTCATTAAGATTTTAGCCTCATCCTTTAGAAAATGACACTTAGTTCTCATATATGAAAATGTTTCCAATCTTGCCAACAAAAAGGCCTTGAGACAAACTTCCTTTTAGTCTTTTTGGTATTTTATTACAATATGAACCCTACCACAAAGGATGAAAAATATGAATGTCATTTATATGACTACCCAACAATCATCACATGCATTAAATGAATGGTGCTTTACAAACATGTTTCCTAGTTACTTATGGAAACAACAAAACAATCAATTAAACAATTTATATATACATATATAAATATATATGATGGGATCTAATTAAGTGTGAGGTTTCAACCATTTACATTTTAATAATTTATGTTGAAATTCTCCATTCATCAAAGTTCTCCTTGAACATACCAACAAATATCACCTTAAAGACCAACAATGTTGAATTATTTTTTAAATTAATCTTTATTTATTTTATTAAACCATAGTGGATAAATCACATTTCCTTTTAAAAAGGTATGTATGACCATACTATCTTCCAATCCTTGAGGACATGAGTTGTTGAATCATTTAGGCCAATGCACAAAATCCAACTCTATGTAATATACAATTGTTTACTTACTTCATTGTTTCATAATTTCCAACTATGCATTGTTTCGATTATGCATAGTTGGATGGTGATCAATTCATGGGTATGTGCATAATAGATCCCAATTTGCAAACATCAACATATACATTATTTTAGGAAGAAAATGTGAAAAAATAATGTTTAAAAAGAATTTCATTATGTTATATTTAAAGGCAATGACATGTTTAATGGACATTGCAAACTAATCAAGCTCTCCATGTTATAGAGGCTTGAAATTACAACTTAATTAACATATTGTTTGTATGTTATCGAATGTTTTCATTTCTTGTGCATTCATTTTTATTTTTTTTATGGTTTGAATTTTTCTTTCGTTTGAAAATGAATTTTGTATGATTTGTATGCAAGATTTGTTTGTTTGAATCTATTAATGCTTGATGGTGTTGGGCATTGATTTAATAATGCTTAACAATATAAACCAACCACTAATTTGAAAAAACAAGGTTGCATTAGTGAACATGGATTACATTTGTATGGTGAAATGTTTAACATGACATAGTGATTCTAATGTTAAATGGCAATGGTGTGCATGGGCTTTTTGATGTCAAGTTGCATTTTTTCTACCAACTTGTTATTTGTGGATACCATGAGCAAAAAATTTAATGTAAAATTCAATTGTAATTGATTAAATTAAACATGGTAAGCAAATTATTAGTTGGTTAGATGGATATGAAACAAATACGATTATTTTTTGAACTACTATTGATAGTTGCTACCTATTGATAGTTAAGACAATGGTAGATGGGCATGGCGTTTTATTCCTATAAATGATGTTTGATTGATCATAGTTTGTTCCAAAGGCAATATAAGGTTTAACATAATAAATTTATTGTAGGATGATTTAATAAAATGATTTGGCTATTCCATGAAATTGATATTTTAAAATGAGTTGTTTAATAATGCATAACAAGTCAAGACTCAAAAGTTTTGTTAATTACATCATTTGAGTCCATCTAATTAAAGTGTCACGGTTACATTGAAACAAGTTAGTTGCAATATTAAAACTTGTTCTTCCAATCATAAAGTGGATTTAATATATATTTTAAAAAATTAAAGGCCTGAGAGCTACTCTAGGCAACTATGGACAAAAGATTTGAAATTGAAGATTTGAAATTTCACAATTTGAGAAAAACACCAAGAAGTTGGTTCCAACAAGTGTTGTTTAATGCATGGCAACATTTATTAACCCATGAACAAGAGCATACCATTGAAATTCTATACGTTTTTAAGATTAAAAAAATTGAGAGCTACTCTAATCAATTAATGATAGAAGATGTTGAAATTGAAAGTTTTAGAATTTGCAATTTGAAAAAAAAAAAATCAAATAGTTGGGAGGGAGCCATTAGGTATTGATGGATTATTTAGTGAGTGGAGGACTAATGGTTTAATCAAACACATATAACTTAGTTATGTTTTATATATTGTCCATTGGGATTTTGTTTTTTCCTTTTTCAATTGCTATTAACTAAAAGGATTATGCAATCAAAACTCTATATTATTCATACATATTATTTTTCTTTTGCTTGGAAAACAAACTTCAAATCAACAAGCAAACCATCTTGTCGGGTCATTAATTAATGTCCAAAAGAATTGTGAATATAATTTTTTTTGTCACACATGAAATTGACTTGGCAACCAAGTTTTGCATGCTTGTAAACTTCACATTTCCCCCAATCTTCAATCACATATAGTTAAAGCTTTAAATGTTCCCATGCAAATTTCATCACCTTTTATTGACCATGATTTAAATTTCAAATGTATTGTCAATTACATCTTTCTATGGATGAAAGTTTCACGGGAACTTTTTAATATCACCAAATAATGAAAATTTTAACAAATAAAGAAATTAGTTATTGTGAGTGCCACATTAGGATGCATGCATTAAATAGTGTCAAAAGCTTCTTTTTTTTGGGTCGGTGAAGCTTGGGATCTAACCTTGTTGGATAGCTTGGGTCTTGGATGAGCTCAAATCTACCTCTAAAAAAACTAAAATCTAATCTTGTCTTGTTTGATTTTGGCTCATTTAAATTTTTTTTTTACGAATGTGTAAACTTTGAATCCAAATGGGTAGTTTTGTAATCCCTTTTATGGATGAGTAAATTGAATTAGATTTTAAAGTAAAACTTCGAACAAAGGTAAAAATAGGTTTGATTTTTTAAATAATCTAATCTAATTAATTAATTAATTATTGATTTTTTTGGCTATATCTCAATGTGTTACCATTCACAAGATAGAGGGCCAAGGCTTTTTGAGGGTGTATAGTGGGTGATTCACTCTACTATTGTAAGTGTCTCAAGGAAAGCATATTCCCAAGTCCCTCACTATGGTCAAGGTGTAAAAGAAACCTTGGATGGGGGGTGATTGAAGAAAAAACATCCGGGTTCTAGGTATGTACTTAACCCTAAACCCTAAACCTTATAGGAACCCTAAACCCTACAATTGGAAACCCTTCAACCCTTCAACAAAAGTATAATGGGACCTTTTTCTTGATATCAAAAACAGTCAAACTAGGTGTCGTTGGAATTTGCAAACTCTCATTTTACACACACACATACACACACACACCCAAAAAAAAAAAACCCATGTGACTTGTGTGATTCAGATGAAATTTTGGAGAATGTACCAAAAGAGAACAAAAAGAACCATATGTTTTCATTGAAAGCTCTCTCATAGAAAAAAAACCTTGTGTGACTCAATTGAGAAGGGTACGTCCCTACTTACGAAAGCGTCTCCATCCAGCTGTACTTGCTCAGTATGTGACCTTGCCAAATTATTTTTCACATCCCAAGTTTAGTTTTCTTATATACTAATGTGAACCCCGTGCATAATACACAGGCGTGTTATTTCAACAATGTTTGGTTGATGTTTTTGGTTTTTTAAAAAAACTTTTCTTTTCAAACGACCGTTGGTCCCCCCCCCCGCCCCGGTCCTTTGCATTTCTCACTCTGGTTCTTTAACCCGCGGAGCCCCCCCCGACCGGTCCTTCGCATTTCTCACTTCGGTTCTTTAACCCGTTGAGCCCCTTCGGCCGGTCCTTCGCATTTCCCACTCCGGTTCTTTAACTCGTCGATCCACCCCGGCTGGTCCTTCACATTTCCCACTCCGGTTCTTTAACATGTCGATCCACCCCGACCGATCCTTTGCATTTCCCACTCCGGTTCTTTAACCCGTCGATCCCCCCCGGCCGGTCCTTTGCATTTCCCACTCCGATTCTTTAATGATTCTGTGATTTTGTTTGTTTTAATGAAATACATTAACCCAGTGATTCTTTTGAATCTGAAAATTTTCAAATACCCAGAACCAATGGTTCTTTCATTCTCTTTTTTTTCTTCCAAATAGTCAGAGCATATGGGTATTACAAAAAAATGAAATACCCACCCCACATTGGTATTCTTTTTGTCCACAACAATAGTTTCTGAAACCAACCAATGGTGCGCTAAATATGTTCCCATAGGTTCCCCAAACTCTTGTTCCCAATAGCACCACACGTGACACCTTATGTTAGTCACATCTTTTGTCCAAAGGTATATACT
>Ga0116231_10013075_pt1 | contig 11827 bp, 8 predicted proteins | sample S1TSphgellanicum_2_FD_89695 | JGI IMG/M metagenome (GOLD analysis project Ga0116231, IMG submission 89695) | Host-associated microbial communities from peat moss isolated from Minnesota, USA - S1T2_Fd - Sphagnum magellanicum MG | ecosystem: Host-associated > Plants > Peat moss > Unclassified...
ATCTTTGCATCTCTCACTTTCTAACTATCTACACTATTCCTATCCTAATAATATGGCAAAAAGCATGACTAAGGGATTGCAAAATAGCACTCATGTATCAAAACCGAAATGGGCTGACCCAAACTTGTTGTAGTCATGAAAACTAAAGACAAAACATTATTCGTACTGGCCCCCTCCATTTGCTGTCATCACATTAGCCCAACTCTCAAATGTAGCTACATATGGAAAAAAATTCGGAATGAAATTTTTTTGTGCATACATAGCAACAAGTTGCAAATGAAGATTCAACCAATTCTACAATTTGCTTTTCAAAAATGACATGGAACTAAAACACCTCTCATCTTCAACCATGCCAAGAATATGAGTCATGGCTATCTCTGCCAACTTCAGGTATTCTGGAAATGTATGTTACAAAAGCTAAGAAGTGTTAATGACCTTCCACAATTGGGTAAGGGGATTAAAAATCAAGGGGATTAACAATGTTAATACCTGTACCATTGCTTGAGCTGTATTAGACTTAATTGTCAGCTTGAATAATCCTTGCTAAACATCCAAATCCCACCTGGAAATAGTGGTAGGCACCATTCACTGTGATTTGCAACCTATTGCAACTCCACATGCACATGGATTGCCAAAAAACTCTTTTAGCACCTCCAAATGTTTTCTAAAAAACCTGTTTGCATTTACTTACAACTAATATTGGGGATAAATTATTCCCATGGAATTGAGTATTGTTTGTTCGGGGAATCGAACATCCAGCTCCTCAATCAAGCTTGTAGCAGCCTCTGTTAGTTCTAGCCTCAACCAATAGCCCGATTTTTTGCATTAAAAAGATACTCCAATCTAAAATGAAATAACTTAGAAGTCCTACAATTTGGAACAAAAAAATAACATACAACAAAAATATGAAAAAGGATTTTGATTTGCAATCTTATATTTATAGTCAACTTTTACAAGTTGTAGTACATGAAAAAATGTTGTTTGTGTCATTGGAAGTATCATTCTTTATTATGAATAGACGACACCAAAATGAGCCCATATTTTTTCACCATTCAACACAAAAGCGAGGTGTTCAACAATATTAGAGTTGTAAATTTGTGACCCACTGTAAGTGGATCTGCTGGTGGTTGCATACCATCAAACCATTCGGTGAACAAAATTCATCAATATTGAATGCAGTGTTGTTGTTAGAATATAGCTTGCAAAGTTGGCCTTGGCAGACCTTCAGTGTTGCAATGAAGTCATAGATAAAAGCATCCCATCTTTGAGCAAACTTCAACAATGAACCAATTGCTTCCATCAATGGAAGCATGACACCAAGTCCAAGGAGCAAACGCAGGTTTGTGAGGAGACCCAAGTTGACCTACAATAACAACATTCCAATAGATTGCCACATTAAACAACTAAAAAATGGAAAGTCCTCATGTAGTCACAACAGAATATTTGTGATTATTAGATCCTGTAAAGGCGTAGGAAGCAAACCATTTGAAACCATAAGAAATTAGAATATCCTAACATTTCTCACTAAAAGTTCCACTTGATTAGAATTGAAATGATTGTACCAATATCAAATATTCAGATTGTTTACATAATTGATCAAAGTTAATCAAAATGACCAATTGATATGAACAAACTTTTGTAATTAATTATATCAAATCAAGTTTTAGTGATATGAACCCAAATTATTGCAGAGTCCGAACTGAAAGGTATTATTGATAAAAAATGAAATCATTAAATTAGCATCAAAATGAAAAATTAGACAAGATTGTGTGTCATTAGAAATTATGATCAAATCGATCAAATGAACTTTTCAAAAAAGAAAAATAAATTGACAAAGCCCAAACCAGAAGGATTTTTATCAAGAATCTAGGAGTAGATTAATGAATCATAGACAAGAAATTAAATTTTAGACTATGGTTTGATTCTCAATTTTCTGAAATTTAATACACTTTAATTTGATTGATTGATAGGTTTCAGAAAATTGAAAATCATAAAGAACAATTTGGACATGTGGGGTTTCACTCACCTTTGCCATTTGTATGGTATTTTGATTGGCTTGCATGATTACAAGCAATGGCTTATATTTTGCCATGATTCTCTTTAAAGGATCCAACATTAACATCCACTATGTCTTCATGTTTTTTAATATTTTATTGCCATTAATTTCAATGATTACAACAAGTTTTTGGAACTTTAAGTGGCACTTAGGGGAGTGTGAAAAATAGGAATGCAGGTTTGTCATGAACACATGAAGACAAAAAAAAAAAGTTAGATTGGACAAAGGTTGCATCACAAAGTTTATCCTATGAACTACACAATGAACACCCATTGAAAAAGGTGCCCAAACATCTTTGATTTGCCTTGGAACACTTTTTTTTCCCCCAAAAAAAATAAAAGCCCCATTTGCACCAAAGCATAATAGTTTCTTTCACATGTCCTCCCTTTTAAACCCTCACACTTCATGAAAGTAGCAATTATAATTTTAGTCAAATCATTGCTAATCAACCCATCCACAATATGTTCAACTTGAAGCAAAATAGGAATTTTGACCCACGATTAAACAACATGTGCATGAATGCAAATCCAAGAACCATTGTCAATAGTTGTGACTTCATCACATGACACTACTCTAAACTAAGTAGCTTGAATAACCTTGATAATGGCTTCTTGCACTTGCATATGCATGAATTCAGCTAAGGTCCAACTAGCATTGTCAAACCAATGCATGGACAAATTGTTTGGGACATTCAAACTTCTGAAAAGCTCATAGATTGATTCGAACTCTAGCATGGGACAACCATGGGACAACCATGAAAGATACATTTCATTTGGATAGCTTTTATATTCCTTTCCCTTGCATGTTTGTTTATTTGAACCAAAACAAACTTAGAACCCTTCTACACATACAATTTCATATTCTTAAGATGTGCACAATCTTTTGCAATATATTCCCCACCCCTTTTCACCCCCAAACTTGGCATATCCCAAGAAGTAATTTAGCAAACTCGATGTTTCGTTAAGGTATCCCATTTACATCCCATGATTTTTTCCTTTTTTTCAATTAAAAAACAGACGTTGCATTTCACCAGATTTATCATGCCAGCTTTAGACACTACACCCTCTGCCCATGGCACCTTAGCTACCCATTTAGTTTGGAATTTTTTAATACTATCATATCATTTCTTCTATGATTTACCCTTGCTACATTTTTGCTTCTTACTAGGTGGATCATTTGCTACATCAACCTTTGGCACAAACAAATGATAAACATTGAATGGCACAACATCATGGACTTGATAGTCTTGCAAGATAGGATCAACAAAAGAATTATCAAGTCCTAGGATAGTGACATTAGAAGGCGCAACAAAAGATGAAGGGACATTAGAAGGAATAGCAGAAACAACAAAACACAAAGGGGCATTAGGATTTAAAAGTAGATTGAAACATGCTGCAAAAGTAAGAATAACTGTGATCTGGAGATTAGAATCATCAGAATCAAGCCACTCCAAACCCATTCAAGAGGTGACTTAGGCCCACATGATGAAGTAAAAACTAGAGGATACATTGTTGAATCTGATACCAACAATAGAGGAGAAGATAATTCGGGATTTTGACTAGAATTAAAATAAGCTCATAGCCCTAAAGACATACTCGGGAACTTGTAAGCTTGAGAACTTGGACTTGGAAGCTTGGGAATTCAAGATGATACACACTATGATGGATTCCTTTGAAGTTCAAGAAAAAAAAATTCGACACCATTTTGGACTTTCAAAAGCTTGAAATTTTTTCAGCAAGGGGCCATAGTTAAAATCTTGCTTGAAGATTTCATGATCGAGCCGTTGATAAATCCCATGGTGCCACCATTGAGCATGCGCCTACACCACAATTACTCCTCAAGTTCTAATTCTCCAAATCATATTTTCGATTCAAATTCCACCAACAAAATCATCAATACCATTAAACTTTCAATCAAATGCATTAACCCCAGACCCCATCTTCAAGATGGCGACAATTTCCAAACACAAGTATAGATATGGCCATTTTACCTTGATTGTTGACGCATTTTCTAGCATTGAGCTTGCACTCCATAGAAGATCGGAAGCAAAGGCCACAAGGGTTGAGATGCTCTTTGGCCTTTAAAGCCTAATCTGGAAAATGAAACAAGCAACAAGGTTTAGGGTTGAAGGCGTTACCTGGTGAGAGGAGCATCATGATCATTGCATCACCAATGGTTGAGATGGTGAAAATGATAGATGAACAAAAAGTGGTATGGCAACATCCATCATCATTACGGGTAGTTGTGTGGCGAATAGCCTACACATTCCACTTTGTTGGTGATCGCATGCTAGAAATGAAGAGTGAAATTTGGTACCAAATTGCTAGAAAAAAAAACACTGAATATGTGATAAGATGTGGGTCTATTGGGAATAATATGGGGGACACGTGGGAACTATGGGAACAATGGAAAGAATTTGTGGCAAAGAATATGAGATAATATTAGGTATCACATGCATGGATAACAAATTGAAAAGATTTCAGTTCGCCCCTGGGGTGATGGCTCACTGCTACAGCCCCTTCTGGGACCCTGGAGCTTTACAAGTCCTGGATTCAAACCCAATGGTGTGCCGGTGAAGTTCCTGCCGGCCTTCTGCCATTGTGCCTCCTGACTTGGGGTCTTCACCACCAGCTTGTTAGTCAGGTCTGCTGTTATGTGCCAAAAATAAAATAAAAATACTTCGGATCATCATTTGGAACATATTTGAGAATACATAAGGGAACAAACCGGTGTTGAGCGATCATTGAGTTTTGACCCACTTATCAGCTTGGTTATCAAGTTGATTATTGATTTTTTTAATAACTAGATGGCATTGAATTTTCAAAAATCTAATAACCTACTTGGATGACCCCATTATCATTCAAGTAGGTTATCAATCTTTAAATGCTAATACAAAAAATGAATTTTTTTCCAATAATAATAATAATTAAAGTTTTTTTCAAAACCCTTGTAATTAGCTAATAACCAGAAAACATAATATGATTATCTATTGTTTATTTAATAAAATACCCTTATACATAAGGGCATTTACCGGATTGTTATTACGCAATTTTTTTATAACTTACTTGACAATCAATTTGTTTATGCATATTGACATTGATAACCTGTGTGACCTCCAAAAAAACTTCAAAAACCTACCCATCGGTTATTAAAAAAAAGCAATAACCAACAAGCAAAACTTGGAACAAACCTCCCAAACCCAGAAAACTTCAAGTTCCCTAACCCACTGGGCCCATTTTACTCAGACTGGCTCACCTCATTGCATGCCCAAACAACAACAAAAAAACAGAAAATCTACTGCTGGGGGCAAAATTCTGCAGATATTGTATATAGTGTAGTGCCATTTTCAGGTTCAGTACTTGGTTGTCAAATAATTTTTTTTAAAAAAAATCCACTTTGGCAGTAAAAAAATAATTTATGAAATTTGAGCAATAAATATAGGCAGCTTCTTCAACAAGTTCTCTAGACTTTGGATATTTAACATAATGAAAATATTTACAACACTTTTTACTGCCCCTTTTTTGCAAAAAAGAGGTGACGCAATATTTCACCAAAATTTTATAAGAGAAAAGAAATGTTATCAATTATTGAATATTATTCTACAAATGTATTGGCCTCAACTTGGAAGCAAGAGGCTCCAAGGTTTCCACCAATTATTGTATTTTTCTCTCCTTTGTAATTTTCTTATATTTCAAATTCAAACAGCTAATTTCCAAAAGAAATAACATTTTCCAAAATAATGGAATTATTGCTGAATCTGAAAAGGTATTAGGGTACCTAGTATGATCTAACTGCTACTCAGTGTTTTTGATTGGCCCATCACGATGACTAGTGGTACCCGTGACCTTCGAACACTTGTGGCTATGCCACTCCAGCCACCCCGAACGCGCAGTGGTCCCAACCGACGTTGTGCGGGTATCAGAACCAACCGTGTGTACCCTCAAGTTATCAGTCCGGGTATTTACTCCTTTACCTAACATGAGAAAACCCAAAACCCCGGTTCTGACATTTTGAACCTTGATTCCTAAAAGTTTTGAAAATTTCCAAAAACACGTTCCTCTATATAACTGTCGGTTCTTTAGGTAGTTGCGGGGGGGGGGGAGGGGAAGGTTTTTATATCCGCCTCTGGTGCAGTGGGAGAGGGATGTGATCCGATCGTCATTCCTACCCTTCGGACAGCTGCAATGCTTTGTGGAGACGGTTTGTACACGAAAATCGTGGTGGTCCATCCCCCATCACAGACTGACACCAGTCGCCCGTTGCTTCACTGGCCTCTTCCTCCCCCACCCCCCAAAACCCCCGTCAAACAGACAGACAAACGTAGTGAATTAATATATATGATTAATCCAGGTGGTTTGCTACTAGTAGTCCCCAACTGATTTGCTGTCCCAATTTTAATTTTATAGGTGGAGTTGCAAAAGAGGACATAACTAAACTTGGATGTGAAAAATATTTTCACAGAGTCATATACTGAGCACCGCTGAAGATGCTCTAAGTGTCTTCAATAGTGAACACCACCATTTTGCATACTCTATCTAATGGAAGGGGCAAGTTTCACTTGTCTTTTTGATGACTTGTGTTCTGCTCAACTGAAGGCACTGAAAGGAAATATCAAAGAAGACAATTATAACAAGTGGCTCTGTCACAATAGGCTCTCTTTAAAAAAATTGACTTACATACAATTTTACAAGAACATGCAATGGAAATATTTTGATTATTATGAACTCAAATTAAATGGTTCAAGAGCTTGTTGGCTTTATGAGGAGGGGCTTTGAAAATCATTTTTTCACATTTGTATCAACAACAATTTTTTCCCTAGCTCTCTTGAAGATCATTGTGTATATTTTAAAATTCAAATTTAGTTCCACACTACTTACATTCACCCTCTTTCCTTCAACGTTATGAATGTATGTAAACATGTAATAAAACTATATTGTGTAAAGAAATCCAAGCTTTTTCTTTTTTTTTTGGTTGTAGGTATAGGAAATTTCCTTGAAAAGCCTCACAATGTGTACAATATAAACTACATACTTAGACGTTTTGAACAATCAATAGTAATGCATGGGTAGAATCTAAATGAAAAGAGTTGAAAAAGCTTTCCACATAATTCTTATTTTACGTTTTCCTTTCAAATGTTTCATTTTCAAGTTTGAGAAATTTTTACACTTTTTCTAATAGTTTAGTGTTGTCTTTATGTCACATTTTCAGTCTTGGATTTGAAAGAAGGGGTATTTTGTTGTTGTGGCTGGTGGGTCTACCTCCACAGAGAAGTATGCAAAGAAAATTTTGTCTTGTGCATGACAAATAATTTTTTTTTTGCATTTTACATGTGAGGAAATCATGCCTTGGGGTGGGGGGTGTGTTAGGTAAATGAAATTTCCTTGGAAAGGCCTCACAATGTGCACAATGTAAGATGAGACTTCTGCACATGGTCCCTAAAAAAACTTAGAATTAAAAATTTAGTTCATACCACGTCCTTGTCATTTAACAATTTATAGGTGACTTATACAATAAATGATGAAGCATCTAATGGCAATACATGTTAAACCATTTAGGGTTGCTAGGTGAAAAATGTAGGAAGTACACACACAAATAGTCGCATCCATTCTACCTTAGTAAAATGAAGATGTTTCTATACATTGGATATGCGTTGAGTAATTTAAAGACAATATTAATCGATTTGTGAAAATTTGATCAATATGTTCTTGTTGCACCAAATTTGCATTCATTTCCAAGGACATTGGAGGAGCTGCTTATATTCCATAATTCCCATTCTTTAAGACCCCTACCTAAGAAACAAATCCCTTAAAATTTTCTTGTCAAGACCACAATTAACCCCCAAGACCCTTGCCACCGACACTTTTGACAAATAATTTTTGTTGGAGGGGTTCTATATTGTAATGAGAATCTCAACAATTATTTTTCCATAATTTTAGTGGATTCATTCAAGGCATTGCTCAATGTACACCAAAGCTACACCCTTCTCAAGGAATATCCATCTCTTAAAGTATGTTGTTTGTTTTGTTACATCCAGATCTCCCAAACCACAGTGCCCCTTGATGCCATTGAAAAACATTTGATGAATATGTGATCCATTGAGGTGGTTTCACAATGTTTAGACCTATGATGTAAGAATTATTTATTTTTGAATAATTTTATAACTGAAAAATCACAATAATCCAAATTAAAAATCATAGGAAACTCCGACATGCTCTTGATAGATAGAGTTAGAAAACCCTTGATTTGTGAGGTTGCACAAAGATAATTTGTAATTTTTAGACCTAATGTGCAAAAGATATTGAATTTTGCCTTATTTTGTCATTAAAAGTCAATAAAAATGATAATTTAAAGTTTCAATGGAATTGGATTTCAAACTTAAGTTAAAGAAGATGTATCACTTTTTTCTCAAAATTCATTTAATATTATGATATGTGCTCAATAGCATAGGCCACACTCCAAGTATAATATTGAAGGGATGCATTTAACTTCATAAGTGCCCATAGAATAGGGGCCTAGAATAGTCCCCATTTCAAAAGACTAAAGTGTCTTTAGCTGAATTTGACCAAATTTTGCAAGCAATGATAGATTTATAGTTCACATTATCCACTTTGATGCCTACATATGATAGCATATCATAAATGGAGGATATTATTTCTTTTAAATTTCAAATTTTTCAAAAGCATCAATCAACGAGCATCCCAATAACGATTTAACATTGATTGATGATAGCTAATGCTAACTTGTCCAAATAGAAAAATCATGGTGACAAAATGCCCTTTAATTTTCAAAAAATGAAAATGGGGTGAAATTTTCCTAAACAAATAATTTGTCAAAATCTTAATAGATTTCATTGGAATCTTAACATTGATGATTAAAAGAACAAAACAAATTATCTCAAATTTTTATACATGACATAAGATAAGATGTAATCAAAATATATTTATATTTAACGCACAATGATAAATTAAGTATACAAGATTACAAACCAAAATGACACATCGCAAGCAATCCTCATAAAGAACTTTTAGTTTGGTGCCCTCAAGTCTTTTGGGTATGTCATACAAAAATTGACAAAATATTCTTGTTAATTATTTTTCATCACCAAGTAGCAAAAATATGTCACAAAAAAATCACCCCTATGCAATTATGAGACAATTTAAATTTTTTTATGGTAGGTCTGGATTAGTGTTGGGCAATTCTTAGAATGAAAGGCAAATACCCACTAATTATCAACTTGGGTATATACATATTTCCCCCTTGATTCTCAAAGAATCAAAGAACCAATTTTGGCATATAAATACAGTTCTCAAAAAATATGGAAAAATCAAAGAATTGGAAGAAACCCTTGGTTATTTCATGAAAACCGTCTATTCTTTAAGGTTTGTAAATGAACCAGAGCTGCTAGTTCTTTGATTCTAATTTTTTCAAAGAAGAGGAACTGGCAGTTCTTTGATTTTGGAATATTGAAAGAAACCAAATCTATGGTTCTTTAAAGATTCAAAGAACCACCCGACACTGGTCTGGATTTGGCACGAGGATCAGACCACTTCATGATAAGCTCAAGCCCTCAAGCTTCTTATGGACTTCGCTAGTTGAAGTTGAAGGAGGAAACAGAGGCCACACTTTCTGGTATCCAGCAGAAATGTCGAAGTCCGGCCCCTCTGAAACAAACGCGATTATGCATCACATTTTCAGCAGACTCAGGAGACCAGACATGTGCCAGCACAACAAGTTCATAGCCAAACAACACGGCCAGCCCTCCATGCACTCCTGTGGGTGCGGACAAGTGTCAAGTTCACTTTTGATTTACCGATCACTTATCTGTGTACAACAAATAAATCGGTAGCCTGGTGGAGCCAACTTGCTGCATATATTGCGTCATGCATTTAACTCGGTTATGCATTAAAAGTCTACAACAATTATTAGATGGATCAAAACAGGAGTTGTATCTATTGGATCCAAGCACATGCAGGTTCAAATGGAGCTTCATATGAAGCTTACATGTGCCTATGCAAGGTTGCACCAGGAAATAGTGGGGCGATTGACAATGCATGAGTTATTCATTTTTGTTACTTTCAGCATTGGTAGCCAAACTGGTACTTGCTAGCTTGGGTGTTGAGTCTTAACCCTTTTTTTCTTTCGTTCCTTTTACATGCTTTGTAGGGACATAAGATAATTCTAACCCTGCTGGGTAGGAACTTGAGGTAATACCAGCGTCATAAAGAAGTCTCATTTACCTATTTCTCAGTCAAAAATGGGGCTTGGATCATCATATAGAGACCATGCTGGTATGAAAGTTCGAAAAAAAGATCCAATACCAGTACCAGTATGGTATAAAATCGTACAACAAATCCAATACCAGTACTAATCTTATATGAAATTATTTTAAAAGATTCAATACCAGTACTAAAGGTCCAGTGGTAACTACCAATACCAGAATTTTGTACAGTTTTTCCCAGATTAGGTCTACTCTTTCCTTGGCTGTGAATCCTAATACATTTTTCTAATAAATAGAAAAGATTAAATAAATGATCTTGCCTATCAAGTTAAGTACCGGAATCGGTTCTGGTTCGTGTGCACGCTATCATATGCTGCTATCATATGCACACCTGCGTCTTTGCCACAGGAAAAGGGCCTAGAGCCATCACTCCCATAAACTGAGGACACCTGAACCCTAAACTTTTATTTCCAAAACTGTTTGTCCCCATTTTTGGCCTGGGTTAATGGCATGGCAACATCTACAATTATAGAAAACAAAATCCCTCGCCCCCAAAAAAGAAAAAAACTGAACCCCTCATTAGTGCACACTGAGCCTTTCATTGGCTGCGTGCAACTTTTGTTTACAAAACTGTTTACCACTATTTTTGGCCTCGGCTAATACCCCCTTCCAAGATCTGGCGCACAAGAAAGAAATGGGAGGTCGCTTCACTTCATGACGCCAATTCTCATTGGTTGAATGGAAATTCTATTCCTAAATTTGGCTGCCACTATTTTTGGCCTCGACTAATAGCCCTTCCTAAGAACACCCTACCTATTCAATTCACCTCTCCTATTGATTAAATGAGGTGCCTTCCAAGTTCTTCTTGCAACAAAGCCAATTTGATTGGTCCATCACTGAAAAAGATGAAATTATGGAGGCTCCTCAAAATAGAAGGTTCTATTTTGAAGTATAGAGTTCCTCCCTTTTGGCCCACTTATATAGGTGAAAGGAGGACAACATTTGCCAAAACATATGGGATAAAAGTGAGGTGCTATGGAAAACGTGTTGGAGAACACATTGGGAACATTTTGGGAACCTAATGGGAACCATTGAGAACTTAAAGGAACGTAGTGGGAACATTTTGGGAACCTAATGGGAACCATTGAGAACTTAAAGGAACGTAGCGGGAACACATTGGGAACCAGGGAAAAATGAAAAAAATCCCCCTCTCCTCCCCCCCCCCAATTACCATTTTTGGCCTGGGCTAAATACCCCTTGCAAAGAACACCCACCCTATTCTGCAGAAGGGCACAGTGCCAAATTGTCTTTCCCCATTTGATCCAAAAAATATTGAACTAAAAGATGAAGTTGTACACAATTTTGGTCGATTTTCAAATTTCACTAAAATTTCATTTCAATATATTTCAAATTTAGAAGTGAGTATAAATTTTTCACACATGTAATGCTAAAAAAATTGCTGAATTTGGTCCATCCATTGCCAAAGCGTAGAAACCCGGAAGAAGCTAAAATCCCTTTTCTCAATTTTTGAATTGTTTTGGTTCCATTGGAGC
>Ga0116231_10013077_pt1 | contig 11825 bp, 14 predicted proteins | sample S1TSphgellanicum_2_FD_89695 | JGI IMG/M metagenome (GOLD analysis project Ga0116231, IMG submission 89695) | Host-associated microbial communities from peat moss isolated from Minnesota, USA - S1T2_Fd - Sphagnum magellanicum MG | ecosystem: Host-associated > Plants > Peat moss > Unclassified...
GCCCCCACGGCGCTTTATGAGCTAGGGGCGGAGGTGATTTCCATCGGCGTCGAACCCAACGGCATGAACATCAATGAGGAATGCGGATCCACCCATCCCCAGGCGGTGATTCGCGCCGTGAAGGACTATCGCGCCGACATAGGCATCGCCCTCGACGGGGATGCGGACCGCCTCGTCCTGTGCGACGAGAAAGGCCATCTGGTGGACGGCGACCAGATCTTGGCCATCATCGCCGACGCCTGGGTGAAGACCGGACGCCTGTCGGGCGGCGGCGTGGTCGCCACGGTCATGTCCAATCTCGGGCTGCAGCGGTTTCTCGAGGCGAGGGGCCTTTTATTGGAGCGCACCCGGGTCGGGGACCGCCACGTCATGGCCCGCATGCGCGAGGGCGGCTTCAACGTCGGCGGGGAGCCTTCCGGCCACGTCATCCTGTCTGACATCTCCACCACGGGCGACGGCCTCATCTCCGCCCTGCAGGTCTTGGCGGTCATGGTGGAGAGCGGAAAGCCCATGAGCGCCCTCGCGCGTCAATTCGAGCCGGTGCCGCAAAAGCTTGTGAACGTCCGGGTGGCGCCGGGCGGCGAGCCCCTCAAGTCCGATGCGGTTCAGACCGCCATCGCCAACGCCGAGGGGCGTCTTAACGGGTCCGGACGCATCCTCGTTCGCCCGTCGGGTACTGAGCCGCTCATTCGCGTCATGGCCGAAGGGGATGACGAACGGCTCATCGCCAAGGTAGTGCGCGACATCGCCGACGCCTTGAAGCTCGCCGCCGCCTGAGGCCCGCGCCGCGGCCGCGGCCCCTTGCGGCCGCCCGGACCGCGCCGAGGCGGGAGGCGTCAGATTTCCTGGTTGTAGGCGCCCACGCCTGGAATGCGGGCGAGGCGGGGCTTCACTTCGTCGCGGAACAGGGCTCGCATGTCGTCTTCCGAAGACATGCTCTCCACCACCACAACGAGTTCGGGCTTGTTGGACGAGGCCCTCACCAGGACCCAAGAGCCGTCCTCAAGGGCGACGCGGACGCCGTTCACCGTGACGAGTTCTTTGATCTTGCGTCCGAGGATTGTGCCGCCGGCGGCGGCGAGGTCCTGATAGTCCCGAACCACCTGGTCGACCACGGCGTATTTGCGCTCATCGTCCGCGTGGGGCGACATGGTCAGGGAGGTGAAGGCCTTGGGCAGGCCGCGCTTCAGATCTGAGAGGGTTTTACCCGGGTTGCGGTCCAGCATGGCCAGGATCTGTGCGGCGGCCACCAGACCGTCGTCGTAGCCGCGGCCCAGGGGCGCGTTGAAGAAGAAGTGTCCTGACTTTTCAAACCCCGCGAGGGCTTTCAGCTCCGCGGTCTTGCGTTTGATGTAGCTGTGGCCGGTTTTCCAGTAGACGGTTTTGGCCCCGTTCTCCTTGAGAATTGGATCGGTGGCGTAAAGGCCGGTGGATTTCACATCCACAATGAAGGTGGCGTCAGGATGCAGCCCGCTGAGGTCGCGCGCGAGCATCAGGCCGATCTTATCGGCGAAGATCTCCTCGCCTTCATCGTCCACGACCCCGCACCGGTCGCCATCCCCGTCGAACCCGAGGGCGAGATCGGCCTTGTGGGCGCGGACGGCGGCGGCCATCTCCTGAAGCATATGGTGGTCTTCAGGGTTGGGATTGTACTTGGGGAAGGTCCAGTCGAGGTCGCAGTCCATGGGGATCACCTCCACCCCCATGCGTTTCAACGCCTCGGGCGCAAAGGCGCCGGCGGTCCCGTTGCCGCACGCGGCCACCACGCGCAGGGGGCGGCGGATCTTGGTCTTCGCCGCCACATCGGCGATGTATCGCTCCATCACCCCGTCGACCCGCGTGAGGCGTCCGCCCGGGCGCTCGACGCCGCCGCCGGAAAGCACGGTGTCGCGCAGCCGGCCCATTTCGTCAGGACCGAACGTCAGGGGGCGCTGGGCGCCCATCTTCACCCCGGTCCATCCGTTCTCGTTGTGGCTGGCCGTCACCATGGCGACGCACGGAGCGTCCAGGTCGAACTGGGCGAAATAGGCCATGGGCGAGAGGGCGAGGCCGATGTCCAGAACTTCGCAACCCGCCGCGATGAGGCCCAAGGTGAGGGCTTGTTTGACGCTGAGGGAGTAGCTTCTGAAATCGTGGCCCACCACGATGCGCGGGGCGGCTCCCATCTCCTGCACCACGGCGCCGAGGCCCAGACCCAGGGCCTGTATCCCCAGGAGATTGATCTCCTTTTCAAGGATCCAGCGGGCGTCGTACTCCCGAAAACCCGACGGCTTGACCAGGGGTTCGGTTTCGAACGCCAGGGTGTTGGGACGAAGATCTGAGCTGGGCTTCATCGACATCGTTCTGGTCCCTGGACGTTTTGCGGTGGTGTATCTGGACTGCACAAGCCCCGCAATCGTTCGCAGGCGCTGGGGGACTATGCGACGCCGCTTCTAAGAAGATCGTGAACGTGCACAATGCCCACCGGCCGCTCGTCTTCGACCACGAAGAGCACGGTGATCCTGCCCTGCATGAGCCTTAGGGCCTCCGCGGCGAGGGCGTCCGGGCTGATGGTCTTGGGGTGACGGCTCATGACCTCCGAGGCCGAGTGCGCCATAAGGCCGTCAATGTGTCGCCGCAGGTCGCCATCGGTGATGACGCCCACAAGCCTGCCGTCTTCGCCGGTGACGCCGACGGCGCCGAACCGCTTCTGCGTCATGATGAGCAAGGCCTCGCTCATGGGAGCGGCGAGGGTCGTCAGGGGCAGAGCCTCCCCAGCGTGCATGAGGTCGCGCACGGTCCGGAGGGCCGCGCCGAGTTTGCCGCCGGGGTGAAGCACGCGAAAATCGCTCGGACTGAACCCGCGGCGCTCCAGGAGGGCCACGGCGAGGGCGTCGCCGAGGGCGATTTGCAGGGTGGTCGAGGTTGTGGGGGCGTTGAGCCCCGCGTCCGTGGCTTCAGGCGCGTCGGGCAAGAGCAGGATATGGTCGGCCGCCCGGCCGAGGGCGCTGGCGGCGTCTGCGGTGATGGCGATGAGGGGAATGGCGAAACGCTTGGCGTAGGCGATGACGTCTGCGAGTTCGCGCACCTCTCCGGATTTGGATAGGGCGAGCACCGCGTCGTCCTGGCCGATCATGCCAAGATCCCCGTGGCTCGCCTCATTGGCGTGGACAAACAGGGCCGGCGTTCCGGTGGACGCCAGGGTCGCGGCTATCTTGCGCCCGACGTGTCCAGACTTGCCGACGCCCGTGACCACCACCCGCCCGTTGACCCTGCCCATGAGGTCGACCACGGAGGCGAAGGTCCCCCCCAGGCTTTCGCTGAGCTGGAGGAGGGCGCGAGCCTCCGCCTCGAGGACGCGACGTCCGACGCTAACGGGCTCAGCGGCCGGCTTCATAGGGGCGAATCGAGCTTGATCTGGGCGGGCGAGTTGGCGGACTTGGACCCGCCTTGCGGTTTGGCGGGCGGCGGCGGTCGATGCGCCACTGCATGGCCGAAGGGGGCCGGGGAGCGCGCGCCTATTCCCTGCGGCCAGACGGACGCGAGGCCGATGAGGACGAGGGCCAGGAGGGCGGCGAGGGGATAGAAGAAACGGTCGGACATAAAGGGTCTGTCAGGCGGAAGGGGAGGGCTAAGCCCAGGATGGACGCAGGCGCCGCTTCCCCGCGGGCGCGCCCTGCATAGACGAACTTCAGTCCGTGGGAAACATTTTGCGGTCCTTGAGCCTGGGCCGCACGCCGTGCAAAGACGCAGACGATACCCTCGCGATTATGGTAACGCTTCTGATATGTCGTGGGCAGACGTCACCGCTTTCTTCCTCTTCGCCGGCCTCGTCGTCGCGGCGGTGGTGACCTTCTTCAAAGGTTTCGGCCTCAACCAAGAGTATCAGAGGGCGGTGGTCTACCGCCTTGGCCGCCTGCAGGCCCCCAAGGGGCCCGGGATCTACTGGCTCATCCCCTATCTCGATCGGGCGGTGAAGGTGGATATCCGCACGGTGACGGTCTCCCTGCCCACCCAGGAGACCGTCACCAAGGACGGCGTCGCGGTCAAGGTCAACGCGGTGCTCTGGCATAAGGTGGTCGACCCCACCCTTGCGGTGAACGCGGTGGTCGACCGCGACAACGCGGTCCTCCTCGCCGCCGAGACCGCCCTGCGCGACACCATCGGCCAGCATGAGCTCGACGATCTCCTGAAAGATCGTATGAAGGTCAACGCCAAGCTCATGGAGCTCTTGGAGCGGGCCGCGCGCAAATGGGGCGTGGATATCGACGCGGTGGAGATCCGCGATATGGATATCCCCGAGCAAATGCAACGGGCCCTCGCCCGGGAGGCGGAGGCGAGCCGTGAGGCCAAGGCCCGTCTCATCAAGGCCCAGGGCGAGCAGGCTGCGGCCGAGACCCTCGTGAGCGCGGCGCGCGCCATTGGCGCCGTCCCCGGCGCCCTTGAGCTTCGCCGCCTGCAAACCATCGCTGAAGTCGGCGCCGAGCATAACTCCACCATTGTCATCGCCATGCCGATGGAATTTGGGGCCCTGGCCGGCGCGTTGGGCGGCGGCTGAGGGGGCGGGCGGGGACCCGGACGGGCCTTTCACGCGCCCGAGCGGGGCCGGCGCTTGACGCTTCCCCGCGCGGTGTTTAGCCCCAAGCCCTGCCGCCGGAGCCACAAAACCATGCCGACCCTCGTCCTTCTGCGCCACGGCCAAAGCCGCTGGAACCTCGAAAACCGGTTCACGGGCTGGGTCGACGTGGATCTCACGCCCCAGGGCGTCGCCGAGGCTGAGGCCGGCGGAGCGAAGCTTCTGGACGCGGGGGTCGCGTTCGACCGCGCCTACACGTCCGTCCTCACGCGCGCCATCAGGACCTGCGAGATCGCCCTGCAGGGCGCCGGTCAGCTCTGGATCCCGGTGGTTAAGGACTGGAGGCTGAACGAGCGTCACTACGGCGGCCTCACGGGTCTCGATAAGACCGAAACCGCAGAGCGTCACGGGGACGACCAGGTGAAGATCTGGCGCCGATCCTACGACGTTGCTCCGCCTCCTTTGGCTTCGGGCGGCGCTTATGACTTCACCGGCGACCGGCGCTACGCCGGCGCGCCCATCCCGGATACGGAAAGTCTGAAAACGACCCTGGAGCGGGTTCTCCCCTATTGGACCGCCGAGATAGCGCCTCGGCTCGCCGCTAACGAGACCGTCATGATCGCGGCCCACGGCAACTCCTTGCGGGCCATCGTCAAGCACCTGTTCGCCGTCCCGGACGGCGAGATCACCGCGGTGGAGATCCCCACAGGCAACCCGCTCCTCATCGACATGTCGGCGGAGCTGAAGCCCAAGGGGGCCCGCTATCTGGACGAGGCCCGCGCCCAGCCCCTGCCGGCGGCGTAAGCCGGCGCGCGGACGCGGACGGCGCGATCCCGTTTCGCGTCCGTTAACCCTTTCCGCCGTAAGCCGAGGGGTCACCAAGGCGCGCGACGATGAACCGAACCGCGGTCGAGCACCGTCGTCTCACCCAGGCTGAAGCCGATGCCGTTTGCGTGCGCCACGAACGGCTGTGGCTCGCCAAGCCGGGCGGCGCACGGGCTGCTTTCGCCTGGTGCGATCTCTCCGGCCTTACTCTGGCCCACCGCAACCTCACGGACGCAGACTTCACTGGGGCCATCCTGCGCGACGCCAACTTGGAGAGGGCGCGCCTGGATAACGCCAACTTCTTCGGCGCGGACATGCAGGACGTGCGTCTGGTGGAGGCCTCCCTCAGGCGGTGCGATCTCAGGGGCGTGAGCCTGCGCGGCGCCGACCTCACCGGTGCGGACCTGTTTGAGGCGGATCTGCGCGAGGGGGCCATAGCGGCGGCTGATCCCGCCCGCGGATACCGCATCATCGAACATGCGCCCAAGGCCGCCCAGGCCCAGGGCGCGACCCTCAGGGGCGCCAATCTTCAACGCTCCAAACTCTCCGGGGTGATGGCCGTCAAGGCGGACTTCACCGACGCGGTCCTGAAGGACGCCAAGCTCGTGCGGGCCAACCTCAAGCAAGCCACCTTCGTCGGGGCCGACCTCGCGGGCGCTGACCTTTCCGGCGCGGACCTCGCCGGAGCCGACCTGCGTCACGCCATTCTCGTGGGCGCCAAAACCGTCATGTGGAACGTGGACGATGCGGATCTTTCCGGCGCCCTCACCGAAAGGCCCGCTGGCCGCGCCGTCGCGGACCTGCCCTACCGCGACATGCTGGAGGCCCACGCCCTCTGGTGCGAGACCGGGGGCGCTCAGGGCCGTCCTTCCGAATTCAACGGCGCGGATCTGCGCGCCCTCGGCTCCATCCGCGGGTTGAACCTCACCGCCCTCTCCGCGCGCGGCGCCGTCTTTTACGGCCTTGACATGGAAGGGGTGCAGCTTCAGGGGGCCCACCTCGAAGGCGCCGATTTACGCGGGTGCAACATGCGGCACGCCGACCTGCGCGGCGCCAAACTCGCCGGCGCCCGCCTGTCCGGGGCGGATCTTCGGGAGGTCCGCATGGGGCCGCTCCTTATCCGCCAGGACGTCATGTTGCCCACCGATCTTTCCCGGGCCATTGTCAAGGGCGTGGACTTTTCGGGCGGCGACCTGCGGCGGGCGAGCTTTGTCAATGCGGACGCGGAGCGGGCTAACTTCGCCGGCGCCAACGTACGCCTCGCCGACTTCCAGGGCGCGCTCCTGACCCGCGCGCGCGGGCTGGGCGCGCTCGGTTAGGCCCGCTCATCCAGGCCGGTTTCCGGGGCCGCCTCCCGGGCTTTAGGATCGCCATGCGCGGGGAGAAGATCGACATCGGCGGCCGAAGCCTGCGGGTCGTGCGCCAGGGCCCCCTTGACGGGACGCCGACGGTCCTGTTCGAGGCCGGCGCCTTCGGCGTCGCCGCCGACTGGGCCGTGGTGCAGGAGGCCCTCGGCCCTGAGGTCCGCACCGTGGCGTACGACCGCGCCGGCCTCGGCTTTTCCGACCCCGGACCCCGGCCGCGCGATTCGCGCGCCGTGGCGTCGGACCTGCGCAAACTCATCGCCGCCTCCGGTGAGGCGGGCCCGTTCGTCCTTGTCGGTCATGGCATGGCGGCGGCGCATCTTTACGTCTTCGCCCAGCGCTATCCGGACCTGGCGAAGGGGCTCGTCCTGGCGGACGCGGCCCCGCCCGAGGCTTTGGACGATCCCCAGGCCCGCCTGCTTTTGCGCGCGGCCCAGGGCGCGTCCCTTCTGGCGCCCCTGGCGGCGCGCCTCTCCCTGGGCGCCGCCGCGCGGGCGACCCTGGGCGATCCTGTGGATCCGCCCCTTTGGGCGCGGCGGGAGCGGGCCAAGGTCCTCGGCGCGTCCGCTCACATCTATTGGAGCGCTCTTGAGGTCAGGGCCTGGCGGCGAGACGCCGAGGAGGCCCTGGCCCTGGGCGAGATTGACCGGGAGATGCCGGTGGCGACGGTGACGGCGGGGGGCGGGCCGGCGCGGTGGAAGGCCGCCCAAAGTGCGCCGGCCCGGCGCTCGCGATCGGGTTACGCCGCCAACGTGAGACGCGCGTCTCACGCAGGCCTCCTCGGCCCGCGCTACGCGGGCGAGCTCGTCAAAGCGATCTTATTCATCAGAGAGTCAGTACGCCAGAGGACGCGTCGCGGTTGAGCCCAAAGGGGCGGCCGCGCCTTAAGCGGGACGTCCGACCGGCTTCACCTTGGGCTTGGGGGCGGGCAAGAGACCCTCGCGCTGCATGCGCTTGCGGGCCAGTTTGCGGGCGCGCCGCACGGCTTCCGCCTGCTGGCGGGCGCGCTTCTCAGAGGGCTTCTCGTAGGCGACGTGGCGCTTCATCTCGCGAAAGGTGCCCTCGCGCTGCATCTTCTTCTTAAGCGCTTTCAGAGCCTGGTCGACGTTGTTGTCGCGCACGAAAATCTGAACGATGACTAGGCCCTCCTCTGGACCCTTTTTGCCCGGCTTTGACGCCGAACGAGCAAATGTGGATGAGCTCGCGGGAGCACGCCTCCCGGAACGGAGCGCGCTTTTAGCGTACGGTTTGGCTTTTGTCCATGTCCCCTCGTGCGTCCGCCCACGCCAAGCCCTATGTTGTAGGGATGAGCGCGACCCCTGAACCCGACTGGGCTGACACCGCCGAAACCCGCATCCTGGATCAGGCCGTCCTTCTGGCGCGACGGGGCCTTTGGAGCGACCGTCTCGCCCGCCGGTCGGCCGAGGCGGCGGGCCTTTCGCCCGCAGAAGCGGAGCTTGTTATCCCCTACGGCGGTCGCGACCTCGCCGCCCTCTTGGTCCGCCGCCACGACAGCCGCGCCCTGGAGCGTCTCGGGGCGGTGGATCCGGCGAACCTCAAAATCCGCCAAAGAATCCGCACCGCCGTCGCCGTCCGTGTGGAGGCGGCCCTCGACGATGAAGCGGCGACGCGCGCCGCAGCGTTGTTCCTCGCCCTTCCGCCCAACGCCGCCCTAGGGCTTCGCCTTGGCTGGGAGACGGCCGACGGCCTCTGGCGCTGGGCCGGGGACGTGTCGGCGGATGAGAACCATTATTCCAAGCGCGCCATTCTGGGCGCCGTTCTGGGCTCGACCCTGGCGGTTCGCCTCGCCGCCGGTCAGGCCGCCGCCGAGACCCACCTTGACCGGGCCCTCCAGCAGGTCATGCGGTTCGAGACCTGGAAGGCGCGGCTGCCCAAGCTCTCGGGGCTGGCGGCCGAGGCCGCCTCCGCCCTCGGCCGCGCCCGCTACGGCGCCGCCCGGACTTAGCATCAGACTTAAGATCGAACCTAGGATCAGGGGAGGGGTCTTAGGCGATTGACGTGGCCCATCTTGCGCCCGGGCGCGGATCCGCGTTTGCCGTAGAGCCAAAGCCGGGCGGTGTGATCTCCGGCGAGGGCCTGCCAGGCCTCGGCCTCCACACCGAGAAGGTTGGTCATCTCCACCGCGGCCAGGGGCGCGGTTGGACCCAGCGGCCAGCCGGCGACGGCGCGGATGTGCTGCTCGAACTGGTCGACCTCGCACCCGTCCAGGGTCCAGTGCCCCGTATTGTGCACCCGCGGCGCGAACTCGTTGACCACAAGGGCGCCGTCCGCCAGCTGGAACAGCTCGACGCCGATCACCCCCACATAGTCAAGCGCCTCCAGGATGCGGCGGGCGATGGCCTCAGCCCGCGGCTGATCGGTCCGCCAGCCCGGCGCCGGCGCAAGGGACCGGCGCAGGACGCCCCCCTCGTGATGGTTCTCCCCCACGGGGTAGGCGCAGAACGCGTCATCGCGGCCGCGGGCCGCGATGACGGAAATCTCCCGGTGGAACGCAACCTTGCCTTCCAGGACGCAGGGCCGCCCGCCAAGCCCATGGAGCGCCGCGGCGCCCGCGTCCGGGCTTGCGATCCAAGCCTGGCCCTTGCCGTCGTAGCCCTCGCGTCGAGTTTTCAGGAGGGCAGGGACGCCGAGGCGCTCGAGGGCCGCAGGGATGTCGTCCTCGCGGTCGATGGCCGCGAAGGGGGCGGTCGTGAGGCCCGCGGCGTTGAGGAAGGCCTTTTCTGCGAGCCGGTCCTGGGAGACCGCGAGGGCCTGCGCGGGAGGGGCCGCCACGGCCCCATGGGCTTGCAGGGCGGCGAGGGCGTCGGCGGGAATGTTTTCGAACTCGAAGGTCACCACTGGGCACGCGGCGGCCAGCGTCGCCAGGGCGACGGGATCGTCGTAGGCCCCCACGATCTCACGCATAGCCACGCGCCCGGCCGGAGACCCGGCGTCCGGCGTCAGGATCACCACGTCAAAGCCGAGGCGAGCGGCGGCCAGGGCCATCATACGGCCGAGTTGTCCTCCCCCGACGATGCCGATCGCGGCGCCGGGGGGCAGGGGAAAGGGGGATGAAGGCATGGGCTCTAAGCGGGGTCGGCGACGGTCTCGGCCACGTCCGCCGTCTGCCGCGCCCGCATGTCGGCGACCCGGGCCGCAAGGTCTGGATCGGACAGGGCGAGGATCTGCGCCGCCAGGATGCCGGCGTTGCGGGCGCCCGGCTTGCCGATGGCCAAGGCGCCCACGGGCACCCCGCCAGGCATCTGGACGATGGAGAGGAGCGAATCCAGGCCTGACAGGGCCTTGGAGCGCACAGGAACCCCCAGCACCGGCAGTTCGGTGAGGGAGGCCACCATGCCGGGCAAGTGCGCGGCGCCGCCCGCTCCGGCGATGATGACCTTGACGCCGGCCGCCTTGGCGCCCTTGGCGAAGGCCACCATGCGCTCTGGCGTGCGGTGGGCGGAGACGACCTTAGCGCTCCAGGCCACGTGCAGGCTGTCCAGGGCCTCCGCGGCGCAGATCATCGTCGGCCAATCCGAGCGGCTGCCCATGATGATGGCGACGGGTTTGGGTTCTTCCACCGAATGCTCCCCCTGCAACCGGACACCCCGGATGCTGGGTCGGTCTCGGAAAGCGGTGAAGTATAGGGAGGATGCGCCGCGCTGCAACAGACCGGGCCGGCGCGCGAGGACGTCTTTTCGCGCGGCGGGCGCGACCGGTACCCGCGGGGGCGATTCTTCGCTAGTTTAGCGTCCATGAGCTCGCCCCTCGCCGCCGACGATCCTGTGGAGGTCTATGCGCCCTTCGCTGCGGCTGCAGAAGCGGCGGCCGTTAGACGCCTGAAGGCCGAGCTGGCCGCGGCCAGGGCCCGCATCGCTGAGGTCGAGCTGATCGCCGATCGCGATCCCCTAGCGCCTGTGCTCAACCGGCGCGCCTTCATGCGCGAGCTTCACCGATCTTTAGCCTATTGTCAGCGTTACGGCGCCGAGGCGTCCCTCGTGTTCTTTGACCTCGATGGCTTTAAGGCCGTCAACGACACCTTCGGCCACGCCGCCGGCGATGAGGCTTTGAAGGTGGTGGCGGCGACCCTTGCGACCCATGTTCGCGAATCTGACGTGGTCGGTCGCCTGGGCGGCGACGAGTTCGGTGTGATTCTCGCCCAGGCGGGTCGAGAGGCCGCCGAGATCAAGGCGGCGGCCCTGGCCAAGGCGATCGAGCGCTCCCCAGCCGTGGTCGACGGACGCCGAATCCCCCTTGGCGCCTCCTTCGGGGTTCGGCCGTTTGAAGCTGGGGTCGATGCGGCCCAGATTATGGCCGAAGCCGACGCCGCCATGTTTCTCGCTAAGGGCCGTCGGCGCGCCGCCCGAGGGTGACGGCGCGCGCTGCGGCGCCCGTCAGGCGATGATGTCTGGGGTCAGCTGATCCTCAAGGCGCACGATCATGTCCTTTAAGAGCAGCTTCCGCTTCTTCAGCCGGGCGATCTGAACCTGGTCCGGAAGGGCGGCCGCCGACAGTCTCGCCACCTCCGCGTCCAGGGCCTGGTGGTCCGCTTTCAGGCCCTCGAGGCGGGCGAGGATCGCCGTGTCCGGATTGTCCGCCTCCGGCGCGCCCGGCTCCGGCGTGTCTTGGCCCTCGGTGGAATCGTCGTCGTTCATGCGCCAGGTCCCCGAGCGGCGGATAGATATCAGGCCGACGCCCCTCGTAAAGCCCGTCCGCGGGCGGGGCGCGCCAGAGGGGCCCGGAAACCACCTGTCACGCGGGCGTTACCTGACAAGAACGCCGCCTGATGGTCTACTTCGTGCACCCATCAACTGGAGGCTCTCATGGCCATCGAAGCACGGATCCGCGAACTCGGCGCGCGTCACCAGATCCTGGAGCGGGCGATCATTGAAGAGACCCGCAGACCGTCCGCTGATTCCCTGCGCCTCCACGACCTAAAGCGCCGAAAGCTCCGATTAAAGGAGGAGATTGACGGCCTTACCGCGGCCAAGCCGCATTAGGGGCTCTGGAGCGGACGGGGCCCCTCCGCTCTTCACCGGGCGCCCGGCCGCGTCGGTCCGGCCTTATCCCTTAAGGCCTTA
>Ga0116231_10013078_pt1 | contig 11824 bp, 7 predicted proteins | sample S1TSphgellanicum_2_FD_89695 | JGI IMG/M metagenome (GOLD analysis project Ga0116231, IMG submission 89695) | Host-associated microbial communities from peat moss isolated from Minnesota, USA - S1T2_Fd - Sphagnum magellanicum MG | ecosystem: Host-associated > Plants > Peat moss > Unclassified...
AAACCCTCATAAAAAAGAAAAGGGTGAAGGTCAAAAATGGGACCCCTAAAAAAAAAAACAAAGGGAAAACAAACCCCCCCCCCCCCGAAATGTGCTTTCACCCAAGGTGAAGCAAGCATGGCAAAAAACATGTGTGGAAATTTAGTTTGAATTTATGCAAAGTGAACACCCGAATGAAAACAATACATGTATTTAGAATTTAGACTTTAAGTTTCTATGCTCCATGGTTGGTAATTTAAAGTTTAAATTTCTTTGCTAGATCTCCATAAAATGTAGTAGTAATTAACATCATTTGAAAGCAACATCGGTTCAAAATTTCCATACCAATTCACTATGTGCATTACTATGTTTGATTATCTTTTACAAAGGTGATTTCTTTTTTTACACCAATGTTTTGTGATCCAATATCATGTTTTTTTTCATCTATGATCAAGTATCAATGAAACCGCAAGATAGTTTTACTACCACAATCTAACTTTTTTAAATTAAATATAATGTGGGGTGTTTGCACACTATGGCGACCTGATATGGCAATTTTTCTTGTATTTCTTAGATACAAGAAAATAAATAAAATAAAATTCATTGAAATAATGAAAAAAAGGACTCATTTATTTAAAGTTATCATAATCAACCTTCCAAGAATGAAAAATCAAATCAAAATTGTGAATAACTAATAAGTAATGGACTTTTCAATTTTGCCCACATTTTTTGTCACACTTGCAAAATTCATGGATATGGACTTTTATCTTACAATATGTTAGTCTTATGTGTTTGAAACTCTGCGATATTGGATGAATTATGTTTTAAAAATTAAAGATCCATTGAATGAATGGAATGTGATTTTAATTTATTATGTTATGGACTTTTTAAAATCCCAAAAACTGTAATTATTTTAAAAGCCCTTTTAAGAATTTAAATATAATTATTTTTAGAATAATTCTTTTGTGATATTTATTATATGTCTTATAACATCATGATTTGAAATTGTGAATGGAAAAAAAAATTACTTTCAATATCATCTAAATATTCATATTTTAAGCCAATTTTCAACTACACTATAAAAGGACTTTGAAAAGGGATTCTAATCTGCCAAAATTGTGACACCCTAATGTGCTTTCACCTTGTTGTGTTTAGTGTCAACATCATTTTTCACCTCAATTGCATGTTTTCATTTTACATCTGTTTGGGAATGAAATTCAACATCTGTTTTGTGATGGCTTATACATTGCTAATTTGATATGATTTGAGATTAATTGAAGTATGTGGTGGGTTGTACATGATTGATTTTAACTTATTTCAACTTTGTGGCTAATTTGAATTGATTTGAATTCCATGGTGGGTTGTAAATTACTAATTTGAGATTATTCAAACTCTTTAGTGGGTGATTTAAACTTTATTGTGGTATGTAACATGCAACATTGGAAATCATTATTAGGTGTTAAGGTGGTGGGTGATTGGCAATTTAGGTATATGATGATCCAACCCTTCAAAAATCTATAACTCTTGTTCTTCATGGTGTAAGTCACTAGCCATTTTTTTCCATGGTTGGACTTTTTTACAAGGGTAAATTTTTTGTATGCTTGAATTTCGATTGCCAATTGCACATCCATGTCCTTGCTTTATGCACTTACTTTTTACTAATTTACTTATTTGCTATTGATTGTAAGTAATTTGTTGGTCATGTTTTACTATTCCAAGATGCATTGACATATGAAAATACAATTGCACTTTGTGATATTTAACAAGTGGTGGCATTGCAAAGTTGTGTTGCATCTCCAAGAACTTGGGCTACATGCAAAATTGTGGTGAAAGTACTTTTGCCAATTATGACTAGCTATGCATTGAATTAAAGCCATGGGCATTGATTGCTTGGGGATGCTATAAATTTTATCATCACCAAAATCCATGAATTTCATTGTGAGGTTGCTAATGTGGTTGTCATTGATAGCATAATGATCCAAAGGCAAATGTCCTTGATGTAAAGTTAACAAAATTTACAATCCACAGAAACACCAAGTGCTAGAAGTTCTACAACCTTTCCTTTCATCTCTACATGTTTTTTATAAGAAGAGGGGTCATAATATGTTGACTTTAATGTTGCATCCAAGGTTCAAGAGTTTATGGTTGTTGATTAGTACGTAGGCTATGAAATTGCTTTTGCATTGGTTGATCAATATAATGAGCAATTGTTGTTGCCCTTGTTGATAATGTTACAAAATGTTGATGCCTTTTATATGTGAAGAAAAGGTTCAAGTGCAACACTTTGACTTTGAGAATGAAGATTTATTTCAAATTATAGAAAACAAGGTGAAAATGTTCCCAACTTGTGACACAAGATGCTTTACGCATTTCAACAATACCATGTTGATGCAGATAACTACGAGTGTGTATTATCTTGGTGGTTGTAATAGAACACCAATTTCTAGTTGTGGCTATGTTGGCATGACAAATCCTTGGGATTCTTTAAGATAAAAATGAAACAGCAAATCTTTTCAATTGTTGGAGTCTTCATTACATTTCAAACATTTAGGTTGCAAACTACCCATCTTGATTAGTTCATTTTTATAATAAAAAACTAGTCCAATGATCCAAGGGTTGGGTGTTCTAAACCTTTTGGTCTTGTAAGGTAGAATTGAAATTGAAAAAAAAACTTGATAAAAGTTTCAAGATGAAATTCAGTGGAAAGAATTCTCGAATTTTTATGATTACCTTTTTTCATGTTCCATCTATAGATGTTCCTCCCTTCATCAAAATGGTCATAGATCTAAGTTTTTTTTATGTCACTCATTGCTCAACTTATTTCTAGATTTGTGATTTTTCTCCATGGCTAGTTTTGAATTATTGAGCCTTTTCTTTCTATATATTAGAATTCATTGCTTGTTCATTACTTAGATTAATATTTTTGGATTTGTGATTTTTCTCCTTTCTCCATAAAACTATTCCTGATGGTATGGTTGATTTTGTTCTTGAAACATGACTGATTTCAAAGATAGTGTAAGTTGTAAATGTATTATTGGAGGAAAATTGAAATACTTATCTCGCCAACTTAAAGAACTAACTTTGGTGAGTTTGATAACTAAAAGTTAGTTGGGATAAGGTTCATGCTTAAAAATCTATTCTTATAAGAAATCCATTCAGTTCAAAAATTCAATTTAAATACCTATGGGCTCAAGCTTAACAATTGATGGATTATAGCTAGATTAGGGGCTTTTCCTAGAAACTGCCTCAAGTACCTAATCAAATTTTTTTACCAAAAACCTACCATATAGAACTAGCCATCCAATATTCCAAACCCCCAACTTGGCTGATTCCTTAAAATGAAAAAAAAATTAAAGAACCTTAACCAACTAGTTATGAAAAGTTTTCAAAGTGAATTATCTGAAATCATTAGTTTTATGACAATTCAAAGAATCACACAACATTAGTGTTATCCTGCACACAACATCATTTCTTGTTTTATTAAATGAGACATTATTTAACTAGAACAAATTCATGCTCCTAAGGTCAAGGGAAATTTTGTGCAAAGATTTGTATGTGATGAATGATGATGGGATGAACCCCTAATTCAACAGGACCTTGACATCTCCATTAGTATGGGGTAAATATTTTTTTTTACCAAGTATATGCATATATACCCATTGGGTTTTACTTTTTCAAAAACCCGGACCCCCTTCCTACCCAACATTTTTTAAAAGTTAAAACATGCCCCCCATCATCATCGGTGATTTAAAAATTTTCCGTATCCATAACCAAACCCTACTTGGGGAGACTATGAGTATAAGGTGTTTATAAAAAAACCCAGCTCCATATCTTTTTCATACCCGAAGGAGGCTACATTTAGGGTTAGGGTTAAGGTAGTTCATTTCTTGTTTGTGTGTTGTTTGTATGATGAATCCTTGCACCTTGCATCATTTCAGGATGTTTCAATTTTTCCACGGCTGCCACTTTTTATCTTTTGATGCTTGTAATGTTCACATCGTGCCACCGACTTGCACATTTATGTTTATGAATATGCTTAAGAACTTCTAGAAGTAATCAAGAACATGGAACAACACCAACACTTAAATGTCAATAAACTCAACAAAGGTAAATTCTTTCTATTATCCTCTTTGTTGTGCTTTCTACTTTCTTGTTAATAGTTTCGCCTTGTAGTGTTTGATGAATTCTCACATTCGCACACTTGTTGTTACTGTCAATTTGATTGTGATGTCCAGTCTCATATTTTCATCTTCTTTTTTTGCTAATCGCGTCATTGAATGTGCTTTTGAATGAAAATCCTTTAAGGTGTACCACATAGGATGAAAAGGACCCAGTCCTTACTTCAGTCCTTTTTTACCCTATATTTTGATCCCCATAAAAAATAATGAGTCAAAAGTTGTCAAATTTTTCAAAAGGACTATATTTTAGACCATTACAATTTTAGATTCCATCATAATCATCCATAAATGTGTCTTTACATGATATAAAAGGACTAGGTGAAAAAAACAGAAAAGGTGATGTTGTGATAAGATTTTGGTACACCTTAAAGAATTTGGACCCTTTCATCATTTTTTTTGTGCCAACACATGTTGCTTCATTACCTTAAGCTAAAACCATCATGGTTGAGGTGTGAAGCTACATGGGTGGCATATTCAACTTTGATTTTTCACATTCGTATGCATATTGTTATTGTTGTCAATCTAATTGTGTTGTCTAGTATTGTATTATCATCTTTTTCTTTTGATTGTGTCATCTAACATGCTTTCATGATCTCCTTCTTTGTGCCATCGCCTATTGCTTCATCACCTTACGCTAGAATCATTGTGGTTCAAATGTGAAGCTGCACATTGGTTGGCATCTTCAACTTTGTTGTCATCTTGGAGTTACAATCCCTTTCCATATCCTTTGAACCCTAAACCTATATCTTATCCCATTCTTGTTATCGTCTTGCTTTTGTTATTATAGTGCTAGAGTTTGTTGCATTTATTACTGCAATGTTAGTTTTTGCTACTTTGATGGCTTTTTCTTCAATGCCTCATGACATCAACTCCATTGATGAAGTTCGTCCAACAGCTATAAGATATGATAACAGCTACAATGTTGGCAATGTGTAACCTTTGCATGAAACTAGGTTTGAAATGGAGATTCCAATTGATGATGGTGATGTTGATGGTGTTTGATGAACAACATGTTGAAACACGTTTGGAGAACTTGCAGAAACAGAGATTGACTTGGCAATTGTAGTATTATAATTCAGTCACATGGGCATTTTTCAAGGTGAATGATAATCAACCTACCAACCTTTTTGAAAACCAAATTATGAGATGCATAATTTGCCACAATGAAACAACTCTTCCTAAAATCTTAGCCATGTGCATAAGATGTAGGAAGAGCCACATTGCATACCATAAATCTAATGGCATAATAGTCATGAAAAGCCATGTTGAATCTGACCATTCTACTTTATTGCAAAAAATGTTGGAAGATCCAACAAACCTTGCCCCAAGATCTCCACTTGATTATGAGCCAAGTAAAAAGAGGGTGCATGTATCTTCTTTTATAATTTCTGGTTTTTTTTCTTCTACAAGTAAGTTCAAGAAAGATGGTGCAATTCAAGTTGCTTTTTTGGAAGACCTAATGTTGTTTGTGATTAAAGGGTTTGTCGTGTGCTCCAAAGTCAACACCTACAACTATCATTGTAACCATATTCATAACACATAACATAAAAATACCTTAACTAGTACACCACATCCAAACGTACTTGGGGCTTTCACAACTATAGAAATAACAAATGCAATTTCACCAGTCATTACTTTAATTTCACCACCATAACAGGTCTATTAGTCATCAATTCGATTTCACCCAACAATAAAGATAACCACCAGGTACAACCTACCCACGACTATACCCTAATATCTATGTATGGGCAAATGAAGGGTCAAGCAAAACCTATTCAATAATCAAAGCTGGGTGGTAGCCTTGTCCCATACTTGACCATTAACCATGCCAACTATAACCGTTCATTGCGTGTTGTAATTAGCACACATGGGAAAGCTCATAGCCTATTACCTAGAGTTTCTTACTGAATAGTATGCATAAATCTATAGGAGATCATCACACAAGATTATGTTCACCCTGTGATGTAGCCCGAAGGCACACAACTTAATAGATTTCCTTATCCCCCTGAAAAAGAACTAATAATCCCAAGCAAAGACACAAGAATCCAGGTACGAACAAAAAAATTTCAACAAACTCCTTGCATCACAAAAACACAGAAACACATCAAAAAATAGTAGAGCTATAGTGTGTTTCAAAATCTAAAAAATTGGATTCTGATCACACATTGTCCCATTTATCTTGAACACTAAAAAGTTAAAATCTTGTTCACATTGGAATTGGTTCCAAACTTACTTACCCCAAATTACCTATAGTAACTAGGATAAAAATATGTAACTACAATAAAACTCTTGATAGGTTGATGCCTATGAAGATTGTCAAATGGATTTAGTTCTAGAGGCTAGTGTATAATTTATGTCCTCGACTTTTGTTCCCGCCCAGGAAGAGTTTTGTTGAAAAAACTTTGTCAAGTTTGGGGTTGAAAAAACTATGACCATTTATGTGCAACAACATTAGCTGATTGTATATCAGCCACTTGCACTTTTGACTTATGGATGTCAAAAGGAGCAAGGGATGCTTTTATTGTTGTGGTGAATTTTATTTCAAGTGATTGGGAGGCAAAACATGTCATCATCGGTTTGCTTGAAGTTTTAAACACGAATGGTGTTGCAATGGCTCCCAAATTATAGGAACTATTGGACAAGTTTTCCTTAATAGAAAAAAATCTTGCATTTGTTAAAAATGAAGGGTCCAACTTGTAGACATGTGCAAGTGCCTTGATTTCTATTGTGTCATGCAATAATTTGGGCTTGTGGGAACCATTTAATGGCATTTGTTTTGGGCATGCATTATCAACGGTATACCAATATGCTATTGTAGATGAAAAAATGTCTTTTAATTTACTTTCGACATCCATAAAGGTGGTGCAATCTCCCTTGCAAAAATGCATTACTTGGTCGAAAAAGTCAGGCAAGGGTAGGCAAGCATGGGACAAAGCTTGCATTTAGTCAAGGTTGCGGCCCAAAAAGCTGAACACGCCTATGAAAACAAGGTAAGTCTTTTTATTTATGCTTCCTGACTATTTTTATGCTTGTGCCAATCAAGTACATGATTGTGCCTTTTTTTGTTTTTGTTATTGATGACAAATTTGCAAGCTAAGTTTCATTATTCCAAGATGCCCTAACTTTCCGAAGCACCATTGCACTATGTTATAATAGTTTGTGGCATTATAATCTTGTGTACCTTCTTTAAAAATATGAGATGTACGTGAAGCTATAGTGAAAGTCTTGTCCTTGATTATTAGTGGTTGTGTTTTAAACTGGAGTCGGGGACACTAGCTATTTTCAAATGCCTTGTAGTTTGTTATCCAAGTGTTGAAATATTTAGGATGAATTGACATTCCAACCTATTTTTGAAAGCCTTGTGGAAGAGGATTTTTTTTATCATGAGTTAAAGGAGCTCATAGTCCGCATGTAGCGACAAATTCTGGAGGTTCTTTTGGTTTTTATGTCCTTTCTGCATGCATATGATAGGAAAAGGGGCCATAACATGCTAACTCTAATGTTTGATCCAAGGTTCAAGAGCATGAGGTTGATTATTATTTTTTTAAATCGTGAAAATGCTATTGTTATTGTTGCTGAATATGATTAGTAGCTTTTATTGCCTTTATTTATATAAACAACCGAGTTGTTGATGCTTGCCAATGTTGAAAAAGTTGAAGATTTACAATTTCAAGAAAATGCTGAATTTTTTTTTCAGACCACTTCAACAACTGTAAACACTTACAAGGACCCCATGTCAAGAGAACTTGTTAGATTCTGTCAATATCCAATTGATGTTGAAAACTGCAAATGCCTTTTGTCTTGGTGGCACAAAGAACAAAACAAGTTTCCAACACTTGCTGTATTAACAAGACACATACTTGGCATCCTAGCTAGCCAAATAGAGACAAAACACATTTTTTCTATTTCTGACATTTTGATTGCACTTTGCAGATGTCATCTTCGAACAAAGAATATGGACAAGTTAATATTTGTCCATAAAAATTGGTCATTTAATCCACGGACTGGTTGTTTGAATCACATTGATGTTGCATCTGCATGTGAAGTAGAATCAAATTTGATGGCAAAGCTGGAAGCTAAATTTGAAGACCAAGTCAATGCTAAAGATTCCTTGGATTTGCATTGTGTTTCTTAATTCCACATGTTTCGTATATGGAAGTGGCCTATCCATGTTTTGTGTTAGGTTGAAAATGATGAATGGAAACATTTGTTAGGTGTTAAATTTTGGTAGCTCTTCTATGATTCCATTCCATTATGCGAACACCTTGTAATTATCTTTGCCTTTTTAGTAATAGTCAAACCCATATCTTAAATGGCTTTTGTCATTATTTCTTTTGTCTTTGTGTTTTTAAACCTAAGTTTTTAGTGTCTTTTTGTCTTCAATCCAAAGTCCTAATCCCCTTTTGTCTTCAGTCCTACATGTTTTTGTGTTTTCAGTCCCTAGTCTGAAGTGTTTTTGTGTGAATTATCCTAAGTCCTAAGTGTCTTTTACTAATAGTCTATTTTGTTTTTTTGTTTTTTGGGATTTTCTATCTTCTATCCTAAGTCTATCAAGCTTTCTGCCAATAGTCATTTGTCTTTGTGCCTTCTAGGGGTCTTCTATCCTAAATCCATTGGGCCTTTTGCCAACATTCTCTTTTGTCTTTGTGTCTTTTGGGGGTTTTTTGTCTTAAGTCCATTGGGCCTTCTACCAACATTCTTTTTTGTCTTTGTGTCTTTTGGGGTCTTTTGCCCTAAATCCATTGGGCCTTCTACCAACAATCTCTTTTGTCTTCATGTTTTTTGAAGGTCTTCTATCCTAAGTCCAATGGGCCTTCTGCCGATAGTCTCTTTTGTCTTTATGTCTTCTAGGGGTCTTATGTCTTATGTCCTAAATCCATCTTGTCTTCTATCTTTGTGTTTTAGTGTTTGAGTGTTTTAGTTATGTTTTCAATTCTTCAATCCTAGTTATGTCTTTTGTCATTGTGTCTTCATTGCTTATGTTTTTAGTGTGTTTGTCTTGTATATTTGTGGCTTTAATGCTCATGTTTTCATTATGTATGTCTCATGTTTTTATGTCTGGAGTCCTTATTTTTTCAGTGTGTTTTTCTTACATATTTGTGTCTTTAATGCTCATGTTTTCATTATGTACGTCTCGTGTTTTTATGTCTGGAGTCCTTATTTTTTCAATGTGTTTGTGTCTTCAGTTAGTCTCAATGTAATTATGTGAGTTTAATGTGTGTTTTTGTTTTTTACTTATTCAAGTTGAAATGTGTGTGTGTGAAGTCAAGGGCTAGACGAAAGATGGAATGGAAAGATTTAAAAGACTTGCCTATGACTTAGAAACATCAAACATGATAAAAGTTTAACCTTCACATTTTGATTCACATTTTTTGGAGTTTTTCTAAGGTGAATCAATTGTTGGATTTTAGTTTTTTAACTTCATTAACAACCATGACAATCCTCTTTGAGATTTGTTTTGCACTCTACCTTTAAAAACTTGTAATTGTGCTACCTTTGCAACTTGAAAATAAAATTGTTGCCATTTGTTTTTGCAATTTTTGTGGGGTTAATCAATAGTTGGATTTTAGTCTTTTGACTTCAATGGCAACCATGAAAATCCTTTTTGAGATTTTGTTTTGCATTCTACGTTCAAAACTTGTAGTCATGTTACATATTGCAACTTCAAAACAAAACTCTTGCCTTAATGTGAAATTTTAAAAATTAAAGATTAAAGACCCGACATGTCTTTTAAAGGGGTCTTCCAGAAATCCTGATAAAAGAACCAGAGTGTACCCATCTGAGATTTTGTCAAAGAATCAGGCCTTATACCCAGCTTATCACTGCCTCTAACCCCTGCCCCCACTTCATAACTGCCCTTCTTTGGGTTTCTAAAACCCAGACCTGGGCAGTTCTTTATATATTTTTAAAATTAAAGAACCGGACCCAGGTTTCAAATGCGCGGACCCAACTATTACCAAAAAAACAAATACCCACCCCACATTAGTCTCCACCTTCAGTAACATGTTATACTCTATTCTAGTGGAGCCCAAAAATTATTACGTTTTTGTTCAGACACTCAAATTCGTGACCAAAATATATTACTTTGCAGGAAAGAATAGGGGCGAAGTGCAACTTTTTGGCTACTGTTGAATTTCTTCACAGGTGTTTAAAAAGTGATAGAGAGTTGCTTTCGGCACAGTCAACACTGCAGACGCTATAGGGTCCCAAAACGGTCACGCACATGGAGGCGTGAGAGTTCCATTTCGCCTCGACAGTAGCAAAGGATGCCAAAGTACGCCTTTCCTGGACGGTGAAGAACAGCAAGAAGGAGAGTTTGCTCTTCACCACCCCTGACGAAAGGCTCTTCGCCAACCGTCTCCTGCCCATTACCTCCTCTCGCCTGCCCACCTCCTACCCCAAAATCCAGTAATGATAAATTAACATATCAAGTTCAACTCTCTATGAGCCCAAACCTTTCTTTTTCCTTCAAGTCACGTCAAACCTTTTCATTTCTACTTATGTATCTGTATAATTTTTTTGCTATGTATTCCACAAGAATTTCGGTAAAGAAAGAAAACGGGAAGAGGAAGAACTAAAAACCAAGACATTACTTAATGCTATGTTTTCTGTTATATTAAATTATGTTTATGTGATCCGTAAAATTAGTTGAGGGACCTTTAAATTTCAAATTTTCTTTTTGTAATGGGCATCTTTGTTTCACCCATCACGCAAAAATGCTGTAACTTTAGAGACTCCCAAGTGTGGATGTATTCACTCCACACAACCTATGTTGCAATATTCTCTCAGGTATATAGGTTCCAAGGGGACATATTTGGGCAAAGCATATGGGACAAAGTGATGTGCTATTGGGAACATGTTATGGAAACACATTGAAAAAACTTGGGGAACAAGAAGAATCCAACTGTGCTCTTGATCTATGTTTCCCTTCTTCCATATGCACAGAAAGAAAATGAAAAAGGATAACAAGAAGTAATGTATTCTATTCATAAGCAAGTCATGTACTTGATGCTTGTGATCTACCCTTGCTTCTACAACAAAAGGGGGGGAGGGGATTTTAATTAATACTGTTACTTTCTTTTTCTTTTGTAATCTTTTGAAAGAAAAAAAAGGGGAAAAAAAGGAGGGAAAGATAGACATGTGCATAACGCTGTTGATCTACATGACCCTTGCTCTAAATACAATGAAAAGAGGAAGGGCCAGAAAGATGTAAGAAGACAAAGGGAAAAAGGAGGAAGATCAAAGAAAAAGAAACCAATAAAAGGAAACCCATTTTAATTGATGATATTTGTCTTTTTCTTTGTCTTCTTTTGTATATTTTGGTAGTTCTCAAAGAAAAAACGAGGAAAAAAAACAAAGATGAAGACATGTACAATGGGCGGAAAAATGAAATGGAAAACAAAGTAATCAGTGCTCTTCATTAAATTTCTTTACATTCATTTGTCTTCTAAGGAGTTCCTACAACAAGAAGAACAAAAAAGACCAAAACATGTAATTAGGTATGCTCTTGAGTCTTGATCTACATTTGCAATGTAGGAGGAGGGGAATAAAGAGAATACAAATATAATTAATTATTTTCATCTCCTTTTCATTTTTATTCATTTGTATTAACTAGCTGTTTCCAAAATTACAAAGACAAAACTAAGACATGCTCATGACGTGTGTTA
>Ga0116231_10013079_pt1 | contig 11823 bp, 4 predicted proteins | sample S1TSphgellanicum_2_FD_89695 | JGI IMG/M metagenome (GOLD analysis project Ga0116231, IMG submission 89695) | Host-associated microbial communities from peat moss isolated from Minnesota, USA - S1T2_Fd - Sphagnum magellanicum MG | ecosystem: Host-associated > Plants > Peat moss > Unclassified...
CTTGTACCTGTACCTGCCTTGTAAGGACATGAAGTAATATCAACCTCATACCAGTACCTCCCTAGCATGGACCTAAGTTCAATACCAAGGTTATATTGATCTCAATATCAAGTATATACCTATCACATACTAGCCAAAAATCAGCCTTGGACCCTACTACCAAGACCAGCTGGGTATCAAAGTTTTTAAAATTATCTCATCTAATACCAATATTGGGTTGGTATGGTTTTCTTCTCAAAGATCCAATACCAATACTAGCTAATATGTTCATGCGTCAATACCCACCCAAACAGCCAAAACTGGTCCAAACCTATGTCGGGCAGTTCTTTGAATTTTCAAAGAACCATCAATTTTGGTCCCGGTTCTTTGAAGAAAATTCAAAATCAGAGAATTGTTGGTTTCAAAAAAACTTTTGAAATTTGACAGTTTCCATGAATTTTTTTGCAAAGAACCAGCAATTTTTTTTCTGGCTGGTTCTTTGACTTTTTCCCCAAAAAATTTGAGAATAGTAGTTATATACCAAATTTGTTTCTTTGAATTTTTGGAGAACTGATGGGTAAGTGAGTGTGTACCTGACCTGATAATTGACGGGTATCTATCTTTCATTTTAAGAACTACCCAAGATTGGTCCAAACTTTCAAGGGTTATTTTTGAAATAATGTTTTCTTAACACAAAAGTTAAATGAATAATTCAACATAATTTTCACACAATACAAAACAGTCGAATCACCTTTTTGTATTATGTGAAAATTTGAATCATTGAGTTAGGATCATCCATGTAGCTAAATATTGGTATATATGTGGATTCCAATTCAAAGGAAAGGTCATCACACTCATCTAAAGATCTTGCCTTATGAGGATTGTTCACCCAAGTCCAAATTGATTTTCATTTGTGAACACTCACAACCAAAACAATATCTATGACTGATTGCATCATAAATGCATTACACACGAAAATCTCCCTACAAGTCTCATGAAAGAATATAGACATGAAAGCATGAAAATGAGCCTCTAAGTGCTCCACCCACAACTCCTTATGAGAGAATATCAACAAGAAAAAATAAGTATGAACTTAATGCTTCACCTAGCTCCCTTAAATGCCTACTTGAAGGGGAGATTGAATGAATTATCCAATCCTTTGGTTTAAGTCCAATAATTTTTTTCATTCATTAACTTCAGGCCTATAAGATTAGGCCTCCTTTTAGTCTTTGAAAATATGCCTCCTTTACATGGATGAACTTTTATTATTTGACTTTTGTTGAATTTTCAAATATTTTGTCACATATGAAGTCAATCAAATTGACTTTTACTTGTGTCTAACTCAAAATAGCTTAGTTACATACCAAACTCATATATGAATTTAACGGAAGTTTGCAATTAAATTATCTCCATGCTTAAGACCCATAAGATAATTCTTTATTGACAATAATCACCCATCTTTTTACCTTACTCCATAACTAATATTATTTACAAATTTTATTTTTAGAGGTTAATTTTGGTGTGGCATACCCACTCTAGATACTAGTTGAATTTTTGCATTCATGATTGGGTGACCAACACGAGTTTCATAAACTTGTTTGGCTTGACCCCAATTATATTTGGGCATTTTGTGGCAAATCCAAACTCACAAGCGTGGGGATTAAAATAAAATTAAAAATATATGAGTAAAAATATAGAGTGCAATATATTGGTTATTGAGTAAAGATTACAAGTTAGTTAATTAATAAAAGGTACATTTTATCCATATAATTAATTTAATCATAAATAGGGTATGTAATAATTTGAAATAATGGTTTATAATTCATATAGGGTGGCTTTAATATGTATATATTAAAAAAATTAGATGATAATAGGATGATAAAAAATAAGTTGAACAATTATGTAATATCCCCCCTAAAAATGGTTGTTTGACACAAGTAAATAAATTTGATGGCAAATTTATTGCTTCTTGCAGTAAGTTTTTCATCGTTAAAAAAATTCAACAATGTGCTATTGAAGAACAATCTATTTGTTAGCAATGCATGTTCCTTAATTTTAGGATTATAATGGATTCATTAATGAGATTTTTATCAAAATTTATAAACCTTAAAACAACATAGTGTTGGATCAATGTGGGTCATCCATTTATTTGGATATTGAATATTCCAAGGTCATTCCACAACATGACTACCTTACAACAATTTAAGACTTTATAAAAATTGGCATTAGTTTTTTGTACACATGAACAAGTGTCTCAAATATATGTTGGGTGCAATCATAATCAAATGAGCCACAAAACATGTTGAATGACCACCAATTTTTTTGAACTTTGTTACATATATTTATATATTATCATTTTAATGTCATGTTAATTATGGGAAGTTATGCTTAAAAAAAGGAGGATTGTTAAAGAATTCAAATTTAAAATGTATTTAATTTAATTTTGGATTTTTTTATAGTAAAGGACTTTAGAACTTTAACAACAATTCTTCTTTAAGCAATCAATTTTGTAAAGGACTAAGCTAAGGACTTTTTTAATGAAAACATTTTGATGGGACAAAAATTGAAATGATAATAACCTACTACCCACGTTCAAAAAAACACTCACCATTTAAAAGTTATGGAATTTTAAATTTTCAAAATACATTTCAAAGTTTAAATTTTTATAAAAAAATTATCACATTAAAGCTTACAATAATTAACATATTTTGGTATGATTTGAAAGTATGATCATTTTTCAAAACAAAACACATTGTCATTTGACCATGTTGGAAAACCTAAATAGATGAATGATAATATGTTTGTGATATGTCACATTGGGAAATATGAGTTAGCCCTTATTATAGATGTGGATGAAATTAGGGTCAACAATAAAATCCATGCATGTTATAGGTTTAAGGTGGAGTAGGGCATTGGAGGTTTCAAACACAAATGGAGAAGGTTCATGAAATGGTATGATTCCACAAAATCAAAATACAATTATTTATTTAGGGTAGTTGTTCTATTAACTAACTTTCTACACATACATTATCAAGGTTTCAAATTTGAAGTCATTAATAACCACCTAAATAACTCAATAGACCATGATTGGGATGATAAATACTAATTATAAATCTAACAACTCTTTATTTTTGGTTTAAACTCTAGATCTGAAATCATTCCATGCATTTTCTAGTTAACCTCAAATTGCATGTGTAAATGAGTTCTTCACTACATTAACATTTACCTTCTCTTTTAACAATTTTTTTTGGTTGTTTACACTAGCCTCCATCTTGTTAACAATAGTTGTGAAGTTATGAGAATATGATTACAACATTTTGACCTTTGTTAACATCTTCTCCCTTGGTGTAGATGCAAAGTTTGGTGTCAATGTAATAATAGATATTAATGAATGTTTTAACATTTCATTGAACATAGAAGTAAGGTTAACATTAAGAGATGAAACATGTGATGGAATTGTTATATTGTTACAATAGGAATGATTATCACATTTTGAACACATTCCATGTTACATGTCCCTTTGTGATTTTCAATAATGTTAACACATCATTGTTTTGCAACACTACCCCATTTGCACCTTCTTCATTTGTCATGTTGATCTTTAACTCCTTCAATGTATCTTGCAATCTATCTGATACTAGAAATAACTCATACCACGATAGCTATGTTTTTTGGGTACCTCCTTCAAATAAAAAATCCTTGTAGGTAGGCCTCCAAAATTTGAATGTCTCTTCATAAAAGTTTGATTTTAAGTATTGTCACTTATAGTGTTGGTACACAATCGAGGACCATTCAATCATTTCAAACAATATCAAAGGTAAAAACCTAAATAGAGACTACAAAAGCTAGGGATAAAAGAAGGTTTATGGGATTTCTAAGGGTTTGTGCAAATTGAAAAAAAGGGAGACTAAAGGTTAGAGAAGGTTAAACATGTTTACAAATCCAAAAAAGGTAAAAGATAGTCATAAAAGGTTAAAGAGTGATTAGGGGGTCTATAAATCCAAAAAGATGGGGAGATAGCTTATTGTTGTCAAACCTATTGAAAAATATTCACTTTTGTTTAATAATATTTGTATATTAAATTAGCAAGATCAAGAAAATCAAAGAAATCATCATAACAAACCAAACAAACCTCATCATAAATTGATGTGTTTAAATCCATTCACCTTGTTTGTAATCAAATCCAAAATGTTAAAGCATATAAATATGAACATAACCATTCATACAAACAACTTTTAAAATGTTAAAATTGTGAAAAACCAACAAATTATAAATAATGGATTCAACAATCTTTAGATAAATGGTATTTTTTAAACCAACAAAATATAGATTATTAGAACCAACAATTTGGGTTAGTACATTAAAAAAGGTTTGATGAAAGCTTTATCATATGTGAGTTTTTCTTTTAGGTCTAGATTGTTTAAACCTTTGCAAAAGGCTGGAACCTTACTTAGTCCCATCCTAATAAAACCATTAAATAACAAATTAGTTGGAGAAAGGCTTACTAGGCTTCAATGGCCCAACCTGCATGTTATTGCTATCATGCAAACATTCAAAACAAATTAAAAACCTTAATAGCACATCTATTTTTTCTTTCAAAGAAAGTTGTTGAATTACTATTAACAACTTTGGTATGGTGCTTGAATGAATGAGAAAGTCATCGAACAACTTATCCAATGGTGTATGCACAAAAACAAGTCACCACCCTAACTTTTATTATTTTTTTGAAGCAATTAAAGCCTCATTATATTTTATTTCAAAAGCATAAATCAATTTCAAAATGAAAGGAACTCAAAATTAAGGAGCATGAAACAAAAAACTAAGGAACTTGTGACAAAGGTTGTTGGCTTGTAGTATTATATTACTTTTTTGAGTCTTTATGAATGATTTTTATAACAATCTACAACCTTGATTCATTATATGAAAAACATATGGGAGAGGTGTTGGCACCACTTTTGGAGAATTCCAAAAGTGTAATTTATGATGTATTATTTTGTTTAGCCTACCTTGCTTACCTATTGTTATGGACATGTGAAAAACATACAAAAACATAGTTGCAAGCCTTATAGACACCACTATTGTTTTCTTAAAACCATTTTAGTATTATAAACCATCAAGGACCTTTTAATTTAATTGTGTGTTAATTATTCATTTAAAAAATTGGACATTCTTACTTTTAGAATGAAATGTAAAATTGTATTTTAATATTTACAAGGCTAGGTTAAACCTATTTCCCATATATTTAGATTTATTAATTCTCTAAATAATGTTTATAGGAATTGTCATGTTTTAGTTGTTGTTCAATATGCATTTTGAATATATTCATTAAAATGAATGGAAATACCATATTGTCTTTAAGGGGGTTAACTTTCATATGATAATTTTTAATGGGAATGTCAAAGGTTCAAACCTTGGAAGTTGAGCACCTTTAGAACCCATAATGAAAATTGTTGCACCAATTACATTTCAAAATTTTAGGGATAATGGTTTCCGAGTATAATATCACAGTCAAAACAAACATTGAAAAAGCTTAAACATAAGAATGTTCCATTGATAGTGATTAGAAGATTGGAAGTACAAAGTGGATCCATTAAAAACATTTTTTTTCAAACTTTATATTACAAAAGCATAGTCAAAACTCCTTGTTGGTGATATTTTCCTAGGATTTTTTATTTGATTCTAGAACAATACTCATTCATTCTAGATAATTGACTTTTATTTTCAAACCGTTTGGATTTCCTTCCTTCATAACATATTCCCAAGAATTGTAAAATATGATGAATAATATCAACAATGTATTAGCCATATCATTTATGTGATAGATGGTTGATAATGCCCTCTAACAAGTGGAAAAAATCATGGTCCATGGTCTAGTGACTAGGAAGTGATGGATGCCCAATAGTTGGTGAAGCAACCTTCAAACATTATTTAGAAACTTTTAATAATAGGATATTTTACATCCAACAATGTCATCAAGGATTGCATCAACACAATGCATTGGCAAAAGAGACATGCATGATAAATAATGACAACACATTTTAGCATGTCATTGTTTATGTGGGGCCAACGTCAATTGTCAAAAGGTTGTAATAGCAATAGTTAAATTTCTACTTTCTTAACCTATAATTCTCCATACTTGCAAGACCTAATTAACTCATTTTGAATATGGGATGCCAAATATATGTCTATTTCATTTTTATAACATCATTACAATAACAAATTTTAATGAAGGCTAATATTTTAAGTTTTATAATTAGTGTTTTAAGTTAAGGAATAATGTATAGACTTAGTTAATTCAAGCCTTTTGAATACACTTGCATGATGCAAAGGGGTTGAATTATAGATGATGGGAATTTCAACATTAGAATTTAACTTTTATGAGGTTAGAATTAAGTATGTTAATTACTTTAGGAGAGATGGTAAGTTTGGATTCAAAGATAATATTCCTAACATTATAAAACCAATGGTTTATGGTGTACATGATTGGACATTTATCCCAAAAGAACATTTATATATTGCATTAGCCTTAACATGGACAATAGTAGCAAAATTAAAATAAATGGATTGCCTTAAATTTGATGGAATTTAAGCAAAAAAATTTAAGTTGATGAAGGATCATGGTAGTAAGGAAAATCTTGTGATTAAGAAGCTTGCTTCATAATTTTACTAATTGGGAGCATGTATTAACAAATAAGTAATACGACTTCAAATAAAATGTGCAGAATAAGGACCCAAGTTGTTGAACAAAAAAAATACATTAATTCTTACTTGGGTAAACTATCCTAGGGCTAATTACTTTATATAAATTTGAAATGATAAACATAACTTGTGGTGGGAAAATCTAAATCAAAGTTAAATTATGAAACATGGGTAAAACACAATATTGGACAAGATTTTCAAAATTTTATCCTTCAACCTTCCCTTCTTGCCCTCTCTCCCTTGCTTGGGTTTTTTTTCTCTTTGACTTTCTTCTTTTTCAAAATTTTCCACTTTTATGATTTTAACTTCTACTTGAAAAAAATTCTTCTTCTTTTGACCTTTTTCATAATTTAAATTCATTCATTGATGTGATGTGTTTATATGTGTTTACGACTTGGGGGGGGGGGAGAGGGGGACACTTGGTGTAAAATTTGGGATCTATGTGCATCAAATAACCATTTTTAAGAGAGATATTAGATAATTGTCCAACCTATTTTTATCACCTTATTATTATCTATTTTTCAAATATATACATATTAAAGCCACCTTATATTAATTATAACTCATTATTTCATATTATTACATACTCAATATTATAATTAAATTGAATATTTGAATGAAATGTGCCCTATTTAAAAACTAATTAACTTATATTTCTACCTAACAACCAATATATTACACCCTATATTTTCTACTTTTTTTTACTAGTGTCCTGCCCCCCCAAGGTTTATGAACACATTGTAGTGTTCTTTTTATAAAAGATAGATATTGAATTTTGGGTTTTTGGGATTTTTTTAAAACATTTTTATTTTAATGTCATATATTTATTATAACCAAATTTTTAGATTTGTAGCTTAAGATGATGATGCATCTTGTTGCGAATTTCCCAATAAGCCTAAGTTTGCTTGGTTTTAGGTTTTTGTGAAGAAGTTATGACATTTTGAATGAAATAACCCATTGTCAATAGTTTTGGGAACCTATTTGTCCAAATATTTGTTTATGATTTTTGCATAGATTTTATTGAAATTTCACGATATTCAAAGTTTTTTATGATGATGTTAGGTAAAGAACTTATTTATCATATTACAAAATAATCATATTAACCTAGCCAAAAAAGTAGAATATGATAATAAAAATGAATAACATAAGTGATCTTGATTGGTATAATTTAACCACTTTCATATGTGAATAATATTTATACTTGATTGGTATTGATGAGAATAATTATATGGATTATAACAATAGGAATAAAATCTTAAATAGATAGAGAAAGATGTATTGTAAATAGTTGTAGTAGAATTGTAAAAATTAATAAAGATTTTTCCAAACATGATTAATTGCCCTAATTATCTTGGCATGTGGTGTTTGAAATAATTTTTTTGACAAGAACCCAATAATGATAATTAATTGTGAAGGACTAATTAACTTGCAAAAATCTTATCACTAACACCACCACCCCCAAACCCTTATCACAACATGCATACCTTATATGACCTTTTATTTTTTATCCTTATTATACCTTAGAACCTAAACCATTTTCACCATTATTTCAAATTTATACCTTAATCCTTGTCATCATACCCATACCCTAAACAATTTTATCCTTATCATTAACTCCATATCCTAAACCTTAAAAACCAAGTTGATCATTGCCAACATACAAGCATACCTTGAACAATTTTACATTTAAGCCTTAATTCCATACCTTTGACGCAAACCATAAACCTTCTATTCTTGTTATAACACACATGTACCCTAAACAATGTTATCTTTTAATTAGGTAATTAATACTTTATATCCTACAATTTCAAATGATAAAAGTAACCATACCTTAAACAACTTTATTCCATATCCTTAAACTCCACACCTTAAATTTTACACTAGAATCACCATATCCATACCCAAACAAGTTGATTTTTATCTTTAATTCCATACACTAGACCCTTAGCCCTTTTCACCATTCTTTAAACTTTAAGTTGCCATTGTACCAATACCCTAAACAATTTGATCTTTTATCCCATATTCAACCCCAAACAAAATTAACCCTTGTTCTAAAAATACCATTGACACAAAAATTGATTAATGAAAGTCCATTTATGATGCAACCCTAAGTTTGTCTCAAGGTATTGGGAGTAAACCTTTAAAACAATAACAATGAAAAGAAGGGAGAAAGTTGTGTGGGGGATTTGAGATGGGATTAAGACAATGTGACAATCGCAAGCATTCCATAGACTAAACAAATCATTTACACTTGAGCTAAACAATGTAAGTGGTTAATTGTTAATAGACAAAATATACACTTCTAAAAAACACGTACACAAGAATTTTATTATTCTTATGCATGCAAGTTCAAACTAGACACAATGTATAGATTCAAATTCAAAAGATAACAAGACAATTCTATGAATGTTATTACAAATGAACAAGAATACAAAAGATTCAAACTCACTTCCTTAAATAGGCTTTAAATGATTATGCTAGTAACTAAAGTAGTTACTTAACCCTAATTCAAATATGGAGCACCAATAGCTAGTAACTAAAGTAGGAACTAATATATTAACTAATAACTAGTTAATTAACATTTATCCAAAGTATAACTTAACACATACAAATGTCAAATTTGTAATTAATATACATTAAATTTTTATTAATAAAATCATTACAAAATAACATTTATAAAAGTCAAACCTATGTTAAATACATGTTAATATCTAACTAATAACTACAAATTAATTCTTATTAAAGTCAAATATGTGGTTATTACAAGGTTATATTTGTGCAAATGGAATCAACCTTAGGGATCATTTACTTGTTTTAATGGATTCAATACGTTCACATGGTCCCGACTTCTAAGGAGGCCACCATTTCTATTTGTATAATAAATTTCATGATTAGTGATGGAATATATAGTGAAATGGTTAAATTTTTTGAAAAGTTTGAATTCCCAAATTATGAATTCTACAACTTTACAAGCTCATGATTCCCTCACAAGCTCTAATTGAAATTTTTTGAACTACAAGGTGTATTTTTCAAAAAAAAATTTAATGGTATGTTACAAGTTTCTATTAAAGGTTATTTAATCTTTATTTTTCGAGTTTTAGTGGTTAGGAATCTTACTTTCAACTATTTTTTACCATAACTTTTACTTCATAGCTCCAAATGGATAAGTCAAACCCACTTTGGATACTTATGTTTCAAGACCTTTTTAATGGTATATTGGGGGTTCAATTTGAGCCATGTTCATTACATGCATTTTTACTCAAAGATTTTAGACTCCTAAAAAACTACAATTCCCAAGTTGATTATCATTTGGAAGTGTTTGGATTTTCTTCCTTTGCATTTTCATAAATTTTTAAAGATGTGCATGATTCCTAAGATGTTTTTTTGGTTTGCATCATCTTTTGTGACCCAACCTTGGTTGTGAACTCAATGTTATGGTCATGATAATTTAAAAACATAATTGGCTTTGTTAAAAAAAAATTTACCAAAAAACATGATATTGAAATTTGGGAGCTACAAATCAAATTAATTCCTTTTCATCATATCTTAAAATATTATGATTAAAACAAGATTTGATTTATTGTTCCATTGAAAGTTCATGTTATATACCTCACACACAAAGTTAATTCAAGCTTGATTACTATCACAATATTCACGAACATGGTAATAAAATCTACACAAATTTAAACCTATAATTCAAATAAAAATATAAAAATTTAATGATTTTATTTTCACAAAAAATGACGTAGCCCTAAACTTTTGGAAAGACTCAAATGTGAATCACAAAATGAAAATGGTGGAAGAAGGAGTTGGGGTGCACTCCTTGGTTCACAACATTTCTAAGGTAAGAAGGGCGTGTTAGAACTTCGAGATGGGGATTAAGACAAATGACAAGCAAATCAATTATTCATATGGATTTGTACAAACTAAACAACAAGTTGGTTAGTGCATAGTTGGAGCACTTTTGGTGCATAGACGAATCATGAACATACATGAATTCACAAAACTCACAACAACTTGGACTTGGGGAAACCACTACCTTCCCCCTTATAGTATTATTTGTGATTCGCCACAGGGACTACACCCAAATGTTATTTTTCTTGGGACTCCAAAATTAGGAATCTTGAAATTTTCGAAATTGGGACTCTTGTCACTTTGGACGATTATAATTTCTTGTGTAGACCTATGATTGAAGTGCAGTCTAAAGCAAAGTTGTAGCCCTTGTCAATAGCTTTCTAATGATATGTGACATGCCTCTTGAATTCACGTAAATCAAGGTGATTTTTTTACTCTTAATGGTTAGGAGTCAAATTAACAATTTGACTTTCAACCCTTCTTTTGGCCATAACTTGTGTTGTAAGTACTCAAATGATAATGTGACCCCATTTTAGACACCTATGCTTCAAGATTTTTCAAATGGTATAAAAAAGTCTTCCATCCAATGAATTTTGACCTTTCAAAATGCTTTCTGAAAATTCGAAAGTCCATTGGGATTTCAACTCCTAAAGTGAGAGTTCACTTGGGAGTGTGTGGGCTCATTGCTTCACATTTTCCCACACTCTTAAGAATGTGAATGCAACTCCCACGTTGCATTTTCGGTCCGCACCTTTTCATGCCCTTGCTTTGTTTATGAGCCCAAGGCTAGGGTCATGACATAAAAAGGACAACAAAATGAAACAAATTTTATTATGTTGTTCCATTAAAAGTTCATGCCATACACTTCAATAAAAACCAACCACAATTCACCTTCCCAACTCAAATATGATCATTAATCACAATATTCGATCTAATCTCAAGTTTTGAATTTAAAGTTTATTAATGTGGCATGTGCCATTGGCCCAAATGTCAACTTGTTACCAAACTAATTTCTCCTTCCAAATAGTATTCAAAATTCAATATATCCCACACCTTAAGTGTAAAAATTGCAAAACATTCACTTCCACAAAATCCTACTCATTTAGCATTTTCCAACAATACCAAAAACATGCCCCAATTTCCCTAAATTTTTTAGTTTTGCTTTTATTTAGTTTTCAATAACAAATTGTTCAATATTGAATAACTCTTGCATCATAAGTTTAAACATTACAAAACTACCTTGGTGAATTCCTCCTCATTGAAGGCTTTCCAATGGTACCAAAAATGTGA
>Ga0116231_10013080_pt1 | contig 11821 bp, 10 predicted proteins | sample S1TSphgellanicum_2_FD_89695 | JGI IMG/M metagenome (GOLD analysis project Ga0116231, IMG submission 89695) | Host-associated microbial communities from peat moss isolated from Minnesota, USA - S1T2_Fd - Sphagnum magellanicum MG | ecosystem: Host-associated > Plants > Peat moss > Unclassified...
CCAAACGGCCTCAATGTTGTTGCCGTCCGGAGCGAGGATAAAAGCCGCAAAGTAGCCTGGTGAGTAGTTGCGGTACCCGGGGATGACGATTGTCCTTGCCGCCGGGCGCGAATCCGGCGGCGTGTTCGTTCGTCGTCAGCGGGCCGGTATTATGCCGCCCTACGCAACGCCGCATGCAACTGGGTTTCGGCGCTGGCCAAGGCCGCTGCGACTGCATCGGGACCGAGGGCAATCCCCTCGGCGCGTACGAAGGAAAGATCGACGAGACCCAGAAAGCCGAAGACGGCACGCAGATAGGTCTCCTGGTAGTCCATCAGTTTCATCGGGCCGTCGGAATACACGCCGCCGCGCGCGGAGACGATGATGACTTTCTTGCCTGGGGGCAGCAGGGGCTGCGGACCATTGGGGCCATACTTGAATGTGCGACCGGCGCGTACGATGTGGTCGATCCAAGCCTTGAGCGTCGAGGGAATCCCGAAATTCCACATCGGAGCACCGATCACGATCGTGTCGGCGGCGATCAATTCGTCGATCGCCTGATCGGAGAGCTGGGCCGCTGCGCGCAGTTCGGGCGAGCGCTGGTCCGGCGGCGTGAAGAAAGAAGCGAGCGTCATTCCGTCGAGATGTGGCATCGGCGTGGTGCCCAAATCCCGTGTGATGACGCGTAATTCGCCATGCACGGCTTCGAGCTCGGCCAGCGTTTTCGCAGTCAACTTGCGTGAAATCGAGCGGTCGCCTAGCGGGCTGCTGTCGATGTGAAGGACGGTATGGACCATTGCGCATCTCCTATGGTAGTAATTGATTACCATATAATATATGATTACCAAGTCGATAAGAAGAACGCACTTTCCGCTCACTAGGTTACGCATAGGTAAGTCATGAAGAAGGGCTTGTCCAAAGCGACCGCAACCGGCGTATCCGGTGCTCCTGCCGGTGACCACTCGGTCTGCCCGATCCGCGATCTGATTTCGCGGCTGGGCGACAAGTGGAGCGTGCTCGTGCTCTTGGCGCTGGCGCAGGCCGAGCACAATCGCCTGCGATTCTCCGAACTGATGCGTTCCGTCTCGGGCATCTCGCAGCGCATGTTGGCAACGACCTTGCGGTATCTGGAACGTGACGGGATCGTCACGCGCCACCTCTATGCCGAGGTACCGCCGCGCGTCGAGTACACGCTGACCGAAAGAGGCCACGGCCTGTTGGTCCCGGTTCGGGCTTTGTTCATGTGGATCGACGCGGAATGGCCGCAGATCGAAAAATCGCGGCAAGCCTATGACGAGAAGCTGAGCACGCAAAAAGACTGAGCGCTGACAAAAGTTGGGCACGGACAAAAGCTGAGCGGCGTGTTCGCGTAACCCGGCGGCGCTTCTCGGGCATTTTCTGACACGATGTGCTGACGCCCAATTGTTTTCGCTCGCAGCCGCCTCCCGGCATCGTGGCCTTCGATGTCGCCAAGCTTGGAGTCGACGCCTTGTATCGCGTGATCTTCGTGGCCGCGCTGCTCAGTCTGACCCTAGGATGCACCTCGATGAATGAGCCTCTGCAAACCGTTGCGCATGTCGATTTGCCGCGTTACATGGGCGATTGGTACGTGATCGCCAACATTCCGTATTTCGCCGAGAAGAATTGCTACTCGATCGAAAGCTACGCCGTCGGTCATCCGTCCCGCCGCTACGGCTGGATCATGGCGCGCAAGCAAAGCCTCGACGATGAGATCTATCGGCGCCTGCTCGATGGCCTCGTAAGACAAGGTTACGATCCGGCCAAGTTTCAGAAGGTGCCGCAACGGCAATCGAGCGGCGCCGCGCTGCCCGTCGGTGCGTCGACGAGCCACTGAGCCCCGGGCGTCCGATGTTGACCTCGCTCGCCATCGCCACCGGCCTCGCCTTGCTCGCCATCGCAGGCGAGTCGCTGTCCGATTGGCAGGCGCAGCGCTTCAAGCGCAACCCCGCGCACCGTGATGCCGTGCTCGACGTGGGGCCCGTGCATCGGCGGTGATTGCGGTGACGCATCCTTGCAGCCGGCGGTACACCCACGGCTTTGAAAATATTACAAGCCGCAAGCTCGATTTCAAGCCGCAACTTCGGCCGCAAATTGCGTCGACTGGTTGAAGCCATCGCTGCGCTGGTCAACAATACCGTTGAAGTGCGCGAGGGATGACTGGATGGCTCGATGGCGGGTGCTCGATCACGATGCGCGGCCTTACACCTACGCGGTGGTCTTGGTCTTGCTCGCCGCTGCCTGCCAGCTCGGCTGGTACGCCCATGCCGGGGACCTCAGCAGGTCGCTGGGCTTTGTTGTGACCTCGATGCTGGCACTCACGTTGGTGGGACTCATATACGCTGCGAACGCAAGGGCTCGTCTGGCGCAAGCAGCCGTCGCCCAGGAGCAGCTGCGCCTCGCCCAGGACGGGACCGGTCTCGGGGTCTATCAGCTCGATTTTGCGAGCAACACGGCCTTCGCTTCACCGACTCTGTGTGAGCTGCTCGGGCAGCCGGTGATGACGCAGCCGATACCGCTCGATGATTGGTTCGCGGCGCTGCACCCGGAGCATGTCGCCGCCGCCCGGGAGAGCATGGCGAAGCGGATCCAGCAGGGACAGTTGCGCTACACGCACGAACAGAAAGTCGAAACGCGCGATGGCTCGAGTCGCTGGCTGGAGACGCAGGTACAACTGCATCTGGACTCCTCGGGGGCACTCGCGGCCGCGCACGGTGCCACGCTCGACATCACGGAGCGCAAGCTGCTGTTGCAGACACAAGGCGAGCTCCAGCAGACGGTGGCAGACATGCGACGCTTGCATGCGCTCAGCACCGAGCTGGCCGCTGCGCGCGACGATCTGTCCGGACCCATGAATTCGCTGCTCCAGGTGATCCTCGAATTTCATGGTGCGACTCATGGGTTCTTGACGCTGCGTCGCGAAGCCGACGAGAGCTTCGCGATCGTCGCACAGCGTGGGCTCGCCGCGGATCATCCGAGCGTGATCGGCGCTTCTGCCGGGGCCACGGCGGCGAGCGGCGAAACGGTGCTCGCCGTACATTCGCGTTTTGCGCTGGAAGCGGGATTCCCGGCCGTTCGCTGCACGCCCATGCTCGCCGCGGACGGGAGGGTCACGGGCGTGATAGCCGTGCTCCTGCCGCAGGCGCGGATTGCCAGCGCGCGAGAAGCCGAACTCAGCGAGTTGTGTGCAGCGATGGCCGGCGCGGTCGTCGAACGAGAAAGTGCCCGCGCGCGCGCGGCCGAGCAGGGCAGTCGATTCGCCGTCGCCCTCGATTCCTCGACGGTGCCCTTCAACATCCTCGCGCCGGTGCGCGATGCCGCAGGTCGGCTGGTCGACCTGCGCTGGATTTATGTCAATGCCGCGGCCGCGCGTTTGGAGGGCCGGGAGCCGGGGGAACTCCTGACACGCGCGGTCACGGAGATTCGGCCGCGCAATTGGGAAACGCCCGGCTTGCTCGCGCGCTTTGCCGCGGTGCTCGATGAGGGCGGGGTCTGTGAGTTCGAAACGCAGTCGCTGCAGCGGCCGGAATTATGGCTGCACGTGATTGCCGCACCCCTGTTGGGGTCCGTCGCGGTCTGGTTCTCGGACATCTCCGATCGCAAACGCCAGGAGCGGGAGCGGGCCGAGGCTGATCGACGCAAAGACGAATTCCTGGCGACGCTCGCCCACGAATTGCGCAACCCCCTGGCGCCGATCCTGCAAAGCATCCGGATCGCCCGAGGCGCGAATGCTTCCCCAGATCAGGTCCGCTGGGCGCACGCCGTGATCGAGCGTCAGGTGCAGCACATGGCGCTGTTGCTGGACGATCTGCTCGACGTCTCGCGGATCACGCGCGGCAATCTGCTGCTGCGCAAGTCCCCGACCGCGGTGGCGAACATCATCGAGGCGGCCATGGAGGTCGCGCGACCCCTGATGGAGGCGCAACGGCACCGCTGCGAAGTGCTGCTCCCGGACGGCGAGCTCTGGGTGGAAGCCGATGCTCTGCGCATGGCACAAGTCGTTGCCAACCTGCTGACGAACGCCGCCAAGTACACGGATCCCGACGGTCAGATCCGTGTGCGGGTTGCGGCCGAAGGCAATGAAGCCGTCATTCGCGTGATCGACAGCGGTATCGGCTTCACGGCCGAACAAGCGAGGACGATGTTCGAGATGTTCTCGCAGACGCCGGCCGCCCTGCCGCGATCCAAAGGCGGCTTGGGAATCGGCTTGGCGCTGGCGCGCAGCCTGGTGCGCTTGCACGGCGGCGAGATCGATGCGTACAGCCGTGGCCCGGGCGAGGGCAGCGAATTCACCGTACGGTTCCCACGGGGCGAGGTCGCGGCGCCGAAGCGCGAAGCCGGTGGCACTCCGTGCATCGCGGGGTCCCATGGCCGGCGTCGACTCTTGATCGCGGACGACAACACCGATGCGGCGGATACCATGGCGAGTCTCCTGCAATTGGAGGGTTACGAGGTGCACGTTGCGTACGATGGCGAACAAGCCTTGCGGCAGTTCGTCATGCACGAGCCGGCCGTCGCACTGCTCGACGTCGGGATGCCGAAGTTATCGGGCTACGAGGTGGCACGCGCGATTCGCGGTCTGCCGGGCGGGCAAGGCACCGTGTTGATCGCGATCACGGGCTGGGGACAGATGCACGACCGCGGTGCCGCCTTCGAGGCCGGCTTCGATCACCACAGCACCAAGCCCGTGGACCCGGTCAAAGTACTCGCGCTGATCGATTCCGCGGCTCGCACCCAGGTCTTGGATGCTCGCGCCTAGCGTACGTTCGGGTACAGACGCCGAGATTCGACTCGCTTATCGTTCGGTACCCGCGGTCCCATGTGTGTCCGCACCCCCTCCCCCAATCGAGGATCGAATCATGCAATTAGGGCAAATAGGAACGAAAGGATTGCTTTGCGCGGCGCTGGCGGCGGGTGCCTGGCTCGCATCGAGCACGGCTGAGGCTCAGATCACCATCGGCATCGGCGTGGCTCCAAACTGCCCTTACGGCTATTACGACGCGGCGCCTTACGGTTGCTCCCCCGCGGGTTACTACGGACCTGAGTGGTTCAGGGGCGGTTTGTTCATCGGTGCAGGGCCATGGTTTCACGGGCGGAATCATTTTCATGGCTATGTCGACAACCGATTCCATCCCGACCATGGTTATCAGGGAGGATTTCCGAATCCCGGCGACCGAGCGGACGAGTCCTGGCGCGTCAGTCAGGGACATTTTCATGGCAACGAGAGCCGCGATGGTCGCGGGCACGTGAGCCCCGGTCACCACGGTCGCTGAACCGCAACGAGGCATGCCGGCGCTCAGCGGATCCAAAGCCGGTGGATCGGCTACAATGCGCGAGTGGCCGCAATCAGTTCAAAATACCGGCGTGATTCGCGACGCGCGCGCGCGGAGCCTTGATCAGGCTGCTGTCGCGCACGCCTTTGTGCGTGCTCTACGGACTCGCCGGCTGCGTGTATTTGCTCGCCTACTACGTGTTTCGCCATCGGCGACACGTGATCGGTGCGCAATTGGACAAGGTATTTCCGGATCGCAGCGAGTCGGAGCGCCGGCGTATCCACCGCGAGTTCCTGAAGAATTACTGCCAGGTCATGGTGGAGATCCTCAAAGGGGCATCGATCCCGGGGCGGGAACTCATCGCGCGAACCCGAATTGCCGACGTCGCTCCCGTGCGCAGGTTCCTCGATGCGGGCCAGTCCGTGTTGCTCCTGACCTCGCACATGGGCAATTGGGAATGGCTGCTGCAAGCCGTGACCCTGCAGCTGGGGTTTCCCGTGGATGCCGCATACAAACCGATCCGCTATGCCCGCGGCGAGCGCCTGATGCTGGCGCTGCGCACCCGTTTTGGTGCACGCCTGGTACCGGCCAAGGAGGTATTGCCGGATTTCCTGCGGCGGCGCGCGATCGTGCACCTGCTGGCGATGAACGCAGACCAGACGCCGAGCCCGACCGAGCGCCATCATTGGACGCGATTCCTGGGCCAGGACACGGCGTTCTATCTGGGCGCGGAGCAGATTGCACGCGCCACCCGACTGCCGATTTTTTACGTGCGCATGCAGCGCCTGCGGCGCGGCTTCTATGCCGTGGAGCTCTGTGAGTTGTGGGACGGCCGCGAGCGCACGGACCCCGGCGAACTCACGGACCGATATGCACGAGCCTGCGAGCAGGACGTACTCGCGCGGCCGGCCGATTGGCTCTGGACCTACCGGCGTTGGCGCTATCCGAAACCCTTGTACGGCTCGGCGTAGCGAGTGCGGTTGGGCGTAGCGCGTGCGGTTGGGCGTAGCGCGTACGGTTCGGCCTAGACCGCCGCCAGCGCGAGCTTCTTGTCGATATGGCCCGCGAGTTCGGCGATCGTCGGAAAGTCGAACAGCTCGGTCAGGTCGATGAGGCCCGGGAAGTCGCGGTCGATGGTCTCGTGAATCTCGATCAGCTTGAGTGAGCTCGCTCCGAGCTCGAACAGATTGTCGTCGATGCCGATGCTCTTTCCGGGCAGCGCAGCTGTACAAATCGCCAGCAGCCGACGCTGGAGTTCGTTGCTCGTGAGACTCCCACTGCCGGTCTCCCCGGCGCGCAAACGGGCGAGCTCGGCGAGCTCGGCGTCGAACTCGCCTGCCGAATAGGCTTCCTCGAGCAGGTGGCGTTGCACCTTGCCGCTGGTCGTCTTCGGGATTTTCTTCACCGGCACGACGTGGGCGACTTCGAGTCCGGTGAGTTCGTTGATCAGGCGGCCCACGGTGACCGCCGTCGGCAGGAATTGCAGCAGATCGGCGCGATGCAGGACGAACACCACCAGCTGTTCCACCTGATCGCTTGGCCGGGCGATACCGGCGGCGGCGACCTTGCCGAGTTCGAGTCCCGGTGCCCGTTGGGCGATATTCTCGAGGTCGTAGGGATAATAGTTCTGGCCGTTGACGAAGATGATTTCCTTGCTGCGACCCGCGATGTAGAGCAAACCCTCGATGAGGAACCCTAAGTCGCCGGTCGCGAGCCAGCCGTCCGCATCGATGGCGCGCGCCGTCGCCTCAGCATCGCCGATGAAGCCGTGGGTCACGTTCGGGCCGCGGATGAGGATGTGACCGACGTGTCCAGGCGCGAGCGGCCGCCGTTCGTCGTCCGTGATGCGCAATTCCAGGTTCGGCAGCGGTTCGCCGACGCAGACCAACTCCAGTGCGTCGCGCGGGTTCGCAGGGTTCAGTTCGACCGCGGCGCCGACGGTGAGCTCATGGCGGTTCACCCGCAGCCAGCGGAATTCCGATCCGAGCTTCGGCAAGCTCACGGCCAGCGAGGCCTCGGCGAGCCCGTAGACCGGGCACATCGCCCCGCGCTTCAAGCCCGTGGAGGCGAGCGTGCTCATGAACTCGTTGCACAGTTCGACCGATATTGGTTCGGCCCCGTTGTAAATCAGCCGCAGCGAGGACAGATCGGATCCCTCGAGCCGGCGTTCGCCGAGTACCTTGAGAAAATGCCGGTAGCCGAAGTTCGGCGAGCAAGTGATCGTCGCGCGCTTTCGAGCGGCGATCTGCAGCCAGAGCAGGGGGCGACGCACGAACAGTTCGGTCGGCATGAGATTGATGTGCACGCGATTCGCGAACTGCATCAGATAGAAACCGATCAAGCCCATGTCGTGGGTCAGCGGCATCCAGCTCAAGCTCACGTCCTCGCTGTCGAAGCGGTGCACCGCGGTGGCGCCCTGCGTGTTGGCGACCAGATTGGCATGCGTGAGAATCACGCCCTTCGGCTCGCTGGTCGAGCCGGACGAGAACTGGATGAAGGCGGGATCTTCGGGCGCGGGTCGATGCAGCTTGCCGGGCCGCGAGATGTCGGTGAGCGAGTCGACGAGAAAGCAGCGCGACTTCAGCTCGGCGAACAGCGCGCCCTCGCCGAGCTGCGCGGCGAGCGTCTCGAGCCGCTCGAGGTTCTTCGCGTCCGTGTAGAGCCAAGGTTTGCCGAGCTTGCGAGCGACACGCAGCAGCTTGTGACGATGTTCGTCGCTGATGCCGACCGCGAGCGGGACCGGCACGATGCCGCCGCAGACGGCGGCCCAGAAGCCGTCCAGGAACTGTTCGTTGTTGCTGAGGAACACGATCAAATGGTCGCCGCGCGCCGCGCCCAGATGCTGCAAGTGGTGGAGGATGCCGAGGGCGCGCGTATAAACCTCCGCATAGGCCACGCGCCGCTCCGCGTTTTCGCCCTCGACATAGCAGACCGCGCGATCGACCCCGCGATTGTTCTCGAGTATCTCCACCAAAGTCGTATAAGTCATCGGGCCTCTACGTTCATCATGAGATTGGAACGAGGCCGCAGATTGATCTGCGCCTCGAGTTCGATCGGTTCCCCGCCCGCGCGGGAGAGACGAAAGCGACGCGACGCCTGTTGCAGGTGCACGAGCATTTCGAACATCGCCATGTTCTCACCGATGCAGTGGCGCGGACCCACGGAGAAGGGAATGTAGGAGAAACGGTGGCGCTCTTCGGCATCGGCTCCCGCGAAGCGTTCCGGCCGGAACAGTTCGGGCCGATCCCAGTAGGCCGGATGCCGATGCAGCAGGAACGGACAGATAAACACATCGGTGCGCGCCGGTATCGCGAAACCGCCGAGTTCGTCGGCCTCGAGCGCGCGGCGGGTGAAGAGCCACCCGGGCGGGTAGAGGCGCAGCGATTCCTGCACAACCTGGTGGGTATAGCGCAGGGCTTCGGCGCCGTCCAAGCCGAGCGCCCCTTCGTCCGCAACGGCATCGGCCTCCGCGCGCAGCCCTGCGGCGACTTCCCCATGCTGACTGATCAGGTACCAAGTCCAGGCGAGCGAGGAGGCCGTCGTCTCATGGCCCGCGACGATCAGTGTCAGGACCTCGTCGATCATCTCGCGATCGCTCATGCCGGCCTCCGTGTCCCGGTCGCGCGTCGCCATGAGCATCGCCAGGAAATCGAAATGCTCCTCCGGTTCGCGCCGGCGCCGCTCGATCAGTTCGCCGACGAGTCGGGCCAGGGAGCGAAAGCGAAATGCGAACTTCAAGTCGCGGTTTTGATCCTTGGCGACGACAGCGAAGGGATTGACCCCCATTTGTCGTTCGAGCCGTGCGAGATCGGTGCCGAAAATCGAGCGCAGTACGATCTCGAGCGTCAACTCACTCGTGTCGTCGCTGATGTTGACCGGCTCACCGACGGCCGCCTTGGCCGCCCAACGTTCCATGATCCTGCCGTTGACCTCGCTGATCAATGCCGTGAATTGGTCGATGATGCGGCGGTGAAAAGCCGGCTGCATCATGCGCCGCTGCCGGCGCCAAAAGTCCCCCTCGCTGGTCATGATGCCGTTGCCGAGCAGGATCTTGACCCGATCCATGCCCTCGCCTTTGGTGTAATTGCGGTGATTCGACAGCAGCACGCGCTTCACGTCGTCGGGGTGGTTGATCACGTAATTGAACGTTCCCCTGGCGGGTGCGAAGACGCGATAGATGTCGCCGAACTCGGCGAAATAGCTGCGCATGCGCGCCAGCGATTCGTCGCTGCCGCCCAAATCGAAGCCTTCGGCGGGCCCGGGGGGAATGGCCGTGGTGTGCATCCCCGCCATTGTAACCGAGCACCGTAACCGGGCACCGCTATTGCGCGGTGAGCGATGCTTCTCGACAATGCCCCGGTGGCACAGAAACCCGACGGTGGCGGCCTTCGCAACACGATTTACCAGCAGCAGACCAGTTCCAGCCGCCGGCTGACGCGGCGGCGCTTGTGGTTCTATCGCGGCCTGCTGCCGCTCGCCATGGCACTCCTGCGACTCGGCTTGGGCTGGGCGCGGGTCAAGGCCGTGCTCGGCTCCGAGCACGTGCCGGCGGCGCTCGCGAAGGCCAATTCGTTCATCCCGGTCTACTGGCATCAGCACCAGTTGTTTTGCGTCAAATACCTGCTGAGTCAGCGCGCCTCGGGCCTGAAGCTCGCGTTCTTGATCAGTCCCTCGGTCGACGGCGAGATCGGTGCGATGATCGTCGCCCGCTTGGGTGCGGTGGCGATCCGCGGCTCCTCGAGCCACACCGGCGCACGCGCCCTGCGCGACTATTATCAGGCGCTTGCCCACGAGGGATTGTCGCCGGCGATCACGCCCGATGGCCCCCGCGGACCCGCCTGGCAGTTCAAGCCCGGCGCCATTCTGCTCGCGCAGTTGTCGCAGCGGCCGATGATCCCGATGGCCTATGCCGCTTCGCGCGCCTGGAAAATCCAGTGGGACCGCTTCGTCATCCCGAAGCCGTTCGCCCGCATCGTCGTCGCCGTGGGCGAGCCCGTGTACGTGCCTCGAGGTCTGGACGCCGCCGGTCTGGCGCGGTTCCAGACGCAGATGGAGCAGCGCTTACGGGCCCTGTTCGAGCAGGCAAGGAACGCTCTCAAGGCGTCTTAATACAATCGCTTAGCTTGTTTTCCTGAACTGTTGTGCGAGAATTATGCCGTAGCTGCCAAAATTGCGATTCGCCAGAACTGTGTGACGGATTCGCTATTCACCGTAGACGGGATGGCAAACTCTTGAGCCGTAAGGTCACAACCTCGCTGGGATCGAGTAACGCGCATGGCCATCGTACCCGCTGATACGCGGCACCCAGACTTATCGGCGTCGGACATATTGTCGGCCGAGACGTGGCCCCGGCGCGGCCTGCTGCCGGCGGTCGGCCTCGACGTCATTTGCATCAAGATCGCGGTCGACTTCCAGTCCATGAGCGCGGCGACGGCCACGGGTGTCATCGCCGCGAATCTGGAGTTGCTGCGCGAAGCGACGCGCGCCGACGCGGCATTTCACATCCGTCTCGATCCCGACACACTGGAACTCGCCGACGTTACGGCGGCGCGCAGCATGCTGAGCACCGGCAATCCGGAACAGTTGCGCGGTCAAACCCTCGGCGTGCTGCCCTGGTTTCGATCGCGCTTGGCGCCGCTGCGTGTCGCAGAGTTGCGCGACACGACGAACGTGCGGCCCGATCAAAGCGAGGATGCCGCAGTGTGGCGCGATCTCGGCATCGGCTGCGTATTGATGATCGGTTATTTCATCGAGGGCCGTCCGGCCGGCGTACTCGGGATCGGCGGTGCCCTGCCACGCGATCAGTGGGACGTCCAGCTGCACCTGCTGCTCAAGCTGGTCGGCAGCAGCCTCGCCACCGGCTTGGAGCGCATCTCGATTCAGGCGCATTTGAACGACCTCGAGGAACGCAACGAACTCGCTCTATACAGCGCCAACGACGGCCTGTGGGACTTTGATACCTTCCATAATCGCGTTTACCTTTCGCCGCGCTGGAAGACCATGTTGGGCTATGAGGGTGTGCCGACCGGTCAGGCACCGGACTGGCGCACGCTCGTGCATAGCGAGGACCTGTCGCGCGTCCAAGCCGCCATCCGCGATCACGTCGCCGGGAAGACGCCTCTGTTCGAAAGCCTGCATCGCATGCGCCACGCGAGCGGCGAGTGGCGCTGGGTGATCAGCCGCGCCAAGGCGCGTGTCGACGACAAGGGACGCCTGCTGCGCCTGGTCGGAGTCGAACTCGACGTCACGGAACGCAAACTGTACGAGGAAGCCTTGTTCCGCGAGAAGGAAAGCGCGCAGATCACGCTGCAGAGCATCGGCGACGGTGTGATCACGACCGACGAAAAAGGCGTGATCGATTACATCAATCCGGTCGCCGAAGCCCTGACCGGCTGGCGGCTCGAGGACAGCCAGGGACGGGCGATCGAGGAGATCTTCCGTGCCTTTCACGAGGAGACCTGCGAGCCGCTGGAGAATCCCCTGGCCGTGGCGATCCGCCGCACGCGTTCGATCAAGTCGGTGCGCCCGATGCTGTTGATCCGGCGCGACGG
>Ga0116231_10013081_pt1 | contig 11821 bp, 4 predicted proteins | sample S1TSphgellanicum_2_FD_89695 | JGI IMG/M metagenome (GOLD analysis project Ga0116231, IMG submission 89695) | Host-associated microbial communities from peat moss isolated from Minnesota, USA - S1T2_Fd - Sphagnum magellanicum MG | ecosystem: Host-associated > Plants > Peat moss > Unclassified...
TACCCACTACAAAAAAATTCTTTGTGAAAAAAACCTCTTGTTTCAAATAATTGACCCCTACACCCACAACATCCCACATAATGAAGATTTGCCCAAAGTCTTTCCCAATCTTTTCACCCTATCACTATATGGTGTTTTACAACTATTGTGATAGAGTTCACCATCACTTGGTAGCCATAGGTGTTGAGTTCCCACTCAAACATTTGATTTTTCTTGAAGTTTCTATTAGTAAACCCAATGGCAACACAATCACCATAACCAAAATCCTTGCTGATGGTGATTTCAAAATAGTAAAACAATGTTTCATGATGGCACATTGTTGTCCAATTCTCTTGAATAACATCCTCATGCTTGCCACTCCTTTCATCCTTCATATGTTTAACACGTTTTCAAAACAATTTCATTTGAGTGATCACCAAAAGCTTGCTACTAGTCTTGATGTTAAACCATGTGTTTAATGTTTCTTCTTCCATTGAAGGATCAAAATGGTTTTTCATTTTTTCCTTCTCATTGTGTCCATCATTAGTTTCTATATATGTTCCTTTTATTATTTAGATATGATTTTGACCACTATTTCTTTCAACTTAACTAGTAATTTGAATATCATCAAACTACAAACGATCAACCCTATTGTTACACTTGTTTTCTTCCATGCACAAAATTTTGATGTGGATTTCATGGTCACTTGCATTTGGCACTTGGAAAGGGTATTTTATACATCTCCAAGATTTTCATATTGAAAGCCTTTGATTCCTTTGTGATTTGTTTGACACATGTATGAATGTTTTACTATGAATATATTCCTATGCCAAAATGTGGCATCCATGACTTGAACATATATGACAAGTGTCCCAATCTAGTCATATAATAATATATGTTTTGCAACTATGCCATTTTTATGATTATAGTCATTTAATGACTACATGACTCTACATGACTATAATAATATTTTAAAAATTAGTATGTGTGAAATTGACCTTGTTTGACTAGTTTTTCAAACTTAAAAAACCTTGATGGGGGGTTCATATTTGCAAATTGAAATTTCTTTTTCACCTTCAAAAAATAATGCATTAATATTATTATTTTCATTTGGATGCAATTGGGTTTACAATGTATTCAAAATTCTTATATAAAATTTGATGTAAAATTAAGTCCACAAAATTGAACCTAGCTTGGATCTAATGGTACATGGTATTATTTTAAAAATAAATATTACATAAACTTCTACAACATATTAATGTTTATGAAGCTTGTTATTATACATGTTATGGCTTGTTAAAAAAAATCTTTCTTTCAATATTGTGGTTTTGAAACATTGGCAAAACTTTCCAATATTTTTGGATTTTCTTTTTTAATTCACACATAAAAAATGAAAATTTTGAACTTGTTTCAATTTTATTTGAACCACAATATGAATATTCACCTTGAAAACATTCAAGTTGGGTCTCTTGCTCAAGGCTTATTTTGATGAATATCCTCCTTGAACTTTTTGACTTTAAATAATGATATATAGTCCTATTAATTATATCTAAAGAAACCCAAATGTCCCAAAATTCCATTATTTTGCAAGTTTCCATGTAATGGGTAGTAAAAAATATGGAATTTGATCCAAATTTACTTATTTACTAGAATTTTATATTTATTAATTTATCCAAAAACATTTCATAGAAATTGGATTTTATTAATACTTTGAATTTAATTTAATTTAATTTAATGAATTAAAGCAAACCTTAAAAAATAATATGAAAATTTACTATTCATAATAAAATATAATACAAATTATGACATTAAAAAAAACATGTATATAAATTAATAATTGTGGAATTTTAAATATTATTATTTTCACATATTGTATCTCCAATAAATTAAAATTTTAATTTCAAACTACATTTAAATGAATAAATACAAAAAATACAAAACAACATTTTTATAACTTGGATTGATTCATTATATGTTTAAAAGGCACAAAAGTCTATTCTTTAATTTTATTTATTTATTTAAAATTCCAAAAAGAATTGCATATTGATCTTATATAGGTTTATTTATTAAAGGTTTAATGAAAAGGAAAATGAAAATTCTTTGAGACATCATTTTTGTTCACATGTATGAAATAGTGAAGATTCAATGCATTTTTAATAAATTACTTGATTTGTTCTCATTTCCAATGAATGAGTTGAATGAATTGGATTTGAATGATGAGACCATTCTAGCCAAGATTTCCCATGTGCTACATTTAACATCAAACTTTTTTATATATGAAACTAAATAGATCTCAAGAAATTTGACTTGCTTTTTCCACATATCCAAATACAGACACTTGACAAACTTTGCAAGGGGAAGAAAAGGGTGAGATGTGTCATTTCAATGGACTAGTATCTTCAACAATTTAATGTTTGTGGCTTCATAGGAAGACATGGCACCATAGAAGGAAGCAAGCTTTTGGCTAGAAGGCCTTTTGAGTGGAGATGAAGTTGCAACACATGAAGTCTTTTCATATTCTAGTGATATTTACCTAGATTGACAAGTACTCACTATTTCTTAATTCTTTGTTGACCTATTTGTTTACTAGATCTATTTGTGTGTGTGTGTGTGTGCCTTTAAACACAATAAAAGAAATTAACATAACATAACAATTTGCTTTTGCAAGGGCCTTAAACCAAACTAGGTGGGTAGTTAAAAAGTAACAAACTGTTTGTCTGCTACTTTTACGAAATGCTTCTTTGGTAGGAAGAATACTTCTCCTGATCATTATTAATCTCTTTATATCACCTCAAGTCAAGCTTTAATTTGCATCTTACCCACTGTCACAATTCCCATGTGGCATGGAGTTTATAGTTGAGGGGCAAGTGTATCTCAATTTTCTATAATTCATGGTCATATGGTTGGATAAGGAGCTACCTATACACAACATGTTTCCATGGCCATCATGCAAATCTTATGTTTGTGGACTATAAAAGATAGTGCATTAATGTATTATTAATACATACTGTAGTTAACTTATTTTTCTTGTTGAGCTTAGTTTTATTTGAAAGACAAATGTTCTACACATCCAAAAGGATCCATTTCATCCTCAGAGATTGAGTTTTTGGTAGTTTTCATATTAGAGTGGCGCCTTTTCCTGGCCTTCGCACACTCTAGGATAGTCAAGATAGTTATGGCATTGAATTGCAATATGGCCTTTCATAGGAGTTGAAGAAGCTTATTTGAGAAATGCAACAATTGAAGGACATGGAGTCAACTTTTGAAGAATCCCATTTTGAAAATGGAGGTAATGAAACCATAAGGTCACCAAAGCTCCCAAGTAGCCCACCTAGTAGGTGACAAAAGACATTCTATAAATTTCTACTTAAGTTAGCTAGAGGAGTGCTACAAAATAATTCCTCTAAATTCAAAATTTGATTCACACCTACTTCTTATACTCTCTTGGTCTTTCTCTGGTGACTTTGGTATTTGAACTTGCATGAAAAATGCTTAGTAAAACTATCCTAACTAATCCTTGAAGGTCACCAAATGCTTATTGCATTTATGAACTTTCATTTGAGGAGGTCATTGTGAAATTTCTCACAAGTGCAATTCTTGTCACGAAAGGTCTTATTGTTTTAAGTTTTAGTTACTCAAGTTCCATATAGAACAAGGTTTAATTTTTTTTGGAAGACCATTTGTATCAACATGAATGGTGACACTTGTCATATCAAACATCATATAAACAAGGATTCACTTAGAGTAGTTTAATATGGTTAACATGAACAACAATTACAATCCCTATCAAAATAAAGGTGGAAGGGTTTATTTATGTCACAACCACCATTTATTGGAATTTAATGTTGCATATCACAATTTAAATTTGGGCAACTTTTGGGCTGAAATTTACATCCATGGTCACATTCTTGCTTCAAAACCCAATGCTGGGATACAAGGTGTTTTCCAAATTACAAGGGATGCAACCCACTAAAACATCATTCTTGGTAAAAAAAACCTTTCGTTTCAAATAATGAACCCTTGCACCCACAATGTCCCCTTTGATGAAAGGTCATTTAAAGCTTTTCCCAACCTTTCCATTGCTACTTTACCATTATAAGGTGAACCACCACCATTGTGATAGAGGTCACCATCATTATTATGGTAGGGAGTTCGTTCTTTTTGAAGTTTTCATCAGTAAACCCAATGGCAACACCACTATAATCCTTAATGGAAATGTCAAAATAGTCAGACAATGTTTCATTATGGCATGTTATTGGTGGATTCCCTTGAATAACACCCCCTATGCTTCCCATTCCTTTCATTCATCATATGTTTGAAAGCTTGCCAAGACAATTTCATTGGGGTGATCACCAAAAGCTTATTACTAGTCTTGATGTTAAGCCATCTATGTGGCATTTCTTTTTCGATTGCATCATATTTGTTCATTTTTCCTTGCATAAATTTTACACATTGTAACCACAATGCCCACAAACATTTATCCTTGGGTGGTAGTCCTTAATGTTATCATCTCCAACATTCTCTTCTTGTTTTTCCCATCTCATTTTGTCCATCATTATTTTCTATATGTTCTTTTTTTTTTATTTAGTTATAACTTTGACCATTATTTTCATTGGAAGAAATTTGGAAATAAATGGCTACAACTTTAATTGCAAAAGACAAAATTTTAGTCGTAATAGACACATGTGATTACAAACCCTATACTTGCTTTGGACAAGTGGCAAAAGATGACTAGTTGCAAAAAACTCCATGTGGCATATAAAGTCCCCCATTACTTGTGACTACAAGGATTTTTCATCCAATGACTAATTGTAGGACTGTGCAATTATAGATACGACTACATAAAATATTGGGCAATTTTTTTCAAATAATTAAATTTAAATGATTTAATATATTTTTAAATCACATATATTAAGTACATTATTTATTTTAATATAAATAATAAAATAAAATAATTGATATTATTAATAATTTGATAAAATTTCAGCCTATGAGTTGTTGACATGTGTCATTACTTAAGCTAGGCTAAAAAATTAATTTAAATAGCTAGGTAGGCACCTAGGTTAAGTAGCCTAATTATGTAAGGTACATACAGTCAACATATCATTGTTGACCACAATTACGTAATTTGTGAGGTTTGATACTTAGACCCCAAGGATGGATATCAATTCCTCTACAATCAAACCACCCCACCTGATGTGCAAATATAGTGGAATGCATTCTATTTAACCCATACTTGATTTTAAACATTGCCCAAACATCAATATCAATATTTCATATTTGATTGATATTTGTCCAAATGGAAATTTTTAAAGTTGATTCTTAAAGTACATACATGATTAAATATGTTTTTCTTCCAAAAATGTACATTAATTGGAATAAATGTTTTCAAAACTTTGTAAAATTGAATTGCATTTTGATGATGATTTGTTAGAATTTTTTTTCAAGCACATGATTTATAAATTAAAAATATTTTACGACTAATATTTAATAATAAATAAATAATTTATCTCCCACATATTAATGCTTCATTTCATAAAAAATTATACAATGTGATTATAATATATCATATTTTAATTAACTCATATATAATTTATATCAATGGATAATATATCTATCACATTTCAAAAAAAATAAAGAAAAAATGAGTTATAATATTTATGATGTATAGTATTTTCTATATTTTAGATTTTAATCTAAATCACATTTATTAATGTTAGATAATTAATGAGTTTATGGAATTTTAAGTTTTATATTTTTACAAATATAATATATAAAGTTATGGTAAAAGTCTTATGATCAAATACATGATATATTTTTTAAACATTTTAAACCTCTATTTGATTAAAATATATATCATATTTGATTATGATTATAATAAGTTGTAATTTTACCAATAAAAGTTAATTTACATGTATAATATATACTTAAATAATCATCATATATAATATTTACAAATAGATCATAACTCAAATATATTTAATAAAACTATAATAATTTGTATTGCCAATGTTAATAAACAAAAAAAAATACCAATAAATAGTTAAAAACAAGTTGACTATCAAAAAAATATTGTAATTCCAAAGATGCCACATGTTTTAATCATCAAAATATTGTAAATGGAATAATTATTGGCCTTAGTTGCCAAAACAACTATGACTAGTTGCAAAAACAACTAAGTTTTCATCCATCCAAGGATCCATCCACAATATTGGATAAAAATGTGCACTTTCATTTTACTTTTCCATCTAAACATGTAATAGTCATAAATTATAGTCACATTTGCGACTTCATTTGATTATGTCAACACTATAATAACATATGTGACTATAATAGTCACATATATGATTACACACATTTAGGATTAAAATGACACATAGGATTAACCCAACTGTAGCTACAAAAGTAGTTGATTTGGACATTAATCACATTTATAGTCCTAACCATATAGTTGAAATGGATAAAATTTCTTCTAGTGTTTTTTCAATTTCACCAAAGACATGAATATTGGGGATGAAGCCATGAATTTTGCCGCTATTTTTTGAACTTAACAAGAATTTGAATATCATTTAGATGTCCATTTGAATAGATGGTAACATATCAAAACATTACATGATAAATGAAATTCTATGATTGGCCCTTATCGACCAAATTAGTTGCCTATGTCATTTGTAATTGATTTAGACTCATCATTTATGCACTTCTTGAAGACATAGTTGCATACAAGTTAGGTATTTGTAGAACAAGTAAGGTGTTTTTTCATCATGTTGTTGACCCTAGTATGATTTTCATGTAGAACTATTTTTACATTGAAAGACATTTTTCCCATGTTTCATGTTCTAGTTCATTATTTGTGTTAGAGATTTTGCAGGTGTTGGTAAATTTTTGTTGTTTGAAAGTAGTAACAAGGGCAATGAGGTTGATGGGATATATATTAAGACAAACCAAGAAGTATTATCGATGGATAGTAGGAGCAAAGGTACTTTGGACAACATGGTTAGGGAGGAGGAAGAATATGAAGTTAATCATGACAAGGAGGTTATGAAAACATCAAAGATATTGAAGGACATGACATAGGTGTCCCCCAACCATCCTTTGTAAAATGAATTTATGTGTAAGCTTTGGCATTGTATGTGAAAATGTGAGACTCTAACCACACAATATTGCAACAAAAACAAGTTATCACACAAGGTCAAAAGAAAATATTTCAAAATCAAATGAACACAATCTCTTGTGGATTAATGTAATACCTTATTGCATTGAACTCTACCTATGCATTGTCAACAATAGTTACATTTGGGTACCAATAAGGTACATGTTGGAATAGCCTTTGATTGAACATTTACAACCATGGCGTAATGCTCCTCCTTGCCACAACATGTAATGAGAAATGATACTAAAATACCATTTTGCAATTCATCAAATATCACGAATATGTACAAGGATACTATAAGGCAAACCTTATAGTAGGTTAGGATGTCACCCAAAAAAATGTGCAATAGGACATTTTCATGCACACAAAACATTATTTGTAACATTTTGTAATCAATTTCATTACCTTTCGTTCACTTGTCCCAAAAGTCACATCACATGACATTTTTTCCTATTGTTATTTATGATCATCATTTTCATTTGCCATTATATTTGAATTCAAATTGTGAATGGCACATCTTGGTTAAAAATGGGATCCAAGTTTAATATTCCATATTCATATATATCGTAACATAATACAATTTTTTAATTTTTAGTCACCCACATGTGGACACTGATGGGATCTTTCTTGTGTTTCTACCATAGCTTTTCAGGTCATTTATTATATAGGTTATGCACATCCATTATAAATATAAAGGTGTCCCTTGTTGGATTCCCATTTTTCAATGCCATGTCCCACACATGTGCCTTGTGTTATTGCATTACTTTAAAATGTCAAAAAAAAAAAAACATATGTAAAAAATTCACAGTTTTCACCACTATCCAACATGGTTATTGGTTCTAATTTCTATACTTGCAACCATTTGTATGTGGAATGAACCATTAAGTAAGAATCCATTTTTCTACCATCGATGAACAATAAACTCTATTTCTCCTTTAGCACTTACAAGCGACGCTTCACTTGTAATACATAAGCTAATTAGCAATCATAAGTTTCATGGTTGTCACTTGTGAGTGAATGTGCAAAAAATTGACTATTAGGATTTAGTGGGTGGGGGGAAAGACCCACTAAAAAACTATGGAATCTTTCAATTTGGGTAGTCTAGTAATTATCATTATGTCATATGTGAATGTTATTCCATCACTAGATTCCAAAAAATAATGATTGAAAAAACTTACATGTGATCTAATTGTAAGTTGTGAACATTTTAGTTATGAAGCATGAATCTTCAATTGAACAAGTTGTAATCAACTACTAGTTGCATGGATATAACTTAAAGATCTTTGGGCCTTGAGAATTTGGAATTCATCACTTCAATGCAAATATGTCAACTAGCATATACATGTTGAAATTTCCCAAGTTTAGTGTGCACAAACACTACAACATGTGAAAGGGTTTTTCAATCCAAAAATATAATTAAATCAACGTTACAATTAATGTGAAGGTAAGAAATCTAAAAAATGTTTCATGCAGTGTATTTAAAGGATCAACAACAAGGTTTGAACTAATTTTGATGGAGCTAGTATCTTTGTGGAAATTCTCCACTAAGTTTAAGTTTTTTGTTTTCCACCTTGAAAAATATCTACCTACACAAACATATATGAAAGGGGCTATGTGTTGATATGTTGCCCTTTTAAAATTCATTATGGTCAATTCAAACTCTTGCATAAAAATTAGCAAGATTGAATCCTTGACTTAATTGGTTTACAGGAATTGGTAGGTTCAACTTTTGTCAAGGATACTTAGAATTACATTCATTTCACTTCAATTTCATCTTTTTTTAATTTAATACAATTATATGGACATTAATTATTGTTGTTTTGACTTGTGTAGGTTTGCAAAGGAAACAAGTTGCAAGACTTTGGGAGGCTATAATAAGGTTTCATATATCAATAATTAAACATTAGGTTTTAGGATTCAACAACAAGCTTGTGATGTATTCCAAATCTAAAGGTTATAACCAATTTTTGAATTTTTTTTTTTTTGAAATGCATTATATCAACTCAAATATGATTGAACCTTATACCGAATGTATTTATATTCATGTGAGAAAATAACGATAATGGAAACAAAACTTTGAAAAACTATGCTTCCAAATTACCTCTAATAAATCACAATCGAAATATTTACCCTTTAAACTAGATTCTTTGGGTTGATCCTCTATGTTGCAAGTACATAGTTAGTACACATAAAATTTCTACCCACTATTTGATTTCGAGAAAAACCAATTTGTGTAGAATGCCTTAATTTTTTGAAAGATTGCACAATGAATGAAAATATGGGGAATTTGGTCACACTTCTTTAAGGAAAACTTTTGTGAGAATTGCACAATTAGGATGAGATATGAATAAATTTCACCATACTTCCTCCAAGAAAACATATGAAAAACTCACAAAATGGATTTAAAGAAGTTGGCATCACTTTCCAAGGGAAGGCATCCAAAGTTGTTTATGTGAATGGATGAAAATATGAAAAACATGTTTGCTACAATTTTTCAAGGAAAACATGTGTGGTAATTGTACAATGCATTCAAAGGTTTGGAAAACTTTGCAAAACTTTGTCAAGGAAATTGCTTTTGATGGACAAAAATTTGGGGAAGTTGGCCCCACTTCTTTTAGGAAGACATTTCAAAGGTGAATTGTTTCAACTTTTGTAAGGCAATGGGGTATTGCACAAAAATCCATTGTTCAACTACTTTGGATTCAACTATGTTACTTTCATCCACCATTCAATTTTTAAAATTATTCAAATATGCATAATTTTCATCCATTGTCAAAATTTCCAAAAGTTCTAAGGCATTTTTATACAAGGTGGCATTTGAAGATAATTGTTGAAAAAAATGAATAAATCTTTAAAATGAAATGCCATCAAATTTGAATGTAATTTTTCCTTTCCTAAACTAATGCATTTCATATCTTTCATTGAAAAATGCATATTTTTAATAATAATCATACATTTCAAAAAGTTGAAAAATACCTTTCATGTTGGTTGTTTGTTTTATATAATATTCATTGTAATGATTGTTGCACTGGTCTATTTAATGTTCCCCCACTTGAACTCCTTTAAATGTGGCCCTTGATTGTTAAAAGTAATTTTTATTTGAAAATTAATATCTTATAAAGAAATTACAAAGGTTTTGTAAAAATTGGTTCACCTAAAATACAATAATGAGAATCCTATAACTACATGAAAAAAAAAGGAGAACCAAAGGCCAAATAAAACCAAGGAGGAAAAATTAGAATGGAAGGTCTTAAAGAATAACGAAAGCTAGAGGATGAAGAACAAGCCTTAATGGATGAGGAAGGGCATGCAAAAATGCATGCCTAAAGTAATGAAAGGGGACATCCAAGAGGATACCCAATTGAGATGGGATGTAAAGGTTTTAACACCCCCAAAACCAAGCAATGAGGTGATTGTCAATGAAAAAAAGTTGACAAAGTAAAAATAAAATCATAGGTTTTAAACACCCCCAAATATCAAACAAAGAGGTGATTTTCAATGAAAAAAAGTTGACAAAGTAAAAATAAAATTGTAGGACAATATGGTTTGTTTGAAAAAAGGACAAGAACCGGTTCGCCACCAAATTCAAAGTGACCTTTAACCAAGAGGACAAGCACAAGGTAAGTAGAAAATCCAAAGTGACAAGTCTATTCCTGAAGGATTATTTCATGATATTTGCTTCCATTGTTTGTGCAGGAAGATGAAGTGAGCTTAAAATTTGCCACAATAAAAATTAAGGGGCAATTTGCATGTGGTTATTTGTTAAGTGAAAAAGGAAAACATCACCTTGTAAGATAATCACCATTCAATGAAAAAGGGTTATGACATGTGTGTTTCTTTAGACAATTGCCTAGAATCCCAATACCTTGGCATAAAATATTTTTAAAACACCATCAATGATCTCACAAGTTTATACAAATAAGAAACATTTGAAAAAACACCACCAATGTGGTGTTTTTTCAAATGTGTCTTGTATAAACTTATTATCTCACTTTGTGGAGGAATGATTTTGTGTTTGTTGCCTATTTCAAATACAAGAAATCATAGTTGTTATGTAGGCCATAAATTGCAAGGGAAAAAAACATTACATTGAATTTGATCAAACAAGCTTTGTAGATGTGGAAGTGATTCCATTCATTGAAGAGGAGGTAGTTGTGATTGACATACTCAACTTTGATTTTGATATTACTTCAACATGAATAAATGTAATCTTTGATGCTCTTAATCAAGTAAGATCATTTTGATTGAACCATTTTGGCTATATTGTCTACTTGATGATTTGGGTGACTTTTGAACCTTTCCAACTACCAATACACTATGATAATACTAACAAAATACCCCAAATTAAAATATCCAAGATATCATTGGAATTTTAAATGTATTATTGAATATGAAATAACGTTGCAAAACAAGAAATATATTACAATATTACAACATATTTCTTGGTGGCTAACTTTTGAACCTTTCCAACTACCAATACACTATGATGATACTAACAAAATACCCCAAATTAAAATATCCAAGATATCATTGGAATTTTAAATGTATTATTGAATATGAAATAAGGTTGCAAAACAAGAAATATATTACAATATTACAACATATTTCTTGGTGGCTAACTTTTGAACCTTTCCAACTACCAATACACTATGATAATACTAACAAAATACCCCAAATTAAAATATCCAA
>Ga0116231_10013082_pt1 | contig 11821 bp, 18 predicted proteins | sample S1TSphgellanicum_2_FD_89695 | JGI IMG/M metagenome (GOLD analysis project Ga0116231, IMG submission 89695) | Host-associated microbial communities from peat moss isolated from Minnesota, USA - S1T2_Fd - Sphagnum magellanicum MG | ecosystem: Host-associated > Plants > Peat moss > Unclassified...
CCCACTGGACGCAGAGAAAAGTGACGGTGGACGCAGAGAAAAGTGACGGGAAAACTGGACGCGGGAGAAAAGTGACGGTGGACGCAGAGAAAAGTGACGGGAAAACTGGACGCGGGAGAAAAGTGACGGTGGACGCAGATAAAAGTGACGGGAAAAAGATAAGACGACCGTAGGATGGAGAGCTTTCGAGGTCCTGAAATCCAGGTCCTGAGAGTGAAACCATGTGCCCGTTTATCGAGGTTCTGAAACCCAGGTTCTAAGAGTGAAACCCAGTGTCCGTTTATCGAGGTCCTGAAACCCAGGTCCTGAGAGCCAAATACCGAGGTCCTGAAACCCAATGTCCTGAGAGCCAAATGCAGCAACGCGGACTTGTAGGCACGGGCGGATTGTGTCCGACCGTGACGGGTACCCACTAGTATTACCTATTCTGGTTGAAATTGCATTACTTTCAAAATTCTTTGTGAAAATCATTTGAGAGTTTAAAAAATAATTTCCAAAGACAAAAATCACTCTGGATACCCTTAACTTTTGCTCTGTTGGTTGGAAAATTGAGCAACAACAAACATGCACACCACCTCATCAAACTTGCAACTGGTTTCTGGACTGCATTGTCCAACATGTCACTTGCTCATTGGTCCAGAGGAGGGCGGGGTTTATAACACATAATTTTCTCCCTTCTCTCTTCCAGTTTTTAGGTTTTATCTAACCTAGTTCAACTTTTTTGTTCCAGAAACTGAGTACTCTTGGTTATGAGAGGAGCAGAATTATCAAAATAGTCTTGACACATTCAGGACTCAACTATATTTGGTAATCCAGCTCCTCTTGTCGGTTACCTAATACTTTCCTACCAAGAGGAGTGTGGGGCCCACAGTTTGAGTGGTTACAAGTTACCACATGTCACTTCCAAAACAAATTACGGAAATCCAAAGACCTGGGTGAATTTGTGTAATGAAGTTGGAGGGCATGTAACAACAGCCTATAATTTTTCCTCTGCAAAGGGCAAACAATTCGAAAATGAAAACAGCTCCTCTGGGCATCACAATGTTTTTGAAACACCCACCCTCCTATTTGTTGTTTTTTGTTTTGTTTTGTTTTTTTTTTCTTGGCATGAGTATCTGCCAGATAGCCTACCTAGCCTATCGCAGGAATGAAATGAAAAATAAAAATTTGCCCAAGTCTACACATACAGTAGAACCCTGGGCCATGAGCTTTACAAGAATGGGGCCCACTCTCGGCTCAGCCCCTTGCATGGGCCCTTATTCGAGCAAAGCCTGCAGCCTGGCGCTTTACCTACTACCTACGTTAGTTAATAATATACAGATATGAGGATATTAAGAGGAGGTTTTTTCTTTTGTATCAACCAGACTTGGAGAACTTTGATTTGATCAAAGGTGTGTCTCCTGCTGCTCCAATGTGCCACAAGAGCTGCTGATTCCTAATAATAGGTGCCGTGGGATTCAGAGTTCAAGAATCCAGAGAAGATATGTTACAATGGTAGCAGCTGCAACAATATGTTACAATCCAAGCTACAGTCACTAGACTAGTCTCCTAATTCTAACGGATTCCTGAGTTCTTGATGGAAGCCTTTCTTGCCAACTTCCGGATTGTCAAGATTCTGCATTGACCCAATCTATCAATACCTTTTCCTTTCTGCCTATTGTATGTTTGTGCTGTTTGGCTGCTGTGATCTTCGATTTACTGTACTCTTCTTGGAGCTGGAACGAGGTTCTTTCACTTTGGGCTTTTGGGTTTAAAGCTTTGCGGTTATTTCGTTTTGGAGAGATTCTCTCGTTGAGCTGCAGGGGGTATATTATGGTCAGGGTTTAGGACGCTTGCAATAGGTGTTAAGAAGATGTTTTGAAGATCAGAAGTGGGCAGAAAATTGAAACAAAATGCCACGGGAAATCATAACACTGCAATGCGGCCAATGTGGTAACCAGGCATGCCACTTTCCCCATACTGCCTCCTTTACAAGCTTTTCTCTATACTTCAACGGTCATTGAACTGTTCAAAAACTCATCAGAAAATCTATGGTTCAAAAATCTTTTATGTCACCAGCTCGCACCAGTTTTAACCTTGAAGAAGCTCTGCAGAAGATTTGAAAGACTTGTGAACCGTGAGCTGCTGCACAGATAGGATGTAGGTTCTGGGACTTGGCGTTGAGAGAACATGCCTCTCACAATACAAACGCCACTTTTGATCATGCCCTCTCCAGGTCTCCACTTCATGATTCCTCCCTCAAAGACTCTTTGTGTCTTCTCAAGGGTTTGGATAACTCTCTTTTACTGGAGCTTAAATCCTTGGCAATGATGACCATTGTTGATGACTACTGTAATCATTATAATTGATGTGCAGTTTTTTCCGTAACGTAGACACAAGGCATAGCCCACCTCTGGAAATTCCTACAGGCACTGGCGATTCTCCTATCCGATCATTGAAGGTTTGAGTAGCGAGTATCAAACTGGAAACACCCACAACAGCAATACATGCACACAGTCACAATAGAGTCATTTCTAAGGAAGCTACAAAATTGGTTGTGACCACATCAGAGAACCTGAAATGAGCAAATTGTGTGAAGTGTGCTCCTCATTTTCCTTTTGAATTTGGTATCCCACATTCCCTAGATACACTGACTGACTAGTGAATTGGCATCTGATGGCAAAGTATGAGAATGCAACTGCAAAGGAAAAGTAGGAAAATCACAAAATGCTTTGCTGCAGGCAAGGGCCGTACTCATAGACATGGAGGAGGGTGTCATCAAGCAACTTATTTCTGTGAGTCAAGTTTCTGGAAAAACTCTTTGGAACAGGCTCTATCATTGCTTCCAGTTTGTATCCCAATTCATATTTGGCATTTGTCAGCATTAAGGTCCAGACAAAAGGGACTTATAAACTGAGCTGTATTTTCTGCAAACTTTGCCAGAGTGGTCAGTGGAATGCCTTTTGATTTGAGTGAGTATCCGAGCTCTGGAAATAGATGAACAATCAACACCGTTTGTTCAAACTCACATACTTGTCGCTGTATTATTTCTTACCAGGGACATTTAGGGGACCTCTTTGATACAAAACAGTACATTACTGGCAACTCAGGGTCTGGCAACAACTGGTAAGATACATCTTGCACTGCACTCAGAAAATCTTTTCTTGCCCATTTATATGGTTCTGAGACTTCCATTCTCAAGTGGTTCAATTCAAATTCAGCCTTGAGGACAAAACATGCATGACCCTGTGTAATTACACCCATGGGTGTGAGGCTCATATGGTGGCCCTCAGTTATGAAACCACGTGTTTGCTCAGGGCTCAGGGACATGAGGTCTATGGACCTGAATATGCTGATGACATACTTGAGAAAATCAGGAAACAGGTACTTGTAACCAAGATTTTGCTGCTCAAAACACCAGACATAGATACTTCCTCTGTTTTCCAGTCTAATGAGAACTGGGCTTACAATCTAGATCTCAGAGCTCTGGACAAACAAAGTTCTAAGACTTGCCATGAAGTACATAACAGTGCTTCACTCTAACCTAAGGTCAAAATTTTTGTGTTTGGGAACCAAAGGGACTGTATAGCTTAAGATGTGCTACTTGGAATTGTAAATCAGTGTGGCACAATTGCCCCTGAGGTATAATAGGTCAGTAGGGTGAAGGTTCTGCCAAAAGTAGATCCTATAATTGTCCAAGGATCAATGAAGTGGAAATTTTTTCTTTCTTGTAGAGTTGACCAAAGCATTTTGAATTGATTATGGCCCTCTGTTGCATGTCAGTCTTTTCTCAGAACTGATTAGTTGGAGCTATGGCAGGTGGAACTGTGTGACTCCTTACAAAGTTTTGTGATGCTGCATTCACTGGGGGGCGGGACAGGCTCTGGTGTTGGGAGCTATATTGTGGAGCTTCTCCATGTAACTTCTGAACTACACCACTCCCATGCAAAAAAACCTCAAGCCAAATCTTTATTCTAATGATAATTACCCTGCAATGCTATGATTATTGTTATGAGCTCTGTTTTGATAGGGAAACAATTCTGGATGGATGGCATATGGGCTCTTATGCTTAGGTCTGATATTTGTCTTCCCAGACTTGAGCAATGCTCAGTTTTAATGTTAGTGGGAACCCACGAATTGAACTCAGGTTTTTGTTCTTTGTTATCTATCACCAGGATGCCTATCCGCAGGTTTATCAGTTTTCAACAAGTATATTTCCATCAGTTGATGATGATGTTGTGACGTCTCCTTACAACAGGTATAAAATTTACATTACATCAGCATATGCAGATGTTTTGTGAGACTGAAGTGGAGATGTGCCATTGTCTAAACCCTGAACAGTTCCTATAAATACTGCAAAAGCTACAATCATTGTACTGTCACCAGAAACATTGAGGTAATGTGAAGACGGGTCATCTGTGCAGCCTGCTGGCAACAGTAGCACTTGCAGAGTATGCTGATTGTGTGTTACCAATTGAAAATCAAGCCCTTCTTGATATCCTCAGGTCTCCTCTTCCCCCTTCCTTCTTGTCAAATCCAGCTAAACAATCAGCATGGACAAGGAAAAGGTTTCATATAACTTGTTTCACTGTTTCAGGAAAGCAGTTAGAGTTTGTAAGTTGTTTATTCTCGCTTTTGTCCATTTTCACTATGTGCATGTCAAGTTGTTTTACAGCCAGAAAGAGAACACAAGAGGGAAGCACAGTATTGCAAAAGGAAAAGTGAAAGGAGGCAAACCCTTTGACTCAATGAATGGCATTGCCGCCAACCTTCTTCTCCACTTGACAAGCTCCATGCGGTTTGAAGGCTCTCTTAATGGTATCTAGAAAAATTTTCACCTTTGCCCACTGTTGGCTGTTGATAGAACCATATTGGAGCTTTTAGTTCTCTAGGCTACAGGTACATCCATTTTTGTGAGATGCTGCAGTTTTGTGAGATTTTCATTCAAACTTTCTGCACAATAGATTCTTACAGTTCCATCTCCAAATAATTGTTTTGAATAGATGAGTGACTTGATTGGGATTTCTGCAAGTGCAGTGGATCTGAATGAGATAACAACAAATCTGGTGCCATATCCTAAGCTCCATTTTCTAGTGTCAAGCATGGCCCCTCACTCTGCCTTTTCTCACTCTGGTATGAATCAATACCTTTCTTCAAGCTAATAACCTATGACTCATGGGCACCTTACAAGTTGGCATGGGTTAAAATTGCCTATGTCTTGCTACATCTTACTCATGATAACCTAGCCACATGAGTAAACTCTTTTCCAGCTGTTAGGAAGTGTCCCACCTTTGAAAAAAGAAAAGAATCCACTGACTCTCTAGTGCTTAGTCCTTTGTCCACAGACTTTAGCATGGTTTCTGTCTGAATAATTTCCACACTCTTCCTTGCATTAAAATAACAAATATTACTGTAAAATCTGGCTAGAGTCCATCTACGCTGTTGAACTGGATTGGGCTGAGTGGTCATGAAATTTGGAGTCTGCTCAGGACTGGTTTTGTTCTGATGTACAGGCTCAGCAGCACAGCAGCATCGTGCAATCAATCAGGTTGATATACTATCAACTACTTAAACTAACATGGATCTTCAGTCTGGAATACATAGAATTCACATGATGCTGAGCTGTACAAGTCCAAAATTAGAGAACAGATCTTGCATATGCCATGCTGGGTACAAAGCTCATATGTTTGAATTGCTTGTATATGCATAGAGGTCATCCATCTCCAAATTTCCAATCCACAAAGAGAATCCATCGCATTGGAATGAGAATCTCTGTTATTGCAAATATTGAGATTACATTGGAAGTTTGGCATATGGGTTTGTCACTCCCATTCAAAGCTGTTTAGAGGATGATGGATTATCAAGCCTGGTGTGATCCATAGATACTTAGCTAATGACGCTATAGCTGGGTGTGCAGCTGTTCACAGAGGTATTTATGAGGGATAATCAGCTCATCAAAGTGGATCCCACAAGATCCACATACTTGGCATGTGCTCTTCTAATGAGGGGCAATGGGTGCACCATCTCCGACCTTCACCAAAATGTTGCACGTATTAAGCATCGCCTCACTATGGTTTCTCTCCCTCATGCTACCAAAAGCTTTAGAGGGTCTCTTCTCTGTGGGACTTAACTTGAATCTTTCACATGTCTGGGACAAACATACCAAAATGGTCGTCACCAAAACTTCCCTATTGTGAACTTGGCTTCAATCTTTTTTAAGTTGTCATAGCTCCAAACATGTTGCATCATCATCTAATGGACTCAAGGAGTCTCATTAAAATCACTGTTCCAAAACACAGGCCCATTGGAATACAGAGGGCTTCAAAGTGGGATTATGCAGTCAGGCTGCAGTCCACACTCCACGCTCTCTACTCTGCCTTGCCAACAATACCTGCATAGGGTAAGTTGCAGCTAGAATATTCTTGCAAGGTTGAACATAAATATTCCATCACCTTGATAACAGAGTAATCATTCAGTTTTGGAGCATGAGGCATGTCAATTCTTCAGGTTACACAAATTTGGAGCTCTTTCAAGCTATTGTGCTTTTCAATGCTGCACTTTTATTGGGTGTTGTGGGAAGCAATAGAAAGAGATGATTTGGAGGAGAATGATGCAGGAGCAGGTTTATAGGAATGAGGGAGTGCTTCAAGAGGTTATATAAGCGACGAGTGTATGTGCACCATTATGCTGAATATATGGACATTTCCATGTTTGATGACGCCTACAGTGCGATTCTTCTCACTCTTCCAGTACAATGTTATCTATTTTAATAAATCAGTTTTATGGATTGCTTTCTCATTGCAACTCAGATTGTTGTCTACTCAAACAAACTAAGCTTGAATTCACCTTAAATGAGTTTGTACCTTAATGAGAGTAGGAACTTTACATCTTAAAAGAAGATTTCTCTGGAATATTGACATACTTGACCTTAAAATATGGTTGATGGCAGACAAGCTGGAAGATTTGATTGCAGATTATGAAGAATTGGAATTTGCAACACCCCCCATGTCTTTCACCCGCCTGCAGCCTGTGCTCCCATACCTCTAGAAACTTCTGGTACCTATGAACTAGTTACTGGATGTAAGGTGGCCCATTATAGCTTTAAAACTTGAACCCATCAGGGACCTGATAAATGAACCATTTTGCATACTCTGTTCTTGATGTTTCTTGCATTGCATGGCAACTAGACAACTGGTATTTACCAGCCTTGGAGTTGCAAATTCTAAAACCCCTGTAAAGAGTGAGAAAATGATCAGTCTTGAGATTACTGCCCTTTATCCTCTCCTGTAATCAAAGGTTGCCAATTCTTTAAGTTGTTAGTTCTCTTTGTCAACATTCTGCTCTGGGAATTTTTCAGTGATTGTATGCTGTGTGTGTTTATGAGCTAATCAGTATATTGTGTGCATTGGTAGAGAGATACATGGCTACAAATTGAGTAATTTCTGAAAATGCACTTAGAGGTTCGATGTGGTACAAAATGCATTGCTGCTACTGTGTCCAAAAATTTCAGAGCCAAATATTGTCTCAAATGGAAAGTCTTCTGTATATGTGAGAGGTTGGGGTGGGTTCTTTGCCAGTGAAATTGGTGACAGCATTGGTGCCTTGAGAGATAGTGTGCTTGGCAAGGATGTGGTAAACTGCAGTCTGCAGTCTGCATTTCAAAAGATTGGATGGTGACATGTCTTGTTGTTGTGGATAGTTCCAATGCCTCAGCTTCTCAAAGATGTCATGGATGAAGCTGTTCACAATTCCCATCGCCTTGTTTGATATTCATGTGTCTAGATGCACCTGATGTAGTATAATTCTGACAGATTTGAAGAACATCTGTGGTAACACATGCTCTTGTAGACAATGGTGCAGTCTGTAAAATCTGTAGTGACACATTTACTTTTTCCCAAACTTCCTATGATTATGAATTGACATGATCAACCTGTAATCTATGTCATGAGGCCTTCCAAAATCCCAGTGGTAATTACTCAATTAATTTGACCACATGGAGTCACAAGTGTGAGCTTGCCCTCAGTAGATGTACATCTTGTTCCTGGCATCCTCATTGAAACTGAGGCCTCTTCACTGCTTTCTGCCTCACCTTCTCGGTGTATACCCTCTTCTTCAGCCAGTAATTCCCTATGTCCTTCCTGTTATGCCCTCATCTTTCGCTCCTCCAAAACCTGTTTCAAGCTTGAATGAAACAAACCAAAAATAAATCCAAACAAGCCAGTTGGAAGAAGATTTTGTTTTTTTTCAGAAAACCAGGACTTTAGGAGACTAGGCTAGATAATCCTCCAAACCCTACCAGAGGTTCGGAGAATGGGAACTAACAAGATCTAAAATGAAAAATTGGGAATTTCACTCCAGCATTCACAATCCTTTGAATGGATCCCACCATGTCAAGGTTTGATATTGGGGTATCTGTAGCACTATGGAAAGAAAATGGTAATTTTCAAAGGAGAATGTCAGGGCAGTTGGGGAAACCAGCCTGTAACTACTTCAGGGTCTTATCCTTTTATCAACTCTTGCATGGTTGGAAAGCCCTTGATCTCCAGTATCACAGCGGGGTTGACCAGTAATCTAACCCCATAAACTCCACTGGGATCATCACCCTGGCAACATGATTGTTCCTGTTATATAACCGTCTTTGCCAAATTGGGGAAAATGTATTCCCTGCAGTAAGCCAAAGATATCCCTAAAGTATGCAACAGAAGGTATTCCTCCAGAAGATGATGAGTAGGTAATTTCCATTTAGGAAGTAACCAGCTTCCACAAATTTCAGGAAGATCAAAATTTTTGAATCATAATAATGAAGAGAAACAACAAGCTTTAGGCAATCTCATTACCACACCATCATGAGCTTTGTGGAGCATGAGAGTACACTGCTGGTCTCAAGCCTTGGAAGAATGTATTTTGATGTGCCTGAGAATGAGGACACATTACCATTTTCATGGTTGTAACAAGGTTTGTGACTGCAAGTTTGAAAATCATGCAAACCAACACATTCCTAAAGTCCTCCACAGCCATGGCACAGAGAAGAGTTCAAGTACTTACCAATAATGTCCTGATGCTGACACTCATCATGGTGCTCATCTTCCATGCTCCAGCTTCGGTTGCAGTTTTCAATGAGACTGGTAACCACTGGCTCTCTCATCATGACAACAAAAAATAGGAAAACCCATATATGTAAAAAACAGAACAGGAAGTGTTTGTACTAGAAGACCAACACAAGCAAGATTAATGCAAATAGCCAACACTACATCTAAAACATTGCAATTTGGAGGGGTGCAGGGAGTGACAAAGATTCATGGCCAGAGCTGTTATTTGCAAATATCACCGAAGCAGTACAAGTCATTACTGAGAGTAATCTTGTGCCAAATGTATATGTGCAGCCACCAGACTCAGGCACCCCACCCGCACATAATGGCACATCTCAAGACCTCTGGATTTACACTGATGGCCTAATTGTTTATGAAATTCCTAGACGTGGTGTTTGGCACCCCAACCGTAAGTTCCAGTAGCCCTGACTAAGTCCATGCCAGAAAAATTCATATGAATTGGAATCAATGCCTGTAGACTAGTTGTCTTTACAAACGCTTCAAAATAGTAAGCACATCCCAAAATGCAAAACTGCATTGGTATATATATGTCTTCACCTGACCAATCTTCAGTGCTGATGACAGAATTAGTACCTCCACTTAAGAAGGGGCAGATTCAAAAAACATCTCCCACTGCATTTTAGCACAGAGCTTGTACAAATTGGGTAAACAGTGTAAATAAATCAGTCGAGTTTGGGATGACTTCAGGGTTGAGTCCAGGATGGCCCGATCTTGTTGGAAAGGAGCATGAGCTAGCAATTCAACAAATACATTGTGATGTTATGGGTCTCACTATTATGTATGGTCCAAAGGGTTTCTTCAGAATTGGAGATGTGAGTTTATCCCGTGTATGGCTCGACATCAATCCAGATGGAACTGTGGCATATGTACCCTCAATAGGCTAAGGAAACGGGGGTTCTTTGCCTGGAGTTCTTGAAAGATGTCTCCTCTGCAGATTGGAAAAGTGTTAGACATGAAAAGTGACACCCATAAAGATTAACTCCTGAAATTCCAGACAAAATTCAAATACCACAATCAATATTGCTCTCCCAACAAAAATTCATTCAATACAACCACTACAAGACAACAAAGGGAAACATCACTTACCAGACACCACCAATGAATATTCATCAGTTGTGATTCCTATGCAACTCAGAGCATAGAAGCATTTTTTGTCAGTCAAGGAACATGAAACAGCACAAGACAAGCATCACAAACTTGGTAAAAAATGAAAATGCTTTTAAATATATTCTGAGATACAGCAATAAATCTGTTATCAGGATTTGTATGGTACAAGTCTGTTTAATGTTTCTTTCATCTTCAAACTTTAACCAGAAAGGCTTGCAATCAGGCTCAAAACATTGTGCAAGAAATCTCTCCTAGAGAATACTGGAAATTTACTCCACAAAGAGTTCCCTAAAAATTCTCAAGTAATCAATGTTACTACAAAGTTATGAGGTTGGTGGAAGGTGGCCTCGCCTTCGACGCCTTTTTCGTCTCTCCCACACAAGCTCTTTTACCTTGGCCTCAACTTTCACAGGAATATCTGAAAGAAACACAGACACCTTCTCACTAATTTTCCAGTTTAAACATGAATGAGCTCTAAGCAATCAAGTCTTACTCTCAATTAGAGACAGATGTGGGTGGTGACTCAAGCATCATTGTCTAGCAGTTCATGTACACACAAGTCTGGGCTATTTAGCACACTTCAGGAACTCTATCTCCTCCACATGTTAGACAACTAATACAACACATATTACTTACTGACAGCAATTTAAGATACCTTTCAAAGAAAGGGAAATCAGAAACAGACCCAGAAACAAAAGTTGTTTGAGTGTTGGCTTCACTAGGAACAGCAATCTCCTGATCTAAAGTACAGAAAATTACATTCTTCAAGTCTGTGTGCTTCCTTGCCATTTCTTTCCTCTTTTCCACTCACAGTCAATAATTTTGTGTATGGAAATAACCTACCCTGAGAGATCTTATATCCTGGTGCAGCCCCCAAAGGAACCATAAGAACCCTCTTTCCAGATTTGAATGGATTTGCATGCCTATAATGTCTATAGAAATTACCTGGAATGGGATTTAATGTAAGATTTCTGTCATCTGCCAGAATTGCTTGAGCTAGAGGCTTCCATTGCTCTGATGATGAATATGGACAATCCATACCCACACTAAGTCCTCGTAATATGTGGATGGTTCTCAGAATGAAGAACAGATCCTTTGGAAAATTCTGTCAAAGAAGGCAAAAAACAGTCTGTAAAGGTATCTGTTGTGTTGGTTCTAGCAAAACAAAAACTAATGCCTCAAGTGACTAACTGGATTTGCAGAACTAGAGATCCCCTATTGCAGATTATCTCAGAGAATGCAAAGTTGCTTGGGTGATTGGGGTGGAAAAATACCTACCTTCACAGAGACGTCATTGAGAACTGTATCCTCCCCAAATGGATTGGCAACTGCAACACCTGGTGGCAGTTTTGTGTCAAACATTGTCACTGCCAATGTCCTGAAACTGTCTGACTCATTTCCACCCATCTGAACTGTTTCAATTCCCAGGTTCCTGCCAACCCCATATACAACAGTAATCACATCAGGCAGCACCTCCTATGAATGCTTCCAATGTGGCATCCCTTACGCAGGTTTTTTTTTTTTTTTCCCAATTTTTTGGGGGTCCCACAGGGGCAATTTCCCCAAGAGGAATGGGTCAAATTCAGCTACATGCCAGAGAGGACAGAAAAAAAAAATTAAAAATA
>Ga0116231_10013083_pt1 | contig 11818 bp, 15 predicted proteins | sample S1TSphgellanicum_2_FD_89695 | JGI IMG/M metagenome (GOLD analysis project Ga0116231, IMG submission 89695) | Host-associated microbial communities from peat moss isolated from Minnesota, USA - S1T2_Fd - Sphagnum magellanicum MG | ecosystem: Host-associated > Plants > Peat moss > Unclassified...
AGGACACCCCCCCTGTTCAAAAAAAAGGAGGGAGAAAAAAAAAAAAAGAATGTATATTTGTACGAGGGGGTAAAAAAAAGGCGGCCCCCCCCCCACCCCCCCCCCCCCCCCCCCCCGAAAAGTCCAGACCCGAACAAAAAGCCACTTTACTTGTGGACAAAGATTGGCTGGCTAATAATATCACGACAACCAACTTGGTGACAAAATTCCTTCTTGTTTTTTCCTAAATTGGCAAAGAATTGCTGAAGAGGGGGTTATTTGGTCTCTTTATTGTGGGGGTCAAATTTAGCAAGAATATAATTTAACCATAAAAGGCGCTTTCAAACTAACCGAATTTGGGGGCAGGGGGTAGGCTAGTAGTGGGGGTTCCTTTCTTATCACCAAGAATTTCCATAAAAATCTGTGTTATATATATGTAAATTAATTAATTTTACAAAAATTAAGATTATAAGATTATGCATTAAAAATTTTAATAAAATATTTAAATTATAATTTTACATATTTTACTAATTTTTCTAATGCAAGAATTAAGTAGTCGAAATTGGATTAGGACACCCTCAATTGTCATGAATGTTCGCCACTCAGGCAACTTTTCAAAATTCGAAATTTGTTTATATATATATATATATATATATATATATGAAAAGAAATATGTATTTAAAAATGGTTGGATTTTGCATGAAGAATATCAAATTATGTTTCACAAAATGAGGTTTTTGTTATTTATTATAATGATATTTTTTAATGAAATCCGATTATTACAAATGTAATTCGTAGATTTTTCTCATTAATATTGGAAGAAAATAATATTTGAGAAACCTTTTGGAACAGAATAAATTTAGAAACCCAATTTTTATTATTATTACAGTTATTATAAAAAATATTATTGTGACTTTTGCAAATAGTAAATAATACAAAAGCCAATTTGGGTTATGTGAATGATTTCTTGAAAGTTATAACAAGAATAAAATAATAATTTTTATTTCTTGGTCTTTTTTTTTTTCCCTTCTCTTTTTGGTCCTTTTTTCTTTTTTTTCTTTCTTTTTTTTCTTTTTTCTTTTTTTTATTTTCAAATTTCTGATAAATAGTTTACTCTTTACCCATCAAAGATTTTTTTTAACAATAGCCTTAGTGTCCTCCAATAAGATTGTATGCATGATGGCAATAGGTGATATCTTTTACATAAATGCCCATTTATTGCCATGTACCTTTTTTTTGGGGCGGGGCAGGGGGGTGGGGTTTCTTTGGGAAATAATGTCTCTTTCTTTGATGGATCCTCACTTCACTGAAACTGTCGGATGACTTCATCTTCATCCATGGTTGACTTCATCCAATGGTCATCAGCTTCCAGAGTACACCCAGTTGGCCAGCCACAAGTGTGAACCAGCACCCAGTTAGTGTGGCCTGCGCTATTGGCCCAAGTGTGAACTCGTTACTTAATGAATTGATTTTGAATTCAAAATGTGAACTGCCCGAGGCTCAAACCAACAACCTTCTCCTCTTCCCGATGCTGCTGCTTCAAGGCGGTAATGAAACGCTCGGTATTCATGTGTATGGGTTGTTGCATTTGGAGAAAGATTCTGAGAAAAGAAGAAACAGACATGGGGATGAAGCAAGAGTGGGTGACAACAGCGTTCGAAGAAAGGGAGTGACAGCTGCTTCTTGCATTGAAGGTCGTAGAGGGGCTTCTCTACAGCCGACAAACCAACCGATTGGAGCATCGCCACCTCTGCCATCCCTCTTTTCTCGCCTACCATCTTGGAAATTTTAGAACCATCAATACTTCCAGTTCCATCGCAGAAGCTCATCACTCTGCCTGTGCAACAATCTCCTGTCACCAAGGCTGTAATAAGCTCATCCTTCTTCGGGGTCTGAGGAGATTGCCCTCATCCAATCTCGTCATCAACCAGGTTTAAATTTGATTGCCATCTGCACATACCCGAACAACTAAACGTCACAATCTCCTTCCGAAAAGCTGAACGATTGCATAAACATACCCGAACAACTAACCATCACAATCTCCTTCCGTAGAGCTGAACGATTCCATAAGAAGTGCGAGAGTCGCTCCCGATACCGCCACTCGATCTACAGCTTCTTCATCACCAAAACACTTCCCAGATGCCATACCCTTCCCTCTTCTTGTTCTGCTTCGTCTTCCCAATTAGGGTTAGGGTTAGGGTTAGTATGCAACAGATCAATGACAAACCGATTTCAAAAGAACCGCCTAGATACCCACATACGGTTCTTTTCCGGTTCCCTCCGTGAGGGGTTCCTACCCACATGTTCTTTTCGTGTCCAAATAACCGGAACCTGGGGTTCCTGGCCCCTGCAATGTAGTCCCCATCGGAACCGGCGGTTCGGTTGAGCTTTCCGGATTTTAGGGTTTAAAGCTGGCAGAAGACAGAAAGGGAGGAGAGAGACGAGAGCGCGAGCGTACCCCTGCGGCCCGCTCGCATGGAACTGAGAAAGATGGCAGAAGAGCAGAAGACCCTGCGAGTGGTTAGCTGGAATGTAAATGGTCTCTACTCTACGCTCAAGGACGCGGCTTCTCGTTACCAATCGGCTTCCTATTACTTCTCCGATGTCCTTCGTGCCGATATCGTTTGTTTCCAGGTCTGTGACTTTCTTCCCTCCTCCTACTCCTTTCATTCTTTCTTTCTCTGGTAGGCGTTTGGTTTGGTTAGGATTGGATTGGATTGTTTTGGTTCGGTTTAATTTTTTAAAATTTTTTTTCCTTCCCGCGATCCGTCCTTCTTGGGGCAATTTTTCGTCATTGCGTCCGTCTTTTTTGATTTTGATGGGAGAATTTCTTCTTCTCATACTCAGTGTATCCAAACCAAGCTGGCCTTGTGGAAACTGGTACTGAGCCATTGTCTGTCTGCGTGCATAAATAACCTGGAAATAATGTGAACGTACATTAGTAGTCCCTAACTCTGATGGCAGACAGACACACTCGGACATGTATCCGCAACACTCATGCAATGCCTTTTTCATTGGCCATGGCTTGCTTGGTTGTGAGTGAGCAGGAAGCCAAAATTCAGGAGGAGAAGCTGGAGAAGTGGATGGCATTTGTTCCCAGCTATGATTCCTACTGGGCATTTAGCCAGGAGAAAAAAGGCTATAGTGGTAAATGGAAAATCTGTGTCTCCCTCAGTTCAATGTTGAAGAAAGTCTTGGTTTTCTCAAATGGCTTTGTGAGAAATGCAATATATCATGTGTGGTTGCTTTTTCAGTCATGGTGACTTATGTGAAAAGACAAGTTGTTGACTCCAGATGTGAGAGCAGATTGGTTAGCTACATGAGATGATGATAGTAATGATGAAGCATCAACTGTCAATTTATGCAATGAAGGGTGGATCGCGTATACAGATCTTGGCAGCTTTGTGCTCCTTGATTTCTCTGTTCTTAAATGCCTTTATGAGAAACAAAGTCTCATTGTGTGCATGCTTTTTCCAGGGGTGGTGACTTATGTGAAAGACAAGTTGTTGCCTCTGGATGCGAGAGCAGATTGGTTAGTTACACAAGATGATGACAGTGATGACGAAGCGTCAACTGCAGATTTATGCAAAGAAGGGCGGATCATGTATACAGACCATGGCAGCTTTGTTCTCCTCAATGTCTATGTGCCCAATGCAGGTGGTCAAATTGGCCAACCTCGCATGGACTTCAAGCTCAGATACTTGAAGGCTCTTCAAAAAACATGTGAGATGACCATCACAGAGCAGGATCCCAAGAGGAATGAAGAAACTTGAGTTAGGATCTTGGCTGATAGTTACATGTAGGGTAAGGACCTTGAACAGGGCTGTTCTAGGAATGAGGGCCACACACATGCACAGCAGGAGCTGTGCATGGAAACCAAATTCCCAGAACATCCTCATTCAAGGTCCTTACATGGCATAAAGAACTGGTAGAATTTTATTCCACAAACAGATGGCTGTGATCCATTTGAGTGGATATGAGAAACTTTATCCATAAGGTTTTGCATTTTGATGAACCTTGTTTGTTGACGCAGAAATTGTACTGAGGGTAAGGCACCCTCTATATACAATAGAAATTTCTACCAGTTCTTTACAAACCTTGCTGAGTGTGAAAGATTTGGCTACATTTGAATGACAGTATGTGTGTGCTCAGAGACAGTTCCTGCTTTCAGAAGGAAATTTTTTTATGCAAATGTGGTTTAGATTTTTGCAGGTGATGCATTGGTAAGATCAGGGAGACATGTGGTGGTTGTGGGTGACTTCAACGTAGCACATCGAGATATCGACGTGCATTCTCGATGGAAGATTGCAGAGATCTATACTGTAGGTGTGCAGCTAGCTATTTCTGCTGTCTGAGAAGAAGGTTTTCTAAATGCAGATCTTATACATTTCTGTTTCTTTGTCATGTTTGAAGGTCTACAGTACATGTAATGAAAATCTGAGATTGTTGGTGCTCTTGATTATCATGTTTGTTTTGGTTGGCTGGAAGTGGCACAATGGTTACCTTCAAAATGTTTTTTGGGGAGTTTCCTCTTCAATCTCATGGATATTGTTACCCAGTGCATTGCATAATAGCACAATTGTATGCTAAGTAAATGTGGATCTTATGGAGGAGTTGCCTTCAACTCATTGTTGTGCATTTTGTTGGATTATGCAGAAGAGAGGGACTGGATTGATGGGTTTCTGAATAAGTATGTGGATTTGTACCGCCACTTTCACCCTAATGAAACCAATGTGTTTTCAGTCTGGAATCAAAAAACAGAAGCCAGGATCCACAATGAGGGTCTCAGGTTAGTTTTTTTTTCCTCTCTGAATTCCAAGCACTTTGTATCTCTCTGTGTACAATCCTTTTTTTCCCTGCATCTTGAGCATCATTTTATCTCTGAGAGATGCCAGAAACTGAATTCTGATGTTTGTTGATAACACCAAGGTTTATGATTTTTGAGTGTGGTGTTTGATCCAGGATAGATTTTGCAGTTTGTGATAAAGGCTTTTTGCCACAAGTGATTGATGTGGATATCATGAAAATGGTGCCCAAGAAATGGAGCGATCATGCTGCTGTGGTGATGGTACTGAAAGAGCAACCCAGCCTAGGATCTCATCCAGCTCCGGCACTCAGCTCTCGCAACTTGAAGCAATTTATTGATGATCCTCGGCAAAAGAAGCTCACATCTCTCTTTAGCAGGGGTTCAGGAAGTCAAGTCTCAGAACCCAAGGAGAGACTCTGTCTTGCACCTCTACCAGTTTCAGAAGGTGAACAACTTCAATTTTCTGAAGAGGGTGGTGAGCATTCACTGGAGATGGTCCTTCAACCGTTGCCATCTCAAAACAATGATGTAACAGATTCTGCTAGTGCAATGGCCGGAGACAATGAGTTTGACTCTGTGTTGAGGGAGCAAAACACCATTCAAGATCGTCAATGTGTTGCGATTTCTCACAAAGATGAGTGTGTGGTGCGGGTCCCAAAAGTATCTGCAATTGGTATGAAGTCCAGAACAGGGAAAGGTGTGCTGGGCAATAAGCGCAAGGGTGAACCAGGCACTAGCACAGCTGGTGGGAAACAAAGAAGCCTAGTTTCATTTTTCAAAGCAGCCACTGGTGATTAAGATGGATGCAAAGTGGAACGTGCACAAAACATAGCTTTTGGATCAATTGGCATATACTGGATGGTCAGATACATGCCCAGACTAGAGCAGATTTTCTGGACCAGACAATGAAAGAAGCTTCTTTACAATAAAAGAAGAATTTGGAGGTAATGCCATTGAAAGACACAAGAGACTCAGCAAAGAACTGGTTCTTGTCATGAAGACAATGAGAAGTTCAAAATTTTTGGAATGAGCAATACCACAAAAGGGAGTAAGCATGCCTACCAGAATGTTCTCTTCTCAGACTGCAGGTCGAATTCAGCGAAGGAAAGTATGCCCCTTATGACAAAGGGAGGGTCTGGAGGAGATGACTATCAATTCAGCAGACTACATTGCAGATATACTCATGCGTACCTGCTGATGAACCTAAGAGCCTTTTTCATGTTCTAGACATACATTTACAGCAGATTCTGACTGGTCCCCTTCTTCTTTTACCCTGGAAATTTTAATGTAGCATTGCAGGTTGCTCCTGGAAGTTGCTAGCCATGGTTCCTGAAGAACATGCTTCATTTTGTGCACTAACTTCTGAGATTTCGTCTCTATTTTATCATGACACTTACAGATCTCATATTTTCTTGAGAATTTCTGGAGTGCACCTGCATCTGTAACCAACAATCACCCTGTTTCAAACCAAGCCCTTGAGCTTTACCATTAGCAATATTGTCTGAATCCTGATGGTGTACATGCATAACTTGCAAGAATTTCTGCTTGGAACTGTGTCACATGAAGATTTGTGCAACATAGAGTAACCATCTCAATATGATCTTGTGTCTCAAGTCAATTCATGGTCTTTGTCATTCCTTGCAATGAAAGTAGTTGATGAGAATTCAAAGATTGCAATGCACTGTACTTGCCAACAACTGATCTGCATTTAAATAGGTTACATTTCTCTATGAAAACCCCATAAGTAAGTGTCTATAAGTGACATATTGGAGATGTATGTACACCTTTCTTATTTCTCAGTTTAAACACTCTCCAAGTATTTACTTAAGAGCCACAACCTTCAAGCCTTCAACAACGATTTGCAACTGTAGCCTTCCACAAAGCTGTGCTCTTGATATCAGAATGTCAACTTCCTGAACTACCCAATAAGTTCAAAGTGTCCTTTCCTCTTTGCCTGCCCTCTTGTCTCATGTACAATGGATACAGAAGATCTTGCACTCAGTTTTTCCCCAAGATAATAAAGAATCTCTACCATGAAAACAGTGGAAATTTATAGACATCCTTTCCCAGGAGAGGCTATACACATGACAAGATACAGGAGTTCATGGATTAGGGTACCTACTGAAGTGGTGATGCTAATCCATAACTCTGTGTGCTACTTCCAACTTGTTTCTGGAAGTTGCGAAGTTCCCGTCGCAGCTGTAACACCTCAGCAGACACATCAGTTGCCTTCAAGTCTTGGCGAAGCTTCCTCACCTCCTGTTCAAGCAACTTCACTCGGGTTTCTTGTTCTTTCAGTGTTAAAACCACTGACCCAATGTCTACTGCTTCTGCCCTTTGTGCAATTGATAATGCCTGCATCCAAAGCAGAAAACTCCTTTTGCTCACACAGTCACACAGAAGAAACCTTAAGACTGGAGACTCAAGAGGCAATGACCATATTTCACGGGCCTTCTAACAAGATGGATGTATCTGCCCCCAAGTTCTGACCGAAACAGGCTCCCCAACAGTTGAGTAGGTGATGCAGACAACTGTGGCACAGGAACATGATGCAAGATATACATATCATGAATCCAATTTTGCCTAGTGTAGGCCCTAGTACACAAACCACTTGAATTGGTTTAGAAGCTAGGGTATCCTGCCTCATTCATTTGAGAAAGAGTAAGTATCAGGGAGCCACTATTGTAGTCTTAACATACTTAATTATGAGGGTTTGAATTAACATAAACTGATAGTGCACCCAACTTTTCACCAATGAGAAAAATATGAGAAACAAGTCTGTCTATTCAAATGTAAGAAACCAGTGAAAAAACCTAAACTAGCACATAAAAAAGTGTAACTCTAAGCTGCTTGGATGAAGGGTGACCAAGGACCTCTTCCCTTGGAACTGCCCCATATAGTTTTGCAAGCTCCACAGGCCACAAACATGATACAAATGCAAGACTGCCAATTGGATACTAAAGTGTGGCTTACCTAGCTCATGATAGGATGGAGCTGTTTCCAGGGTGTTCAGTAACAGGGACAGCCACCACAACAGGCCACAATCCCCTATTTTGTTGGTATAAGAACCAAAGAGTCAAGGTAAAGACTACCAGGTGGGGAGTTTCCCTTCTAAAACAAAGTGTTTCTAGACAAAGGTTCAGGGAAGTGATGTACCTTCTCAAGAAGTGAAATCCGTTGGGTTTGATCTTCAACTGCAATAGCAGTTTTGTGCACAGACTGGAGAACTTGTAGCAGATGCTGGCCCATGAACTCCACACAATGCTGCTCCAAAACACCCTACAACCAGACATCAAGCAACAGGTTCCCTTGTTGACTGTGTCTGCCATCACCATTAATTACATACATTCCATAGTATGCAATGGAGGAATAATGTCACAAAACTGTGCAAAGACAAACTTGGACTAATAGGCATATTGCCACAAAGAAAGACTATGCAGCTAACAAGAATGACAGCCTAGCACAAACAGCTCACAACTGAAAGAGCTCCTAAACAATTTACTAACCCTATGTGTGCACAGATCCCAAGCTTTCAGAAAGTCAGAACTCACCTGCTCCATAGTACGCAGGCACCCAACTGGCTGGAATGAACAAACCACCATTTTTCTTGGGCATATGGTGAGAGTGTGCTTCTCCATCTCACCCCTTGCCACCATAGCCTCACAGTTCAGTTTACAAGGAAGCAGCTTGAATAGGCAGGAGGCATCATGGGCATCTGCATGTAGTGCTGAAAAAACATCACTACAGCCATCATTGACACATATTAATGGTCTTAGCATGCAGCTTGCTTTGTGCTCAGCTAGTTCTTCACTGGTATTGAATTGCATCTCACAGTGGTAGGTATTGCTCCAATCTATCCGCTTCAGTAATGCCTTTGCCACAACCTAAAAAAAAAGCCACCAGAATTGAATGGTAAAAATCACAGATACCCTCCTGAACCACATGCTAGCTACACCTGATATACTGCCTTAGACCCCCCCATCTCAAAGCCTCTTCAGAATTCATCAGAAAGTCTTCCTATGACAGAACGTATTAAGTGGCATAGGTAATCAGATACACACCACAGATCTCTCTTGTCATCCTTTATCTAGTCAACATCAATGTGACATGATTCCAGGAATCAAAAAATTGTCACCTCTCGTCGCCCAACCATCCAAACCCCAGTACGGTCCAGCTCCTGAACAAAGTCTTCAATTTTCTCCTCCCTTTTCTCACTATACATGATTTTACTTGACATCCAACTGTATAGTGTCTTCTTTGATCGGACAAAACCCTCAAATATGTCATCCAAAACCTTTGAGGGGGGCAGAACCTGTAACCAATGCAAGCACCTTCAGAAAGCATGAAGTTCAGTAGTGTTCATATGCTTCCATTTTCAAGAAGCAAGCAGATAGAGATAATTGCATCTGATATTGACCAAATCAGGATGACAAACAAGCATAACATATCAAATTATTCAGTGAACTTCAACTCATTAGAACTTCAATAAAATTGCAAACAGTATCTGGAGAAAGTTCCCATCAAGCAGAAACCCATCAACAAATGTAACCAGCACCAACTTAAAATAAAGTTGTTTAAAACCAGCAGAAAACACCCATTCTGGAAGTGTTGCAGCAGATGGACCAAATGTGTAGCTCTGTGGAAATAAATTACTTCATGCACCATCATACAGAAAAACTTAACCCTAACCTCAAAGAAATTCTCACCTGATTCACTCCCTGAGAGCTCACTACACCACTGCCACTGGCATAAGCCTCACTCTGGGAGTTCAAGTATTCAAGCATCTCCTTCTTGACATCTGGCACAACTGCAGCTGGCTGGCTGAAAAGATCACCTGCAGTCTTCTCCACACAAGCTGTACCAAGTATGACAAGCAGCCTCTGTGTAAGCCACTCCACTTGCTCCACGTCATAATACCCACATTCTAGCAGCACAGGTGCCACCACCTGTTTTCCTTCAACTGCACACATCCATGCATAATACCTGTCAACACTCCACACATCCTTCAAGATGAAAAACTCCAGCATTAGGTCTGCAGCAAAATATCAAGTTCAAGAAAGGAGAGAGATCAAGCATACAATAGATCTGTGAGATTGCAGAGAAAACTCCACAATAACACTTTGAAGGTAAACCATTGTCTGATTCCAAAACCAAACATGACCACCAGAGTGATTGTGGTCAAAACTTGTGAGTTTCACCCAGAAAGCATCAGACTGCCATCTTTTACCATTAATGGCAGTTAACTAGCTGCTATTCTATTATTCCCACTGACTTCAACATCTCGTTAAGTAAGGTGTCGATGATAATAATCCACCCAAAATTTCAGACAAACAATTATGCAAAAATCTGCATCCGAAGTTTCTGTCACATTTATGGAAGCAACAGGCAGACTCTGCAACAATATCAGCATGTGCTCCTGAACCCTACCTAATGAAAATTGTAAATAAATTCTCATTCAAGCTGCAACAAGCTTGTGGGGTTAAGCTTCAGTTCATGTTAGCTTGCCCCCTATACAAGCAAGCATCTAAACCCCAAGACATAGAGAGGCCTGCATAGTGGGTAGTGGATCAGGATTCCTGTTGGGTGTAGATGATAATAATCTGCCCAAAACTTCAGGCAAACAATTATGAAAAAATCTGCATGCTGAGTTTCTGTCACATTTGTGGAAGTAACAGGCAGGCTCAGTAACAAGATCAGCATGTGCTCCAGAAACCTAGCTAATAAAACATGTCAATAAATCCTTACTCAAACCACAACAAGCATGTGAGGATAAGCTTTGGTTCATTTTAGTTCGCTCCCTCTATACAAGCAAGCATCTAACCCTAAGGCATAGAGATGCCTGCATAGAGGGTGGTGGATCAGGATTCCTGCACCCTGAACGCACACACCACCAGTGACTTACTTGGATTGCAACACATCCAATTTAGCCAATGGAAAACAAATCCATATAAGATTGCAGACAAAATTCCACACAATTGGGTCAGTTCCAACCAAACCAAAACAAACACTGACAAGAACACTGATCAATCACTGGCAATGACTGGAGATCAATCAATCAATCAATTAATTTGTGGGTGTCAGCTGCAAAGTATCAGATCGTTGCCTTCATCATGAATGGCAGTGGATAGAGCTAAATCATACAATCACAACAAAGGCGTATCAATTAGACAACTGCATCCAGAACCAGACTAAGAACCACAATCCCTTGCAGAAAGGTCAAATGAAGCTCTAAAAACTAGGGTTTGCACTGATCACTTCCAGTCTCTTTTATGCCATAGGCAATGGACATTCTTGAAAACTGTTGGTACATGCTTGGACATACTCTTGTCTAGAAAATAGTAATTCCTGACTGGTGACAACGATTGCACGTTGGTAATAAACACCGGAAAAGAAATGAGAAGATATGGAAAAACTCCACACTATTTCCTGTCCGCAAAAACTGCAAATACGAGTAGTGCGGACTCTAGCATAATTCAAAGGGAGAAATGTAATCCTGGAAAGACGAATCACTTTCTGATCTTCGGCTCAAGAGCGTCACGAACGAACCATAGCGCTATCGGGATCTTGCGACAAGAAGAAAGAATTTTTTTGCTAACCGAAGCAAAAGCCTTAGAGATAGATAACATAACATAACATAACATAACACTCAGAATGCAACAACAACAACAACAACAACAAGAGCAAGCAAGGGAAACCGAGCACCTCCGTCACCTCCATCCGGAACAACAGAGCCAACGGGGGCTGAGGAGCCGGCGGCCCCTCGCAACGATTCAACAGACAGCATCAAAAGAGTCAAGCCAAGCCTCTTCCGTGGCTCCTTCTTCTTCTTCTTCTTCGTAGTGCTTGAACGAATTCCCCACTTTCCGAGCCAAATTCTCCCACTCTTTTTGATCCGAAAAGAAGTACCAAACCAAAAAAAAAAAAAAAAAAAAAACAAAAAAAAAAGAGGGAGAAAAAAAAAAATAAAAAAATTAACATAAGAGGGGGGTGTGTGTTTTTAGGGGCCTCCCCTCATTTTATTGTATAGTTTAT
>Ga0116231_10013084_pt1 | contig 11817 bp, 15 predicted proteins | sample S1TSphgellanicum_2_FD_89695 | JGI IMG/M metagenome (GOLD analysis project Ga0116231, IMG submission 89695) | Host-associated microbial communities from peat moss isolated from Minnesota, USA - S1T2_Fd - Sphagnum magellanicum MG | ecosystem: Host-associated > Plants > Peat moss > Unclassified...
CATTCCTTGCACAAACAACTCATGTAAGTTCCAAACCTTTGGAAATGATCCACACAAATGTGTGGACCACGAAGACAAAATCCATTGGAGGATGCAAGTACAATGTGACTTTCATTGATGACCACACAAGGAAGGTGTGGGTCTACCTCATGAAACACAAAGGTGAAGTGTTTCAACATTTTTTGAATTTCAAAACAATGGTGGAGAAGGAAAATGGTGTGAACATCAAGTGCCTAAGGTCCGATGGAAGGGGAGAGTATTTTACAAATGAATTCAATGAGTACTTGAAGGAGCATGGAATTCGAAGGAAATACTCATGTAGTTATTTCCCACAACAGAATGGAGTTGCTGAAAGGAAAAACAAGCACATTGCAGAAATAGCACGTGCCATGTTCAATGAAAAGAATTTGCCAAATCACTTTTGGGCTGAAGCGGTAACAATTATAGTCTATATCATGAATCAAACACCTAGAGCGGCAGTTCATGGCATGACACCTGAAGAAAAAATCACATGCAAGAAACCCAATGTTTCACACCTCAGAGTGTTAGATTGCATTGCATACGTGCATGTTTCTGATGAAAAGAGATTAAAATTAGACCCAAAAGCTGAAAAATGTATCTTCATTGGATATTCCTTAGAACAAAAAAGATATAAATGTTTCAATCCTTGCATTCGGAAGTTGCAAGTAAGTAGGGATGTTGTGTTTGATGAAATGGTTAGTTGGTACTCACCACTGAAGGTAGCAGAAGATGGAGAGGTTAGAAATGGTGATGTTTCATCAAATGTGGAACAAGAATCACAATTAATCAATGGACCACAAGAGTCTTCAATTAGTGGGTCCAATAGCACTCCATGGAAAGGGAAATTAAGATCTTCAAACATTGTACATGATAGTTCTCAAACATCATCTAGAAATCCTCATGTAGCTGATGAATCAAGTGATTTAGAGAAGAGTGTGGTTGAAGAATCAAGAATCCCTTCAGTTACTACTCTTGGAGTTCGGATGGTCAAGAAAGTTTTGAAAACACCTGACGATAACAGTGGAGTATGAAGATCCACACAAGTCAAGTACCCTGTACAAAAACTCACATATGATGGCTTTGTAGTTCATCATTACAGTGGCATAGACTATGAGGAGACCTATAGTTCAATTGCCAAAATGACAACTATAAGAGCAATCATTGTTATGGCAACAACAAAAGGATAGTCTTTACATCAAATGGATGTAAAAAATGTTTTTCTTCATGGAGATTTACAAGAAGAAGTGTACATGGAACAACCACTACGTTATGTGGACCAAACACACCCTAATTTGGTTTGTAGGTTGAAGAAAGTTTTGTATGGCTTGAAGCAAGCACTTAAAGCTTGGTCAGACAAAATAGGTCAGTATTTTGTCACGAGTGGATTTCAAACATCCAATGCAAATTTTTCACTGTATGTGAAAAAGACAGATCATGAGATTATAATCATAGTCATCTATGTTGATGACTTGATTATCACAGGAGATAGTGATGCAGACATTTTTTATTTGAAGAAGCTTTTGAAGCAAAAATTGAGATGAAGGATTTGGGAGAGTTGTGTTACTTCCTCGGCATTGAGGTAATCCAGTCCCCTAAGGGGATATGGTTACTACAAAGGTAATATGCCTTGAACAAATTGACCGAATATGAGATGACAAGTTACAAACCCATTTCAATTCCATTGGAACAAAATGTGAAGTTAAGTGTAGATGAAGGAGACCTTGTGGAGGATACCACTACGTATAAACGCATAGTGGGAAGTTTGACTTACATGACCATCACAAGGCCAGATTTGAGTAATGTAGTTGGAGTGGTGAGTCAATTCATGCAAACATCACGAAAGCCACATTTGGATGCAGTGAGGCACATATTTAGGTACACAAAACATATATTACAATGTGGGATTTTTTATGAAGCTAAAAACCAGTTACAAGTACATGGATACACAGATGATGATTGGGCTGGCAATGTTTCAAATAGAAGATGGACCAGTGGTTTCATGTTTTCTTTTGGAAGTGGTGTTGTTACTTAGAACAGTAAGAAACAACTAACAATTGCACTATCAAACACGGAGGCAGAATACAGAGGTGCAACAATTGCTACATGTGACATAGTTTGGTTACAAAAACTATTATCAGATTTGGGACAATCAGTGGATGCTCCTGTTGTCATTTATTGTGATAACATCAGTAGCATATTACTTGCTAACAACTCGGTCTATCATGCTAGGACAATGCACATTGAGGTGCATTACCACTTTATTAGAGAAAAAGTTCTAGCAAAAGAAATTGATTTCATTCATGTCATACCGAAAATTAAGTTGGCATTTTCACAAAGGCTTTAGGTACAGGCAAGCTAAGGAAGTTTAGAAAAATGTTTGGTGTACTAGAAGTGGATTTGAGCTTGAGGGGGAATGTTAAGAATTCAAGCTCAACTAGTTAGGTTTCATTAGTTATTGGAGTAGGAAAGTAACTAGGTTATTTTCCTAAGGTTGAATTATTTTCTTTACTTATATTAGTTTGGTTATTTGTGGTTTGGTCTTTTAGTTAAATACCTTGGTGTTGATGGTTTGGCTCTCTTTTCTTCATTACACAAGTTTATGTGACAAGAACCTTGAGGAGTTATTGATGTTATGTTTCGTGTTATGAGCATCATGTTGTAGTTTCCTTTTAATAAATATTTGTGTTTGCACTTGAGTAGATCTCCTATTTGTTAACACTTATGTACCTCTGAAACCTGTCTTATTCACTCTAACCAAATGGACTTCAAGTCTTCTTATACCTTGCATGTGTTTGGTGACTCTGAGTATGCCTACAAAGTATGCTTGTAGATGTATATAGTGGTAATTCAACTTCTGTTTAGAAACTCTTTAAATGAAATAAACATTTGTTTGGATGGTCTACATCTCAATGATATATCATAATTTGTTGGTCTTGCTAAATATGGTACTCAAAAGGCACTTGAAACTCATCTTTTTGGCTTTGAATCTTTCTAGCTTACATCGTCTACTAAAGTGCATGCGTATGCATTTTTATGTACCCCTAAAACCTATCTTGTTCATTCTAACTAGAAGGTATTCAAATCTTCTTATATATTGGATGTGTGGTCATTTTAAGTATGGCCTTAATATATCCTTACCTTAAGCTCTACAAATGCATAAAGGTGGTAATTGAAGTTTAGTTTGGAAACTAGCATGGGTTTTAGATGACATAGACACTTCTTTGGATGGTCTACAGTTCAACCATATACCTTAATTTGTTGGCCTTGTTGAACATCATAATCAAATACACTTGAAACCCGTCTTCTTGGCTTTAAATATTTTTAGCTTACACTGTCTATTAGAGTGCAAGTGTCGCAACCTCACTTTGAGGGAAGTGTGAGGTCACCACTCACACTCCTAAAAATGGGACTTGGGAGTCCTTCGGGATTCTCGAAAACTCAGAACTCAATTGCAGGGGTCAAAACACCTTGCATTGAAGTGTTCTTTATACATTGAAAAAGTCTCAGAATGTAGATGTCCAAAATGACCTCGCATGAGCCATTTGGACATCTGCAGCACAAGTTATGGGCGAAAAAAGGGCCGGGAGTCAAACTGGCAGTTTGACTCCCGACCACTAAAAGTCGGGAATTGACCTGATTCTGGTGTGTGCAGGTGGAGTACGACACATTGTTAGAAAGCTGTCAAGGAGAGCTACAAGTTTGCTTTAAACCTCGTCCCAATCAGAAGTTGGAGCGAGAAGTTATGAACGCCCAAAGTCTCGAGAGTCCAAAGTGGGATAATTTCGGGATTCCACTTTGGGAGTCCCGGGAAAAAGTGCCATTTGGATGCAAGTGCGGTGGAGAGACGCAGAGAATACTATGTGGGGGAAGGTGGTGGCTTCCCCCGAGTCTGAGCCGTGGTGAGTCAAATGAGTCCAAGTTGCTCATGGCTTGTCCCAACACCAAAAGTGTGCAGAATGAGTTCTAACCAACTTGTTGGTTGGGTTTGGATGTAGGACCGAACAACTAAGTAGCTTGTCCCTCTTCCTAGTCTAATCCCAGAGCTTTCAGCACGCCCCTCTGACCCCCTTTAGTGCTGGAAGCTGGGAGCGGCACCAAGTTCCAACTATTTCCACTCTTTAACATAGTTGGACCCTTTTTGGGTCTAACAAGGAACTTGGGGGCGCGTCAGCAAGTGTATGGGTAGTTATGTACCTTTGAGGCCTATCTTGTTCATTCCAACCAAAAGGACTTCAAATCTTTTTATATCTTACATGTGTGTGGTGACTCTAAGTCTAACCTTGAATCTTTAACTTAACCTTTGCAAATGTATACATGTGGTAATTCAACTTTAGTTTAGAAGATAGGGGTTTGAAGATGAAATAGACACATTGCTTGGATGGTCTACAACTCAATGATATACCTTAATTTGTTGGCCTTGCTGAATATGAAACTCAAGGACATTTGAAACCCATCTTCCTAGCTTTGAATCTTTCTAGTTTACATTGGCTATTAGAGTGCATGTGTATGGGTACATATGTACCCTTAAAACCTATCTTGTTCATTCCAGCCATAAGGTATTCAAGTCTGCTTATATCTTGGATGTGTGTGGTCACTCTGAATATGACCATGAATATATCCTTACTTAAAGCTTTGCAAATGTATAAAGGTGTTAATTCAAATTTAGTTTGGAGTCTAACTTGGGTCTATAAATGAAATAGACATTTGTTTGGATGGTATGCAATTCAACCATATATCTTAATTTGTCAACCTCGCTGAACATGGTACTCAAAGACACCTAAAACCTATTTTCTTAGCTTTGAATTTTTCCAACTTACACTGTCTATTGGAGTGCACGTGTATGGGTAGTTATGTATCCCAGGTTTAGGTCTTGTTCATTCCAACCAGAAGGACTTCAAGTCTTATACCTTGGATGTGTGTGGTGACTCTAAGTATGGCCTTAAAACCCTACCCAAAACTCTATAGCTCTAAAAGGGTGGTAATTCAAGTTTAGTTTGGAAGTTAGGGGTTTGTTGATGAAATAAAATGTATTGGTATGTTTGCAATTCAATCATATACATTAGGGTGGGCTTTATGGAAATTAGGCCCATGTTTAGCTCCACTTCAAAGGCCCTTATTATCCTAAAGCCTATCCCCTAGGGCTTCACCAATGTCGTGTGCTCCAAGGTGCCTATAACTATCGTTGTCAACATATTCACAACATATAACATAAAAATATCCTAATTGGTACACCACATGTAAACCCAAAGTTCTACTCACCTGCAAAACTCAAGAATCCAAGTACCAACAAAAACTTCAACAAACTCCCTGCATAACTAGAACACATAAACACAACAAAACACAATAGAGCTACAATGTGCTTCAAAATCCAAAAAATTTGATTTTGATCACACACTATCCCACTTACCCTAACATTAAAAAATTGGAACCTCATTCACATAGGAACTAGTTCCATGTTTAGTTACCCCAAATTACCTATAATAATTAAGATAAAAATTTGTAATTATAGTAAAACTTTTGATAGCTATCGTGCATTCCAAAGTCAATGCCTACAACTATTGTTGTCACCACATTCACAACACAACATAAAAATATCCTAATTAATACACCACATCCAAACCGCCCCTGTATTTGGGATTGAGGTCCTTCAAAGCTAGAGAACACTGTAGAATTATCGCCAGTAATCCACCAAGGTGAATCTTTCATTTCCAAGGTAAAAGGATCATTAGGCTAAGTGCAAGTGTGAGCCCCATCATTAGTTGCCTATATGGAATCCTTCAAATCCTCAGCTAAAGGTGAGACATCATGGGGAAAAATCTTAGACTAGTCCTATTATGTAACTATGGGAACCACATCTACTAAGTGCATCAAAGGCAAAACCATTTGCTAATTAATACCTAGCCCAAGGGTGGTGTCAAACATGCCATGTGTGCTCTTGAACACCGATTACAAAGTAACATAATGGCAACTCATGTGGATTACCCACACAACATACACCATAAAACAACATGTATAACAACCAAGGATGCATCAATTTGACCATCCACATTAGGAAGATAACATGGCACACAATTACACACATGGTCCTTCCATGTTTGACCATCTTGTCTTTCCAACAACAATATTCCGAAAGGTAGGACCTTCCAAACACACAAAATCACACAACCTTCAGTCACATCCAATGTGGTGGGTGTTGTTTACCATAGGTAAACATAATCCCTTGATTCAAATCTACAAACCCAAGGTCAATAACCTCCTCCACAAATTGCAATATATAAAAGATTATCCCAATCCTAAGAAATTAAGAGATTCTCCATAGCCATAGGCATCACCTACCTAAACAAAACAACCCGATGTTCACATGCCTAAACCCACACTACAAGATCATTAAGACTAACTATAGTCACAACATCACGTTGAATGGAGGTTAGTAGCTCAGGATCCCAATCGAATAATAAAAAATATGGTGAAAAAGATGTTATTGGGGCCTGCCGACTAAACCTATATTCCATGGCCAACCATTGTAAATATAAGTCCTAATCTCGAATGTGGCCTTTCTAAAGGCCATATTTCCATAATCCTTGTTTCACCATTTACACCATTCATTTGGCCAACTTGTTTGCCTCAAGATGAACTCATGAAGTAGTCCAATGATCTATCAATGCCTTTTCACACAAATCCTAGAAATCCCTTCGAAATTCCGTACCTTGGTTGGTTCAAACCTTGGTTGGAGCCCCAAACTTGTTGAACACTCTATCCATAAATGCATATGCAGCTCCTTCATTGTTGCAATCTAGCAAGGGCACCAACTCCAACCACTTAGAGAAATGCTTGATCATAACCAAAACATAGCAATTATGTTGAGGTGTCAAACTCAATGGGCCAACAAAATCCAAGCTCCATTCAATAACCCAACCCCATAATTAGTAAGGGCTATAGCTTGGGTGTTGGTGTGTTATATGATGCCCATATTCAATCACACACCACACATCAAAAAACAAAATGTTGAACATGTAGTTGCATCCCACGCCACCAATATTATGCCTAGAGCAAACATAGGTTTGTCGAACACCAAAATGGCCCCAAATCCTCATGAACATCTCATACAAGGCCCTCACATTGCTCTAGGTGTGGTATGACCTATACTCACCTATAATAAGGAATAACCTAACCATTGGAATTGTTTCACCCTATGGACAACCCAATCTCGCTCCTTGGGTGTTAATCCCACCATTTTTCACCTGCCTATATATATGCCATAACAGGTAAATCTAGATGGATGTCCAAGGCATTATTGCCTTCTAGCTCATCATCTTCATTTTGGGAATTCCCACCACCCATGTTGACTTGAAGTACATCCCTAGAACACCCCAACAAAATACACAAGTATATAGAAGCATGCCATCCTAGCACAACCTCCAATTCCACCTCTCCATGCCATTTGGCACATGTGGTATCCTCCTCATTTGAACTTGGGTTCCAACTCAACCCATTGGCATCTCGATTAACCCTACTAACCTTGTAAACAATATCAAAATCATACTCCTATATGATAAACACCTAACTAGCCAACTTGGCTGTGAATTGATCTAATTCCATCAAAAACTTTAAAGGCTAGCGATTAATAACCAAAGTAAATGGGCTACCATACAGATAACACTATAGGAAACAACTTGAAAACAAGCAAGAAATGAAACATTCAAAGTTCATGAAATGGAACAATCGTATTAACTAACAATAAATCACAAAGGTTGTATGCTTCAAATGCTACAATCACAAAACTATGGCTTGTAATTACTGACAAGGCTTGAAGGTTCTATGTGCACTCAAAACCATGAAAGGAGAAAATGAATGACAACTCAAAACCACTCCATTATATATTATCTCCTAACCCTAAAGTAGCTGCCACTTAACCCTAACCCTAGCCACTGCCTAACCCTAGCCGCCACCAAACCCTAACCCTAGCCGCCGCCAAACCCTAAGTAGTTTCCACTTCAAACCCTAACCTAACTACTACAAGGATGTGAATACTATTCATCATTGGGAATTAAAAACGAATGGTATTTTTAACAAACACCGGAAAAAAAAAATCGCCTAAACAATAGTGAGGCATTCCCTTTCATACGAACTATACATTGCCTCTTTTCATTGTTGGACCGATTAACATACACCACCACAAACTCCCGACCATCGTCATTTAACTAGGTAAGCACATCTCCCAGCCCTAAGGTACTCCAATCAATATGCAATTAAAAAGGCCATCTTCAAATGGGTCACGTCAAGATGGGGGCTGAGGAAAGTCGAGCCTTCAACTCCTAAAATGCATGTTCCTACTCCTGACACCAAACATACTCCTAGTTGATTTGCGTCAACCTAATCAAAGGTTTAATAATGATGTTAAAACCCTTAACAAACCTTTGGCAATAATTACATAAGCTTAAAAAGGCTCATAATCAACTAACATTTATTGACCAAGGCACCTATGAAATGGCCTCAACCATATGAATAAATCATACGACCCAAGTATTCCACCGGTGTCTAGAAAAACTAGCATTTGCCTGGATGAAGTTTAAAATTATGATCCTTAAATCTTTGAAATACCTCTTACAAATGATGTGTGTGATCCTCTAATGTAAAGTTGAAGACGATAATGTCATCAATGTAGCACTTGGCAAAACCAAGTCTTACCAACATTTGATCCATCACCCTCTATAATTTTGGAGGGGCATTTTTTGTACCAAATGACAAGAACTGTCATTAGTACAAACAATCCTTTCCATGAAGATTTACTTCCCAAAATGTTGTCTTGGCCTTGTCATTGTGAGCCCTACCAACATAGCCATGCGTGGTAGTTTCAATTTTCAAGAATTGCATCAAGGATATTGAAATGTGATAAGACTATTAGGGGTTTTTAGCGATTTCATGTTAGAATGAGGAATGATGGGTGCACATGGTTACATGGGGGGTTGTTTTTGTTTTAAAATTTGATTATTTTCTTCAACAAAAATTGGTAATCATAGTTTTAGAACTTCAATCGTGTGATTGGGGGTGGAAATCTCTAAAGGGTTAGGGTTAGAATCAAACAACAAAATTTATAATGTTCGACACAACATTAGTCTTGTTTTAGTATTTAGTGGATAGTCGTGTAAACAAAGGTGATTTGAAATTCTTGAAGCAGTTAAAGGGTGTCAATGAAAGGTCCAATGGAAATAGAATAATCTTCAAGCATTATAAGCATGTAAGATTAATTCATAACAACATAACAATTAAAATGAATAGGGTGATAAGGTGGCAATTGCAACATGGATTTCACAATAAACGAAGTTTTTATTCAAGTTATGGAGAAGCTCAAGGAGGAACTATAAATACATGTTGAATCCTAGGTTATGCCATAATGGTAATTCATAACTACAGGAAATCTAGGATGTGTCAGATGGTGTGAATTAAATAACTCGACTTCTTGTTAAGAAGTAGTTGACAAATTAAACCATGCAACCAATAATAATGTCCAACGTTGGGAATTGAAGACCATGCAAAAATTGAAGTGTTTTCAATTTCATAAAAACCTTCATAGACAATTTCAAGTTTATCACCAAAAGCGTGGTCGACCTACAACAAAATCACCAAGGTACGAAAGTTCAAAAAAATTCGATAATACCAAATTCAAAGGGGTTTGACTAGGAAATGAGGGCACACTTCTCACAATTCAGTATCTTCATCATGAGGGTGTTCAGTCAATGTTAAATCTAAAGATGATTCCCAGGGTGGTTCTTCATTCATTTGTGCGACTTGAAGCCCATAAGACATAATCATGTGTGACTCCATGAATTCAAGGAAAAAAAATATCTTTGATCAAAATCAACTTGGCGATGAGTGTGTGGAATAATTGGTGTTTCAAAATGCATGATTATAATTTATAGGTCAAGGAAAATGAAGGAAAGACGTGTATTAATGGTTTAGAACAATGGTAAAACAAAACCTTAAAATCAATGGAAAAAAAAGGTTTAAATAAAATCTTATGGGTGAAAAGTGAAAGGAGGTGAAAATGATGCTTCGAAATCCTTCCAAAGGCAACCAAACATGGAACATTCCATAGGCCACCGAACTTGGAACCTTCCATTAGCCACCAAATTGGGGTCTTCCTTCGCCTCCTTCCTTCCTCTTGTCTTTAAAAGTATGAATTTAGATCATTTGTTTTTTTTTTTCGGACATGATTTTTGATTTGAATATTTGAATACTTGTTCCTACAACTTTCCTTGGGAGGAAAAAAGTGATGAGTTTTAGTAGATGGTGGAAAAAAGGAGAATAAACTGTATGATAGTAACACCTTTGAAAAAATGGAAATGAGTAAGGGTAGATTTGGAATTTAGAATCTTAGGGAAATTTCATAAGACCTTTTAGGTTTCGTAGCATAATTTTTTATTGATTTAGGTGCATAGTTTGAAATTAGGTGAGTAGGTGCACCCTATAATTAACTTTCCAATGAACTAATACAAGTTAAATTTGAATAGAATATGTGATGACAACATTTTAAATGATTGAAAATTTATTGTCAAGTTGAGCTTTCTATTTCTATAAAACCCTTTTGGGTTCTTTGGCATAACTTCCTATTGATTTAGGTGTAGGGCTTGAGATTTGATAGGCAAGTGCACCTTGTAGCTAAATTTTCAATGAACTAATGCAAGTTAGATTTAGATAACGTATGTGATGGCAATAATGTTTTGAGTGATTAGAGGTCTATTATCAAGTTGAACATTATGTTGGCTCTTTAGAAGTTGGTTTAGGTGGGTGATAATTTAACATAAAATTCTAGGATTTGGAGAATTTGAACTTCGAAAATATATCTATCAATTCCAAATCATAAATGATGCATAAAAGGCAAACTATTTATTTTCAATTACAAACATAATTCAATGTCTAAATATACATTTCCCATTTTTCCTTCACCAATAGCATATGTACTTCTGAGTATATTCACCTCATAAAACCAGGAATGGAAGGATGGAAAGTCACCTCACAATCTTCTCTCAATGGCAATTGATGGTCATTAGACTTTAAGTCCAAGGTATTGAAAACCTTGGCATGACCAAAGGTATCAAAGATTTTTTCTAGTAAAGGCATGGCATGCTTGTCCACATGCTTGCGCTTATTGACTAGGTGATAATCCTCGCACATGCGTCATTCCGTCCAATTGCCAAAAATATCCTTCTTGGTTGGCATCACTATGGCTAAGGCATACTTACTTCTCAATAGTTCCACCAAACCTACATCCAACAACTTTGTTGTTCAAGCATGAACCAAGGCCCTCTACATCTCACTCAACCTATAAGGTTGTTCGAAAATAGGATTATCATCTTCCAATATAATTCAAAACTCCTATCCTTTCAACTATCCCAATTGTTTCAAATTGAAGGTGAAACAACTAACATGATCCTACAATAGTTGTCATATTTCCTGCACCTCATCTCCTATAACCGCGGGACCAATATTTGGTTCCCATGTTTCTGCGGACACCTATACCTTGGATTGAGATGATGGAACATCCATAACACCCAAGGTTGAAGGTGAAACTTATGATTGTTATGTAGAAGGTGGCGAACACCAGAATGCCCTGGCGCCCCCACATCAGAAACCTCCCTCCCATTACCCATAAATCCTTGATCCCATAAATGCCAAGGATGACCCCCCCCCCCCCCCTTTCTTCAACAAAATTGACCTAGATTTAGGGGCAACAAAAGGGGGGGGGGTAGGAAAGATAATGCAAAAAAAAACTATTCAACCCAACAAAAAATAAAA
>Ga0116231_10013085_pt1 | contig 11815 bp, 12 predicted proteins | sample S1TSphgellanicum_2_FD_89695 | JGI IMG/M metagenome (GOLD analysis project Ga0116231, IMG submission 89695) | Host-associated microbial communities from peat moss isolated from Minnesota, USA - S1T2_Fd - Sphagnum magellanicum MG | ecosystem: Host-associated > Plants > Peat moss > Unclassified...
CGGAGGATGAGGCGGATTTACGCCTGGATCGTTGGTTTCGGCGCCATTACCCGCTGGTGACTCAGGAGGCCATTCAGAAGTTTTGCCGCACGGGGCAGGTGCGGATTGACGGCAAGCGCGTTGAGGCCGCTACGCGGTTGTTGCCCGGCCAAACCGTGCGCATCCCGCCGCTGCCCACCGGCCCCGTGCCACCCCCGGCGCCGATCCGCCCGGCGGATAGCGAGACTCAGCGGTTGGTAGATTCGATGGTGATTTATCGTGACGAGCAGGTGATTGTGCTGAACAAGCCGTACGGCCTGCCGGTGCAAGGCGGGCCAGGGATTACGCGGCATTTGGACGGCATGTTGGATGGTTTGCGCTATGGCCACCCGGATCGGCCGCGGCTGGTGCATCGGCTTGATCGGGATACTTCAGGGGTGATTGTGCTGGCGCGCAGCCCCGGGGTTGCGGCGCGGCTGGCGGCGGCGTTTCGGACGCGCGCCGTGCAGAAGACGTATTGGGCCGTGGTGGCGGGGCGGCCGGTGCCGGTCGCGGGGCGGGTGGATTTGCATCTGGTTCGTCTGGGCGGGAAAGACAAGCGGGTTGCCTTGGGCGATCGGAAAGACCCGGAAGCCGCGCACGCCATTACCGATTATCGCACGCTTGATCATGCGGCGCGCAAACTCGCCTGGTTGGAGCTTCGTCCGCTGACGGGGCGGACGCACCAGTTGCGGGTGCATTGTGCGGCGCTGGGTGCGCCGATTTTGGGGGATGAGCGGTACGGCATTGAGCGCAATACCGATGAGCGCGGACGGCGGAATATCGCGATTGTCGAAGGGCTATCCGACGAGATGCATTTGCACGCGCGGCGTCTGTCTTTGCCGCATCCGCAAGGGGGGTCGCTGACGGTTGAGGCAGAGTTGTCTCCGCACATGGCGGCGACATTTCGCATGTTGGGGTTTCATGCGCAACCGGCCGCGGCGGCGGAGCGGGTTACGTAGAATTCGGCCCCGGCGGGCCACACATTGATGGGTAACGCTTCGAGGCTGGGCAAGCATTCTACTGCGCCGGCCATCTGACGCGGGTTTTGTGCGCTCCGGTGTTCACGGACATTGATGGGTAACGCTTCGCTCACCCATCCTACGGGTGGTGCAGTGCCAACAGCGGCACTGCACCCTACGAAGTGGATCGGAGCAGAACGTTCAGTAAGCGCTGCGGCGGAATACGGCGTGATAGATCCACAACACCACAATGGCGCCGACCACAGCCACAAAAAGGCTGTAGAGATTAAATCCGGTCACCCCGACATGGCCGAAGAAATGGAAAATGTAGCCGCCGACGACGGACCCGACGATGCCGAGAAGGATATCGACCAGCGGGCCTTCGCCACTGTTATTGACGATTTTGCTGGCAATGAAGCCTGCAATCAGCCCAAACACAATCCAGACAATAATGGACATAACTACTCCCTCCCTCGCTGCACACAGACAACGAGGTAAACACATTTGCGTTCCCGCGTTTTTTACGCGTTTAATCTGGCCGATCTTCGGCGCAGCAATTCGATCACAGTCAGCAAAACCGTCGCGAAAACGATCAACACCGTGGCCGCAGCGGTGATGGTCGGCGAGACCTCCTCGCGAATACCGCTGAACATTTGTTTGGGCAAGGTGCGCTGATCTGGGCCGGCGAGAAACAACACGCAGACTGTTTCATCGAACGAGGTCACGAAGGCGAAGAGGGCGCCGGAAATAACACCCGGTAGGATTAAGGGCAACGTGACTTTGAAAAAGCCGCGCAATGGCGCGGCGCCCAGGCTCGCGGCGGCGCGTGAGAGGGTTGTGTCATAGCCGCTGAGGGTGGCGCCGACGGTAATGACGACAAAGGGAACGGCCAATGCCACATGCGCCATGATGAGCCCAAGAAAAGTGTTGAGCACGCCGATTTCGGCAAAAAAGAAGTACATGCCAACGGCGGTGATCACCACCGGCACGATCATGGGGGAAATCAACACGCCCATCAGCAGGCCGCGAAACGGCATTTCGCGTCGGCTTAGGCCTTGCGCGGCGAGGGTTCCCAGCACGGAGGCGATGATGGTGGTGGCGACGGCCACGACCAGGCTGTTCGAAATGGAATCTCGCCAACGCGGGTTGCCGAATAAATCTGCATACCAGCGCCAGGACAACCCGGCTAAGGGAAAGGTGAAAAACGGTTCTGAATTAAACGACAGCGGGATGACCACCAGAATCGGCGCAATGAGAAACAACAGAACGAGTGCGGAAAACACCCAGAGTGCGACGCGCGCGGCCCGTTCTGACGGGGTGGCATAGGCGGGGAGTGCCATTAGCCGAACCGCATCCGCTCGACCCCGAGCAGTTTTGTATATATGAGATAAATGACCAAAGTAATCGCCAGAAGAACGGCGCCGAGCGCCGAGGCCATGCCCCAATTCAGTTCTTGGTTCATGTAAAACGCCACAAAAGAACTGACCATCTGGTCACTCGGCCCACCCACCAGTGCTGGGGTAATGTAATAGCCGAGCGAGAGAATAAAGGTCAGCAAACAGCCGGCGCCGACCCCCGGCAAGGTCAGCGGCATGTAAACCCGAATGAAGGCCACCCCCGGCGTTGCGCCGAGCGAACGGGCCGCACGGGTGAGCCCAGGGCGAATGGTGCCCATGACGCTGTAAATGGGCAACAGCGTGAAGGGCAATTGGATATGGGTCATGGCGATCAAGGTGCCGGAACGCTCAAAGATCAATTGCAGGCGGTGCTGGATCAATCCCAGCGCCATCAACGTATCATTGATCACCCCGTTGGTTTGCAGCAGCACAACCCAAGCTGTTGTGCGCACCAGCAAAGATGTAAAGAACGGCAACAACACGATGATCATTAGCAAGTTGCGCGATTTTGGCGGAAGACTCGCCAAGAGAAACGCCACGGGATAACCGAGCACCAAGGTTGCGAGGGTGACGGTGATGGAGATGCCAAGTGTGCGGATAATCACATCGACGAAGATCGCATTATCCGGCGCTACCCGCACGATCTGACCGTTGGTGTCGATATGTCGATCCACCGAGGCCAGCAGATAATAGGGTGTTACGGAGTGGCCGGCCCGGCGGATGACGGTCCAGATCTCTGTCTGGCCCCAGATTGGATCAGCCTCAATGAAAGCCGCCTTATACGGGCCTTGCCGCTTTCGCCCAATTTGGCGCGCGGTTGCGGTGATGATGCTGCGGGTGCCGGGCAATTCGTAATTGATGCGCTTGCCGATTAAACCGAGATTTTGATTGTCGCGGGCAATCTTCATATCGGCGGCTAAGGCAGCAAACACCGGTTCGTCGGGCACTGAGGTGCCGTTCCAATCCGCTAAGGCCGCCAGGGTTTGCGGGGTGACCTGCGCCATATCTGGGTCGTAGACGGCGCGAATGAGCATTAAACCAATCGGCAAAATGAAAATAAGCAGGATGTAGAGCAACAAAGGCGATACGAGGAGGAACGCGCACAGACGCCGCGCGCGCTCTGCTCGGCGAAGCCGCACATGCAACGGAATGCCAGAAGCTTGACCGGCATCCAGGCTAAGTACGGCTTCCATTCGGCCTTACTGCGCGAGCCAGGTGTTGAAGCGCTTCTTCAACTCATCCCCATGATCGGCCCAGAACTGAGCGTCGGTCGAGAGGGCGGTTTTGAGATTTTCCGGCGCGGTTGGCAGGTCTTTCAGCACCGCGGGAATGATTTTCGGAATCGAGTCGACATTGGTGGGGCCGTAGGAGATGTATTTGGATTGGTTGGCCATCACATCGGCGTTCACCGCGTAGGAGATGAATTTGTAGTCTTCATCGACGTGTTTTGAGCCCTTGGTGATGACCCAGAAATCATAGTCTGGCATTTGGCCATCCCACACGATTTTGAAGTTTTTGTGGTCGTTTTTGTCGGCGTCGAAAATGCGGCCGTTCCAGGCTGTGGTCATGACCACTTCACCGCTGGCCAAAAGCTGCGGCGGTTGTGCGCCGGCTTCCCACCAGACCACTTGGCTCTTGATGGTATCAAGCTTCTTGAACGCGCGGTCGACGCCGGCTGGGGTTTTCAGCATGGGGTAGACCTGATCGCGGGGTACGCCATCGGCCATGAGTGCGAATTCGAGGTTATTGGTGGGGTTTTTCCACAAGCCGCGCTTGCCGGGGAATTTTTTCAGATCGAAAAAGTCAGCAAGGGTGGTCGGGCCGTTTTTTAATTTGTCAGCGTCGTAGGCGAATACTGTGGAGAACACCACGTTGCCGACGCCGCAATCGGTTGTGGTGCCCTCGAGGAATTTGCGCTCGTCGCCGATTTTTTTCCAGTCGAGCTTGAGGAATAACCCGTCATCGCAGCCTTGCAGAACGGTGGCGGAATCGACGTCAATCACGTCCCACGTCACGTTGTGGCTTTCGACCATGGCGCGGATTTTGGCGATTTCGCCGTTATATTCTTCGGTGCCGATATGGGCGCCGTATTTCGCGGTGAAGGGTTTGAAGAACGCCTCATCTTGGCTTTTCTGATAGGCTCCGCCCCAAGATACGATGGTGATCGAAGCTTCGGAGGCTGCGGCCGCTAACCCGACGACGAGAGCGGCCCCCCCGGCAAGAACGCCCCATTTTTTCAAACCCGGTCGCATGGCATCATCTCCTTTACGTTTAGCGGTTTGGCTTTGCTGTAGGATGGGGGAAACCCATAACTTCAAGCGTCGAGCGCGCGGCAGTCTGCCCAGGCCCAGCCGACGGTGATCTGGGCGCCGACTTCTAAAGTGCCGTGCACGTGCCCAGACGGAACCTTTACGATAAAATCGTCACGCCCAGCAAACGAAATGCGAACGCGGCGATGGTCGCCGAGATAGATAAGTTCTTCGACGCGGGCGGCAAAACGATTGACGCCGACATCGTCGGGTGGATCGATCATCGCCCGTTCCGGGCGGATTGAAAGCATGGTGCGTTGCTCTCCGGCGTTGACCGCCAGTGCTTCGACCACCAAGCCGCCTTCGACCGCAACCTTCACCCGCGGCCCCACCCGCTCCACCACCGTGCCGGGCAGGCGGTTATTCTCCCCGATGAATTGCGCAACGAAAGAGTTGCAGGGGCGTTCATAGAGGCCGACGGCCGTATCGAGTTGCTGAATACGGCCCTCGCTGAACACGGCGATGCGATCAGACATGGTCATTGCTTCGCTTTGGTCGTGGGTGACGTAGACCATGGTTACGCCGAGGCGCTCATGCAGATGTTTGATTTCGATCTGCAATTGCTCACGCAATTGCTTGTCGAGCGCGCCGAGGGGTTCATCCATCAGCACCAGCTTCGGTTCGAACACCAGGGCGCGGGCGAGGGCGACGCGTTGTTGCTGGCCACCGGAAAGCTGGGCGGGGCGGCGGTCTTCAAAACCGGAGAGGCGCACGGTTTTAAGAACGCGGTCGACCTTGTCGCGGATCTCGGCTTTTGATCGGCGCCGGACTTCGAGCGGGAAGGCGATGTTTTGCCGCACCGACATATGCGGGAATAGGGCATAGTTCTGGAACACCATGCCGATGTCGCGCTTATGTGGCGGCATGGACTCGATTGACACGCCGTCGAGAAAAATGCGCCCATCGGTGGGCGACTCGAAACCGGCGAGCATCATTAAGGTGGTGGTCTTGCCCGAGCCCGATGGCCCGAGCAGGGTGAGAAACTCGCCGCGGCGGATTTTTAGGTTGAGATCGCGAACTACGAGGTTGGTGCCGTCATAGGTTTTTTGCAGCGCGAGAAACTCGACATAGGTGTCTGCCGCCTGAGGTCGGGTTTCCGGCGCCGATGCCTTGGCGGGAGCCTGGTTCGGGGAGAGTTCAACGGGCATCGCTACCGGCATCCACAGGCCTTTCATGTCTGGATCGCAGATCAATCATGCGGGCGACGCAAGCGCTGTGCCAAGGCCAGGAAACCCTTGGCGCGCAATAATTTCCATTTAAGTGTGAGAAGTGGTTGTCGTCTGGTAGGGCTGTTGGGGGGGCATTGCCTACAAAAGCAGCGCAAGGAGGGCAATGTTTTTGACTGGGCAAGCTGGCTTTGGCACATCGCTGTTGTGCCGATCGGCGGGTTTCTGGCGGGCAGAACCGGCGGTGGCAGAGCGTATAACTTCGCCACCATGAGCATGCGAGCAAGTTGAGGTATAGCCATGCCAGGACTGCAAGTGCCGACCCGGGGGACAAAGCGCGCTGTCGCTTTAGGGGAATTTTGTTTGTGCGCACAGCCGGTTTCGCAGGAAACAGCGGGGAACGCCGGTTTCACCCTGCTCGAAGTATTGGTTGTGATCGCAATTATTGGTCTATTGGTTGGTCTCGTGGCACCGGCGGCTTTGCGTCAACTCGGGGGGGCGCGGGTATCGGTGGCGAAGCAGTCGATCGAGCGGCTGGGCACAGTACTCGACATGTATAAACTGGATGTTGGCAGTTATCCGGCCACTTCGGACGGTCTTGCCGCCTTGGTCGATAAGCCGGCCGACGCGCCCAATTGGAACGGCCCTTATCTGAAGGGGAGCGCGGCGGTGATGGACCCTTGGAATCATCCGTATGTTTACCGCAATCCGTCACAGCGCAGCGGGCATGATTATGACATTTGCTCGCAGGGGCCGAATGGGAACGCGACGGATGGGTTGATTTGTAATCCGTAGGCACCAAAGACCCGAGGAAATCGGGTGAACGATTTGGCAGCGAAGAAGCAGCCGAAGTAAGAAAGAAAATTTAACCACGAAAGCGCAAAGCACACGAAGGGATTCACGAAGAAGGCAAAAAAATTTAGAACTCTATAGAAATAACAAGAAACTAACGTTTTTTCTTCTTCGTGCATAACTTTGTGATCTTAGTGGCTTCGTGGTTAAATTTTCTTAAGATCGTGAGAGAGCCTCAATTTCTTAGAGGTGGCTTTGCCGTTCACCCGATTGCTCTGACCAAAGATCCGCAATGTCTTTCCTGACCGCTTTGGTTTTGCTCGGATGAATTGTTTTACGCATCGCGGGAAAATGGCAAGCGAGGTGGCCGGCCAAGGGAGTTTGTCTTGGATGGGGTGTGTTAGGAGCTTGCTATGGATTGGACAGAGAATTGGACGCGAAACTGGATCAATATAGCCCAGAGATATGAACAAAAGGGGAGGGCTCACATTTTAATAAGTTTTTCTCAAGATCAGGTCAGATTGGCGGCAGGGGACACTTCCGGCCATGGACCTGACGTTTCTAAAACCGTTCGTTGAAGGGGTTGCGGCCACCGTTGCCGTCGCTGTCTTGTTTTCCTACGTGAAGCCTCGCAATGTTTCCAAACGTATCAAAGGGAATACGCCCTATCGGCGCAGCAGGCTTCGCGTTCCCGCCACTGACGACCTCTATGTCAGTGTTTGTGGGCTCGGTTTTTCGGCCAATCGCGTGGCTATCGAAAATGCTTCGTTTGACGGCATTGCTTTACGGTGGGACGGTGTTTCTCCCGCTCGGGGGTCGGCCGTGAAGATGAGTTTTGCAGGGAAGAATTTTGAAACAACGGTCATCATTCACGACGGGGGAATCTTGCGGTTGCGCTACATGACCAGCGTCACACCATCGTCGGCAGAGCTGATTCGCTCGGCCTGTCTGCACGGGCGAAATAAGCCTCTGACAAAACTTTTCGCTCTCGGGCGCGGTTGATGGGGAAGACTTGGAGGCTGGGTGAGAATTTTGTAACTGGCCCGGTCTGCGGTAGGTTATAGACAGGGGTGGGTAAGACACCCTTGCGCCATCGACCAACGCAACTCTCAACCGCTACGCCGCGGCCCGGTTGTGCAACATCTTCGGCGCCCGGGATGCGGCAGGCTTGCGTTGGTGGATGGCGCAAAGGCTTATCCGCCCTACGAAGACTACGTTGCTTAAATACCAAAATTCGGTTAACCTGCGAAATCTGAGCGTTGCCCACGCACGTGATTATAATTTATCGACTTAAACCCGGCCACGCACGCAGCTAAATGCAGATCGTGATCCGCCGTCAGGAGAGTTCCGTTTATTCTCGATGTCAAGAGTAATACAGAGTCTGTTATGCCCAGCCGCAAATACTCGGGACGCGCTACTGCTTCTGCACTTCCTATATAGACCTCCTTAGATTGTTCGACGATTAACGCAAATACCGTGGATATCTCTGTTTTGATCGGGTCTCCGATATATCGAAGTATATTAGATGCCTCAGTTAAAACGTTAGGAGTAAATATAATCCCAGAGTAATTTTCTATAATTTTACAGATAATAGCAAAATCTTTGTCATCATAAGCTGATAATTTCTTGTGCTTAGGAATATAAACTGGATTGGTTTTTCCAACCGTAAATAGGACAGCAATCATAGTGTCAAGTATTATGGCATTCGCCATGGCGGGCCCCTATTTTAGCTCAGGAGTCCGCTGCCTCAGTGATAAGACCGTGCCATCGTCACGCAATAAGACCATTTTGTAGCTACGTTTCTCTAAAATATCGGCCCCACCCAGTGGAAAGCCGATACTCTTGGTGTTCCACGGCCTCGAAAACCCGAGGGTGACGCGCCAGTCGCCGGTTTCATCGTCTCGCTCGACTTCTTCGAGCCCAAGATCGGTCAAACCTTCTTCAGCAAATATATCCGACACGTATTTTTTCGCGGTCTTCACCGCTTCTTTCACATCCATCGCTTGGCCTGCCTTTTCTGACGAAAGGACCCTATCATGTCATGAAAACGCGGCAAAATCGGTTCATCCACTTGACGCTGGCTCGAGTGTTGGCGCCGTCACCACCGTAGAAAACACAAGAAGTCCCGCTATTCTCATTGAAGCCCCGCCCTGATCGCCGAAGCCACCCCCGCCACCTCATCCTCCGTCAGATCCGGATGGATCGGCAGCGCTAAAATGCGTGTGGCGAGGTTCTCTGAAACCGGTAATGCAGCCCCGTCATGGTGAGCACGATAGGCCGGCTGATGATGCAGCGGCAGCGGATAGTAGATCGCCGTCGGCACGCCTGCTTCGCGTAGGCGCACCTGCAATCCGTCCCGCGTCGGCCGGTCCGGCAGCAAAATCGCATAGATCGCCCAGGCGCTCATGCCACCGGCCACGCGGACCGGGGTTACAACCGTGCCCTGCAGAAGCGAATCATACTGACGGGCAATCCGCTCCCGGGTCGCAAGCTCGGCCTCAAACACTGTGAACTTCGCCAAAAGCACCGCGGCTTGCAGCGTGTCCAAGCGGCCGTTCATGCCGGTGCGGAGCACTTCGTAACGCGTGGTGCCCTCGCCGTGGGTGCGTAGGCTGCGATATAGCGCGGCGCGGTCGTCACTGTCGGTAAAGAGGGCGCCGCCATCACCGTAAGCGCCGAAGGGCTTGGAGGGGAAGAAACTCGTCGCCGTCGCATGCGCGTATTGGCCGAGGCGGCGATTGTGCAGAGTGGCGCCGAAACTCTGGGCGCAGTCGTCGAGGGCGAATAATCCCTCACGCGCAGCGATGGCCTCTATCGCGGGCCAGTCGGCGGGCTGGCCGAACAAATCCACACCGATGACCGCGCGTGGGCGCAGCACGCCGGCGCGCTTTATCGTGTCGATGCGGGCTTGAAGATGCGCTGGGTCGATCTGAAAGGTTTGCGGATCAACGTCGACAAATACCGGCGTCGCGCCCAAGACCAAGGGCACTTCGGCGGTCGCCGTGTAGGTAAAGGCGGGCAAAAATACCGCGTCGCCGCGGCCGATGCCTTCGGCCATCATGGCGATTTGCAGCGCGTCCGTTCCTGAACTGACGCCCACGCAATGCTTGGCGCCACAGAACGCAGCGAGGGTCGCCTCCAACTCTGCCACTTCTGGGCCGAGAACGAATTGGCAATGCGCCATAACGGCATCAACCCGCCGCTTAAGCTCAGGGGCAATGCGGCGCTGTTGCGCTTTGAGGTCTAAGAAATTCAAGGATGTTGCATTCAAGGATCGGGCCTCTTGAAAGGAAGGGGGTCGGCTTGGATGGCACTGCGATTTTGCGTGCCGTCGGCGTTGTGTTCAAACTCCGGCACCATGCGGGCCAAAGTGGCCAATGCGAGGCGGGACTGGCCGGCACGGCAAGCTGACGCGATCTCTTCGATCGAGCGGCCGACAATGGCGGGGTCGGCGGTGCGGGGGGTGGCCATCAGCAGGCCCTCATGGCCGGTTGGGGTCGGCGGCTCTTTGCCGTGGAATAGCTCTTCAAAGAGTTTTTCGCCGGGGCGCAGGCCGGTGAAGCGAATTTCGACGTCTTGATCCGGGCGCAAGCCGGCCAGGCGGATCATTTGGCGGGCCAAATCGACGATCTTGACTGGCTTGCCCATGTCGAGCACGAAGATGCCGCCATCCTCACCAACTCCAGCGGCGAGGCCGACGACGCTCGCTTCGAGCACCAGGCCGACCGCCTCGCGCACCGTCATGAAGTACCGCTGCATGTCGGGATGGGTCACCGTGAGCGGCCCGCCGCGTTCAAGTTGACGGCGAAACAAGGGGACCACGGAGCCTGTGCTGCCCAGCACATTGCCAAAACGGACGGTAATGCAGCGCATCCCTGCGCCACCAGACCGCGCCGCTATGTCCAACGCCTGGCAGTACATCTCTGCCAGCCGCTTAGAGGCGCCCATGACACTGGTTGGGTTGACGGCTTTATCGGTGGAAATGAGCACCATCGCCTGCGCACCGACGGCCCTTGCTGCATCCGCCACATGGCGGGAGCCGGCGACGTTGGTCAGCAGGCCCTCCAGCGGGTTTGCCTCGACCATCGGCACATGTTTCAGCGCCGCGGCATGGAACACCAACTCTGGACGCACCCGGTCGAAAATGCTGCGCACGCGGCCTTCGTCGCGGATATCGGCGATCACTGCTTCGCGCAGCACCGTCGGGTGGGTTTCCGCCAGTTCAAGGTCGATCTGCCAGAGCGCGTATTCGCCGTTGTCCAATAGGGTCAGCTTTTCCGGTCCTAATGCGGCGACCTGCCGGGCCAACTCGCTGCCGATGGTGCCGCCCGCGCCGGTGACCAACACGCGCCGGCCCTGCACGAGGCGGGCCATGCCCTCTCTGTCGAGGGGGATTTGTGGGCGGTTTAACAAATCTTCGATGGCGACGGGCTTGAGGGCCAAGATTTCGGAGGCGGGCGCCAAAGCGGTGGGGCGCGGCGCCCGACGGACTTGCAGGCCCAGCCGGTCACTCTCTTCGAGCAAGCGGGCAAGGGCCGGGCCGGTTAAATCAGGGGTGGTTACCACCAATAATTGTGGCAAGCGGCCTTCTTGGCGCAACCGTTCCAGCACCGCGCCGCTGCTGTCCAACGCGCCGAGAATTGGACAGCCGTGGATCCGCCGCCCGGTTTGGCGCGCTGCCAATGTCAAGAGCCCAACCACGCGATAGGCCGGCTGCCGATCTTGCATGAGAGCGCGCATAAACAAATCGGCCGCTTCCCCAGCGCCGATCAGCAGCACCGGTTGGGCTGTGGCGCGCTCCGGCGCGGCCGCACGGTTGGCATGGATGTTTCGATACACCACCCGCGGGGCGCCGAGCATGACCAGCAAAGTCAGCGCCTGGATGAGCGGGTAGGTCGCGCTGGGGAGCTCCACCCCGGTGCTGCGTAAGATAAAAGACAGCAGAATGGCGCCGATGGCGCTGCTCGCTGCCACGCCGAGGAGATCACGCAGGCCGGCGAAACGCCAGTATTGCAGGGAAAGTCGGAACGGCACCCCCGCCAGAAGCAGGCATGCGGTGCCGAGCGGCAGGGTCCAGAGCGGTTGCAACCAAGGCTGGGTCGGGCTCGCGACCCAACGTGCCGCCGGGACGGCGAGGGCCGCCAAGGTTCCATCAACCACAGCGTTCAGGA
>Ga0116231_10013086_pt1 | contig 11815 bp, 5 predicted proteins | sample S1TSphgellanicum_2_FD_89695 | JGI IMG/M metagenome (GOLD analysis project Ga0116231, IMG submission 89695) | Host-associated microbial communities from peat moss isolated from Minnesota, USA - S1T2_Fd - Sphagnum magellanicum MG | ecosystem: Host-associated > Plants > Peat moss > Unclassified...
ACAGAAAACAAAATCCATCAAAAAAAAAAGAAAAAAAAAAAGGTCCGGGCAGTTTAACTGACACAGCAAACAAAACCCCAAAAAAAACGATTTTTTGTGGGGGATTTTTAGTTTGCAGAATCCGACTGTCCGGGCCGGTTTCCGGTCTCGGAATCCGACTGTCCGGGCTGGTTCCGCCAGTCAATTAGCCTGCGGAACCGTCGTCGGACGCACAGACAGACACCACTGTTGTAATTATATATAAGATATCCTCCCATCTTTGATCCAAATATTATGGACAATTATTATAGTTTTGACTTTAAGAATACATTGGTTTTGGCTTAAACACACACATTTTGAATGTTAGTTCTTTTTTAAATGAACCAGAAAGTTATATTAACACATCAATTAGATTCATTTATGTAATGAATGGACTTGATGGAATGATCCATATGTTTATTAATGCCTATAAGTTGAAATAGTAAGATAATTTTATTTACAAATTGGCTAGATAATTTGTAAATGACAATCTAATTGGGATTAGTTTTGATTTTAAAATAAATAATCTTGAATTGTTAACCAACAATGTCAAGGAAAACTTTAACTTATATAAAATTATTTTAAAACTAAATTAGCCTTTGGATTATAATTATTGCAACATCCCCAATTAATAGCCTTTTTAGTTTCAAATTCCTTGCAAAATAACATGTTGAACCTAATTTATTTTTTTAGTTAATCATGTAACCAAATATAATCTTAATGTGGTTTTAGGCTTCTCTTGAGTGGTATCAATTAAGCAATTTTGCAATAGTTCTAAAACTAATGGAATTCATCAAAATAGTTTTGTGCTTATCTTGGAATATTTCAAAAATATTTCAAGAATGTTTTTGAAGAAGTTTTTATATTATTATGTTAAAATATACTTTAATTTTTTCCTGAAAGTATGTCATTTTCAAATCATTTATATGTTTTAGAAGTGTTTTGGGTATTTTATGTTCATCATATTTATTTCAAACTTTTTAAAATGGTGACATAATATATTACAAACATTTTTATATGAGCACGCCAAACATTTTCAACATTAACTTGACATACCATTTTAAAACATGTAAAACTAACCACTAGTTAGATTTTAGGTGGGTCATGTTTGCATGTTTGCACTCAAAGCCTTATTGATAACACATGAAAAAAATAGAAAATGCATTTAATATAGTAATCAACTCCACTATGAAAAAAATATCCTTGTGAATAAAGTATCGTAAGTTTGTAAGTTTGGTTTTGGAAGGTTATTTGTCGTTGTTTTGTATCATGAAATGAAACTAACAAAGTTTTTTTTAAATAGGAATTCTTTTGGCATGAATTGGTGATTGAAAAGGGTGAACTTTTTCTATGTTTTGAGGTCAACAATTGACATTCTACATTAATTTCAAGTCTAGTTCCATAACCATACACTATGCCAAAACATGGATTTTATGACTAGAATAGTTTGTGACTAATGTCTAAATTTAATTATATATGTAGTTGAATGTGGACAATAATGGTTGTCACTTATATGACTACATGACTAATCTCAATTTCGAAAATGTGACAATTGTCATAATCAAAACCATCCTAAATTGCTTTAGGCAAGCCAATTTAATATGCTAGCATATGTAAGCTAAGTTAACCTACATGACTATAAGTTATCTTAAGTTATGATAACCTAATTAGGTTGAAGTTAATTTAAATCAACCTAAAGAGGTTTATGATAATTTAGGTTAGCGTATGTTACTTTAGGTAAATCTAAAGAAACCTACATTAACCTAGATTAATTTTGATCAATAGGTTTAATCTTGGTTAGTTTAGGTTTAGCTTAAGTTAGCTTATGTCAACCTAATTTAATTTAACTAGCCTCATGTTATAATACTTGTTGAATCATGATAGCTTAAGGAGGCCTAGGTTAACCTTGCAATTAGATTTGACCCTTCATCTTTGACATATGTAATATTGTTTATTCTCAATCCATATTAATCAAGTAATTTTATCGTTGTTTGCCAAAGCTTGACCAATAGTTTTTGTTGCCTCAAACAACCCAATAATCATATGTTTAGGCTACCAATCAAATTCTAATAAGTTAATGACAAAAGAAAAAATATCATATCACGTGCACATTTGGACATCCATAAATCAAAACTTGTTGCAGATGTACAATTTCCTAATTTTGGTTAAACCATATACTTGTTTCATTTTCTTCACCAATTTAAGTAATATCTCATGAAAAAAATGTTTTTTAGAGGGGAAGTCAACTTGAATACACAAATGTAAAATCACATGTTTGAACCAAACACGTCCACAAATTGTAATGGCAATTGATTTTTCACAATTAGAAGGCCAAGGTCTTGCAAAAAAAATTTTATGTTGTTCATCATCCTTTTTGAAAGGATCTTTAACAATAAAAAACTTATATATTGCATTGCCTAATACATTAGGCCTTTTATTTGCTAGTTGTTTTTCGAAAGTTCCTTTTATTGAACCATTTACCTCCTTTTAAATTTTTTTGACAATTACAACATGATTTAAATCGACATGTTTTTCAAAACCATCAAATTCCATATGTTTTATAATATGTTATAAGTTATTTTTTTCCTTTTGTGCTTGGATTAGGAACATGCACATGACTATTGTAACAAAGTAAACATTTCAAACTTGAAAGTTTCCAGCATCAACCTCTTTGTCATCATTCATAAAAAGAAAACCTAACAAATCACATTTATATTATAACATTTCCATATTTTTCTTTTAAGTATGAAAATTTTGAAAGTTTGTTTACATTTCATTTGTTCCATTTGTCTCTGTTATTTCTTCTACTACGTCTTTTTTTTGTGAAGTGTTTTATTTAAAATATAAATTGCAAAACATAAGCCCCAAAAAAATGGAGAGTAATTTTTTTTTTAATTGCAAAATACAATGAAAACCCACCTTTGAAGTACAATGGTAGAACATACAACATGCAATGAGAAAAAAAACAACAAAATGAAAGGAAAAAACATTGACTTTAAAGAAACAAATACAAAAAATACTTTGAACCTTCGAGTTGAAGAAGAAACTAAAAAAAATCTTATTCACACCTGCACAAAAAAAATAGGGGGAAAATACCAATCTAAAAAGGACAAAAGAACACCAAGAACACACAACAAGGAGGCATTAAAAAACAACAAAAATGCACAACAAGGAGGTGACAAAGATGTCATAGAGATATTTGGATTGGAACATGTAGTAAGGAAGTGCTAACAATCATTAAAAACACAAAGCAAAGGAGGTGTTAATGAACACTAAAAGCGCAAAACAAGGAGGTGTTAATGAACATCAAAAATGCATAACAAGGAGGTGTCAATGAACATTAAAAATGTAAAATAAAGAGGTCCTAAAAACCTATAGGAGTGCCCAATAAGGAAACACTGAAGATTAATAAGAATGCATAATATGGAAGCATTGAAAAACAATAAGAACTTGTAGCAAGAAGGTGCCAAGGCTCAACAACCAACAAGAACAACCAATAAGGAAACAACCAAGAGCACCAGAAACACACAACAAGGAGATGATGAAAAATACAGGAATGCACAACAAGGAAACAATGAAAAATAACAAGAGTGCACAACAAAGGGATTAATGAAATCAAAACCAACCTACATTCGCAAAAAACACAAAACACACACACTAAAAAATAAATTTACAAAACACTAAGCTTATTTATAAAGAGAAAAAAAAGGTTAAAAAGGAGTTGTTGCATAAGCAATGGCTTTGTTATGCCTCTTCATAAAACTTAACTTACAAAATAGAAATGTCTAACCCTATTTTAACAACTAGCATACCTACCTTAACCTTACTGGTTTCTAATACCTTGACAAGGTATCAAAATTTTTTTTAAATGGAAAGGTTTCAAATGGCCAATTTTCAACCCAATGAGAATTAAGAGATGGGCTTCAAAAACAACATCACCTTTGTCACACCTTGAAATATTCAAGGTGTGAACTAACTTGAAACCCTAATTGATTCTCACTTCTTTTATGATACCCATCCACACTATTTTACATGTCATCAAACAAAGTGTTTCATTATGAACCTTCTCATAATTAATATGTTTATTCATTCTACAATAATTAATTAACTCTCAACAAAATGGGTAAACAATTGTTGATATTTGAAGTTCAAAGCAACAATACTCTTGCATTAAATCCATTTTGATAAATATGCACCACCTTATACTTGGATCAAGATATTTGAGTCTAACATCCTTTGCATTTTTTTAGTGTATGTGCTTAACTTGCACCAACACATGGAATCACAATCCCAAATTTCATGTCGAGGTTTATTTAAATTACCATTCATTTTCACATCCACTTAGGTTAACCATACATCATTTGTATAAAACAATCATTTCAACACTTTTAAAGCTAAAATATTGTACTTTAGACCTTTCTAATTAGATTTTTTATGTGTAAAGACAAACTTTGGTCCTATTTTCATTGGCCTTAGGCTTTTCCCTATGTTGGTGATTCAAAGCTCTTTTTGTTAAGATGAATGATGATTTGAATCATATCAAATTCATAAACATGAACCACACAAAATAAATTACGTCTGAAATTAAATAATGTTACCTTAGAGGTGTGTGTGTGTGTGTGTGTGTGTGTGCACACGCATAAATCACATGGGTAATAAATAGCATATGTGATTTTGGCATAACCATTCTATGTGTAAATTGAAAATAACATGGGATCGTGATATAGGAACCATATAGTTCAACAAGGAATACAACTAATATCAATATGTATAGACAAATGTAGAAACTACATTGTAGAAGTATTGCAATAATCAAGTAGCTGAATTTTGAAGGTTACATGTGTGTGTATAAGTCGGAAAACTCTTATTTTGTTGTGTTTAATGGCAAGTACCATAGTACTCATTTTTGGCAATATGATGCTGAAATATTCTACCATTCTATAACAATTGGGTTTAGCATGTGTCTAATGGTATTATTTTCCTGAGAACAAAGTAAAGATCTTCATCCTAGATTGCAAAATTTTCAACATTCACCTTTGGAAGTAAATTTTAATTGGAGAAGGAATCCCTAGATTTAATGATAGGTTTCATACATGTGTGCAATTTAGTGATTAAACAAATTACACATTAAAAAATTCATCACCTTTATTGATTTGTGTACTTAATCATCCTTGTATTACTTATATGAGTGGGGCCTCCAAAGTTCAACTTGGGAACATCTTGGGGAACACATTGGGAACAGAAAATATACCAATTCTAGGAACTACCAACATTAAACTCCTTGAAATTAAGTCATGACCTTTGAAAAAAAATCCTTTTAAGTATGTTACCCTATGTAACATACTATGTTGAAATTAGTTTTTAAAATAGCCAAAGCCAGTTATCAAGGGGTGTGATCAAGTTTTTTTGGGACACATTTTGTGATTTATTAAAAAAAGGGAAATTTTGGGAAAAAATTGAGAATTTTATTTCTAAAATGAAAATTTGATCAATGATGTTATTTTTTGGGAAAAAGATTGCCAAATTTGAATTATCACAAAAAAAATGAAAGAAAACCTCTAGGCAATAGAGGAATATTCTTCATCCCCTCCTCCCCCATTCCCTTGAACTAGAGAGACAAAACAACAAAAGGCTTTTAACTATTAGAGAAAGATCCCCACCATTCTACAACAACACAAAAGAAGAAGGAAAAAAAACAAGCATACAATCCTATGTATGGGCAATGTAGTACTTAATATGCTCAAGCATTGCAATTTATGAAAACACAAAAAAGCAGATCTTTGAATAGCTTTGCACAAATGGGTGTACCAATTTCAGGAAATCTACCTTTCATGTGTGGCATTAAGGTTTTGTCACATTTGAATTGCATCAAAAGAAAAGGAAAAGCAAAGGCACCACCCACCAAGATTCTGGGCATCCTCACATCACATGTGTTAGCACCATCACCATCTCCCTTGTGCTACTTGGCATCCATCAACTGTTTGAAAGGGCCAAGAGAGACTTATTCAAAAGAGTGGGGTTGATTGAAGCATCGCGGTGATGATGGCGACGGTGATGAAGATGATGATGATGATGATGATGATGGGGAAGACATTGAATCAGCAATAGGTCCTTATTGGAGGCAGTACAAAAGTATTGCTTGCTTCTTTCTTTTTTTTCCCTTGTTTGCCTTTTGTCCCAATCCATCATTAAAAGATGGATGATGCCCAGACACATTTTGGTGCTGTTGATTACACACTTTGAGCCTTATTGTTGTACACATCTTGGCCTTGTAATGGACACCAAGATGTGACTACAGGGCCCTGGACGATTGGCACCACTGAAATGTGTGTGGGCACCTCCAAATACATCTTGGACAGGCAAATGGGCAGTCAGGAAAAAAGAAAGAAGCAAGCAATACTTTTGTACTACCTCCAATAAGGACCCATTGCTGATTTAATGTCTTCCATGATGATGCTGGTAGTGGTGGTGTTGAAGATGATGATGTTGGTGGCGGCAGCAATGAGGAGGATGAGACTCTGGTGCTAGTGGTGAAGATGATGGTGATGATCATTGAAGAAGAAGAAGAAGATGGTGCGGCTAACTTTCTCTAGAGTGGCCAAAGGTTTAGGGTATTGGCCAGAGTGAACAAAAGCAGTCACCAACACACCATCTATTAGAAGCTGGTTATGACTCAGTTGTGAATGAACTCCAACTGACTTCACATTGTTGGATTGCACCTTGGTAACCTATCATGTAGAAAACATGAGTCTTCTTGTCTTCTTGTAAAGCACTGCAAGAAATTTCCTGAAGGTACTTGGAGGGCACCTTATATCCGTGAATATCTAAGGGATCTTACACCTACTATTTAGGAGTGAGGCAGTAGGGACCTTACCCCTAAGGGTCACACATTGCTGATCACAAACTTCTGCAGAAGAGTATTCACACAAAACTGGGTTTAGTAAAATGGCCTTCTTGTGATGGGGGATGGCACTGAGAATTCCCTCTGAAAATACATCATTTTTATATTCATCTTTTGTGATGGTTGCTATGAGACCCATCACTGCGGTTTCTCTGATCTTTGTTGATGGTTGCAATGACGCCATCACTGCGGTTTCTCTGATCTTTGTTGATGGTTGCAATGACGCCCATCACTACACTTTCTCTTCGGGAATCTGAATGATGTCCACAGCATTGTTGCCAAAAGCAGGTTGTTCATAGCTGGGCATCTTTGCTGATTCTGATTCATGATATTCTGAGGAGCATTTCACCCTGGCCATTTTATGCCAAAGTGGCAACAGATACTGCATCTTCCTTGTTGATATAGTTCCATGCAGCATCTGGGTTGATGCAGTTCCATGCAGCATTTGGGTTGTTTCGAGTTTTTCCATAGTCTCCAGAGAGATTGAATGCATTAAAGGCATGTGTAGTGAATGATAATAAGGGCAATTTTCACAAATCAATTGCATTTATTTCAAGGACGATTACATAATAGAAAAGACTTCAGTGAGATTGAGAATCAGTACTTCTTTAAGGCAGCTGTTTTCAACTGGCAGAAGAGAAGGCATTCAGGATGCAATGCTGCAAGCCTTGCATCTCTTCCATCCCCATGGTGCTGGCTGGCTCATAGCAACACTTTGCTAAGGCAAAATCCTTGATCAGCAGACAGATAGACAATGGAGATGATATAGAAAAAGAATTTTCAAATGCATTAAGTGCACACACCAAATTGAGGATTGAGTGAATTGTGTGAAGTTAGTTTTTCTCCATAGATTGGGGTGTTGTCTGAGATTCCACCAGGGCATGACAAAGTTCTTAGACTCCTAGGCACTGAGTACTTGACACACTCTCTGTCTTATTACCCTATCATTGATTCTAATAACATAAGTTTTTTGGAGCTCAAAAGCTGTTGGGAAAGATGTCACACAAACTCACTCAGGACCAAAAGGATTTGTGCATTATATAACTTTTGTGCCCAAAACTTTTGGTAGATTATTATATCAAATACTTGTAAAACCATTTATGTTGTTGTTGTTGATGTATGTGTTCATACAAATTCTTGTGAGGGGATGGGGTTCTTTAGACCCTGGTAGATGACATGTTATTGCAGATGCCACAAGAGCTGGTTTTTCTCCTTCCTCCATCAGGCCTGTTCCTTTACTTGAGGAGAACTGGCTCTTCCCTTCAGCTTCTTCTAGGCTTGAGAAGTAGATTTCAGCAGATGTAGCTTAAGAGCCAATGGAGAGGAATTTTCAAGACCCAACATATCCAACAAAAATCTGTTACCCTGACTTGAGGAGAAGCTCTGAACTGCAAGCATAAAAAGAAAGCTCACAAATTTTCTACATTTTAACAAGTATGAATAGACTACTACTACTGTCTGCAACAGCAAACACATTTACAGGTCTCCTGACTTGCACATTATCACCAGACCTTGTTACTTTAGGCCATGGTTTCACAGTAGCACACAAGGAGATAGATACATACACCATTGTCAATTTATTTTAAGTCTGACACAAAGTGGTGCAGCTGAACCAACCTTAACCAAAACCCACCGAATCCTGTACCACAGTCGTCAATCCAATCTGCTACATGCGGGTTTGGTTGAGAGTTTGGGACTCACAAAGGGGTCATCAATCTCCCTCTTGACACCCCCCGATTTCTGCATCACCTTCCTCCTATTTGTAGAAGCATTCCAGAATTTCACCACCTGAACAAGGTGCCATCTCCTCAGAATTGGGACATAGTATTGTCATCCATCACCTTTATCATACAGAGAACAAATGTTATTATGAGGACCCCATTACTTTGGCATGCATGTGCCTTTTTGTCTACTCTTCCAGATTCCACAAAAATTTGGGCCTAAATTGCATAAAGGAAATTTTACTGAAGAACAGCAAATCGTTGACCCAATTCACTAGGGCAGCTTAAATGAGAGTGGCAAGGACTTGTTCCAAGCTGAGTGACATCTATCGTCACATACTCAATTGTGGTGAACGAAATTGCCCAAACCATGATTGGTTACACAGGAGTGAAGCTCTTGCTTGCAGAGCTCTCCATTGCATACATCATCATAGCTTCCAGTCACAACAGGAGGAGACCCTTCCAGTTTTTGACAAACAGAAGAAGGAACGGGAGACAAAATTTGATCCTGCCCAAGATCACATTCCCCTTAAGATTCATCAATCACATGTTGTGTAAAAAAACACCGCTGCCACACCCAACCCTCTTCAGGAGCATTACTTACATCAGATGCTACTACAAGAAGAAGAAGAAGAAGAAGATTCCAGGGCTTCCTGCTCTCTTCAGGGTTAGGGTTAAGGCCATCCATCCTTAGCAAGAGATCATACAACTTCCAAATCTGAACTAACCCAAGGCAACAATCAACACTGCTGCATACACCATTCTTTGTCCCAGCATCTGCAGACTGTCAGGATGGGTTCACCCATCGTGGGTTCATACAAACAAGGCAATGGGTTATCGTATCGTATGGGAGCTTGGGGAAGAAATTGTGCACACCTTGAAAGAGAGAAAGAGAGAGAGAGAGTTCTCAAGGTTGTTGGTGTGGATGCATGTGACAACAGATGGTAGATAGAAAGGACTTCATCATGCTTGAGGAGGATCTTTGGACCCCATTGACGGCATTGGAGTTCCTTGAAGTGGAGAAGGTGGAGTGAGAAAAAGGAGTTGCAGCTTGCTCACTTCCATATCCTTTCTCCTCCTCCTCCTCCTCTTCTTCTTCTTCTTCATCTTCTTCTTCTTCAGCATCTGACAGCAAACTGTCACAAGAAACAAACTGGGTGGCACTCCATTCAGGGCTGCTCCTCCTCCTCTCACCATCAGCTGAGCTTGCAGCTTGATTGGCTCCGTCCTGCAGAGCAGCATCACCGCGTCTCTCCAGCTCCAGACATGCGGCAAGAGACTGGCCAGACATGCCAATTGGATGTTGTGGGTCCATGAGGATCACCTCAGACAGACTCTCTTCAAGGCTTGATTGCAAGCAGTTGCCACATGATCCGAGAAGCTCTCGGATTCCACAGCTTCTATTAGCTACGGTGAAGCTCCATCTCCCTCCCGGGCGTCTTCTTCCGTGGTTATGGGTGTCCACCAGATGATGATGATGTATGCCTCCTGCCTCTGCTGCTGCTCTCCCTGAAGCTGAATACTCCATGGGCAACCCAATGAGGCTACCAAGGGTGATTCTCCTGGAGTCTTTAAAGAAGCTAGAGGAAGTCACCGTTTCACTCTGAAAGTCGGAATCAGATTCCGATGATTCTGCTGCACTCACGCTTGCGTCTGACAAGTAAGGAAGAAAACGGTTGAAGCTTCCCCCCACCAAGTTATGCTGCTCAGCTGCTGCCGCTTCTTCAACAAGTCGAGCTGCTTGCAACCATGATGTCTGAGCTGCTGCTGCTACTGCTGCAATGGATGCACTGCTCTCTTCCTCCGCCACCCGAGGACTTGCTGCGTCCTGTGCCACCATGCAAGACCTCAACCCCAAAGGCCAACCCATTCCAGCATTTGCTGATGATGAACCCGCCATAGCTACTCCTATCTCCTCCTCATGACTTGGATTCAATCTGAAGGCTATGCTGGCTGCTACTGCTGCTGCTGCTGGACTGGGCCTTGAACGCACCAGCAGCTCCATGGCAGCAGCAGCAGCAGAATCAATCCACAAACACTCCCCACTGCCCCACTGCCTGCAGCCGCTTTGGATCAGAAGGAAGGAGGAGGAGGAGGAGGAGGAGGTGAAGCCAGTTGCATTTCTGTTGCAATTGTGTTGTTGGTTCTCTTCTTCTCAGGTCCTTTTGTTCTCAGGGTTCTTGGACAAGAGTTGTTTGTTGTTTCTTCTACTAACTATTACAGCAACATCATCGTTCTCAGGTTCTTCTTCTTCTTCTTCTTCTTCTTCAAAAACAACACCAACAACAACAGCAGCGGCAGCAGCAGCAGCGGCAGATGTTTTCTACAGCAAATTGATGTCGTTCTTGATACCTAGTAGAGGCAGCAACAGCAACAAGCGGCAGCAGCAGCAGCAGCGGCCTACAAGAACAAGAAGATGAAGAAGTTCTGGTTGGTTGGAGGGTGGTAGCAGCCTTTTAATTTACTTTAATTTTTTAACTGGCTATATATATACATAGCCATATATATATATATATATATAGAGAGAGAGAGAGAGAGAGTCAGATTTATTTAGTTTTAAATAAAAATAAAAGTGGTAAAATTCAAGGACTTTTTGAGATTTTCAATAGCCAGAAATATTTCAAATTGTTAAAATTAAAAGTGGTAAAATTCAAGTGCTTTTTTGAGATTTTCAAAATAGCCAGAAATTTTTTTATTGAAATTAAAAGTGGTAAAATTCAAGTGTGTTTTGGGGATTTTCAATAGCCATAAAGATTTTATTAAAACTAAAAGTGGTAAAGAATTCAAGTGGTTTTTTGACACAGAAATAGTTTTAGTAAAATTAAAAAGTGGCAAAATTCCAGTGCTTTATGGGCATTTTCAATAGCTAGAAATTGACCAGAATTTAAGAAAAATTGACAGATTTTCTATACATGTGTTCAAGCAGGGTAGGTACATTAGCCAAAAATATAGAAGGATGTTTTTTTAAGAAATTACTTTCGTATTTAGATTTTAGCCAAATTTGGCAATCATCTCTAGGCCACATCTGCCTAGAGAGGATCGCCACTTTGGCAATATCACAAAATTGACCCCCCCCCCCAAAAAAAAAAAAAAAAAAAAAATTTAAAACAAACCACAAATTCTTATTTTCAAAAAAAACAACAAAAAAAAAAAAAAAAAAACCCAAAAACACCCA
>Ga0116231_10013088_pt1 | contig 11814 bp, 9 predicted proteins | sample S1TSphgellanicum_2_FD_89695 | JGI IMG/M metagenome (GOLD analysis project Ga0116231, IMG submission 89695) | Host-associated microbial communities from peat moss isolated from Minnesota, USA - S1T2_Fd - Sphagnum magellanicum MG | ecosystem: Host-associated > Plants > Peat moss > Unclassified...
AACGGAAAGGGATACTGATCCGATATGGCAAGATGACGCAATCCCGATGGATCGAGATGCAGTTTTTGGTAGATCGGGCGGCTTTTGATGCCTGGCTGCATCATGGGGAAGCCAAGGAAGAAAGGCCTTCTTTTCTGAAGAAAAGAAGCAAAAGACTTTTATTTCTCCGGTGCTCCCATGATCGACACCATGGCCTCGATCTTTCCGCGGGCGCCAGGAATAAAAGTTTTTTGGTTCTTTTTTTCAAAAAAGAACTGCTTTCTTCCTTCATCTCAACAATCCAGCGTATGCGCCCGCTCCCAGGCGCTGAGATGATGCATGTAGCTGTCCCACTCGGACAACTTCAGTTTCTCGTAGGCCGCGCAAAACTCTTCCCCAAGCGCCGCGCGCAGCGGCGCACAGGCGGAAAATGCCCGCACCGCATCCAGTAAATTCAAGGGAAGGCGTCGAACTTCGCCGGCAGCGTCATACATGTTGCGATCCAGCGGCGCCGGGGGATCAAGCTCGCGCGCGACACCGTCGAGGCCAGCCGCCAGCAGTGCGGCCTGCAGCAGATATGGATTCACCGCGCCATCACCCAGCCGGTATTCGAACCGCCCTGGCCCCGGCACGCGCACCATATGCGTGCGGTTGTTGCCGCCCCAGCTTATCGTGCTCGGCGACCATGTGGCGCCCGACAGCGTCACTGGCGCGTTGATGCGCTTAAAACTATTCACGGTGGGATTGGTGAGTGCACACAGCGCCTCCGCATGCGTCATCACCCCCCCAAGAAAATGGCGCGCGAGCGGGGAGAGCCCCAGTTCGTCGTCGCCCGCAAACGCGTTCTGCGAGCCGCGCCAAACGGAAACATGCGCATGGCAGCCCGATCCCGTAAGCCCGGAAAACGGTTTGGGCATGAAGGTGGCGCGCATGCCGTGTTTTTCGGCGATCGTGCGCACCATGTATTTGAAGAAGACGTGGCGATCGGCCGTGACCAGCGCCGGCGCGAAAGCCCAGTTCATTTCGTACTGCCCGTTCGCATCCTCGTGGTCGTTCTGGTATGGTTCCCAGCCGAGTTCTTCCATCGCGTCGGCGATCTCGGCGATCACGTCGTAGCGGCGCATCAAGGTGAGCTGATCGTAGCAGGGTTTTTCCTGCGCGTCGGCGCCATCGGCAATGGAGTCGCCATTCGGGTGGATCAGGAAGAATTCCGGTTCGACGCCGGTGCGCATATCCAGGCCGAGCGACGCCGCGTGAGCAATCAAGCGGTGCAGCACATGGCGGGGCGCTTGCGCCACCGGTTTGCCGCCCATCATCGGATCGGCGGCGAGCCAGCCGACCTCCTTTTTCCAGGGAAGCTGAATCAGCGTGGTCGGATCGGGCACAGCGAGCACATCCGGGTCGGCGGGCGTCATGTCGAACCAGGTGGCGAAGCCGGCGAAACCCGCACCCTCCTCGGCCATACCGTCGATGGCACGCGCGGGCACGAGTTTGGCGCGCAGCACGCCAAACAGATCGGTGTAGGCGATCAGAAAATAGCGGATGCCCCTTTCGGCCGCGATTGCGGAAAGTTGCGTCATTGGCCGGGGATCCAGCTGGTGCCGGCCAAGGGCACGCGTGCCATGGCGGCGGCTTCTACGGTGAGCGCCACAAGGTCCTCCGGTTCAAGGTTGTGCACGTGGCTCTTGCCGCAGGCGCGGGCGATGGTTTGGGTTTCCAGCGTGAGCACGGCGAGAAAGTTGGCGAGGCGGCGGCCGCCCTGAACCGGATCGAGCCGCGCCGCCAGCTCCGGATCCTGCGTGGTGATGCCGGCGGGGTCGCGGCCTTCGTGCCAGGCATCGTAGGCGCCGGCATGGGTGCCCATGGCCGCATACTCGGCCTCATGGCGCGGATCGTTGTCACCCAACGCCACCAGCGCCGCGGTGCCGATGCTGACGGCGTCCGCGCCCAGGGCCAAGGCCTTGGCCACATCGGCGCCGTTGCGGATGCCGCCGGATACGATCAGTTGAACTGTGCGGTGCAGCCCCAAATCCTGAAGCGCCTGCACGGCCGGGCGGATGGCGGCCAGGATGGGCAGGCCGACATGTTCGATGAACACGGTTTGTGTTGCCGCAGTGCCGCCCTGCATGCCGTCCAGCACGACCACATCGGCGCCGGCCTTCACTGCCAGGGCCGTGTCGTAATACGGCCGCGAAGCGCCAACCTTGACGTAAATCGGCTTTTGCCAGTCGGTGATTTCACGAAGTTCAAGGATTTTTATCTCAAGATCGTCCGGCCCCGTCCAATCCGGGTGCCGGCAGGCGCTGCGCTGGTCGATGCCGGGGGGCAGGGTGCGCATGGCGGCGACGCGGGCATTCACTTTCTGGCCCAGCAACATGCCGCCGCCGCCGGGTTTGGCGCCCTGGCCGATGACGATTTCGATGGCGTCGGCGGCGCGCAGATCGTCGGGGTTCATGCCGTAGCGGCTGGGCAAATATTGGTAGACGAGAGTGCGGGAGCTTTGGCGTTCTTCCGGCGTCATGCCACCGTCGCCGGTGGTGGTGCTGGTGCCGGCGATGGTGGCGCCGCGGCCCAACGCTTCCTTGGCCTGGGCGGAGAGGCTGCCGAAACTCATGCCGGCGATGGTGATGGGGATGCGCAGTTCGATTGGTTTTTTTGCGTGGCGCGCGCCCAGAACCACGCCGGTTTCGCAGCGCTCGCGATAGCCTTCCAGCGGATAGCGGCTGATGCTGGCGCCGAGAAACAGCAGATCGTCGAAATGCGGCAATTTGCGTTTGGCGCCGGCGCCGCGGATATCGTAGATGCCGGTGGCGGCGGCGCGGCGGATTTCTGCCAGTGTTTCGCGATCGAAAGTGGCACTTTCGCGCGGCGCGGGTCGGGGCGTTTGCATCAATAGGCGCCCGCATTGTCAGAACGGAAATGATAGAGTTTGCGGGCCGATCCGTAGCGGCGGAATGTTGCGGGGTCGGCGTATTCGAAACCGGATTCGCGCAGGCGGGCGGCGAGGGCGGCAACATGTTCGGCGCGCATCGGTTTTTCGATGCAGTCCGAGCCGAGGCTGGCGACCGTGCCGCGCACAAAAATCTCGGCCTCGAAAATGCTGTCGCCGAGATTTTCGCCGGCATCGCCCAGAACGGTGAGTGTGCCGGCCTGGGCCATGAAGGCGCTCATGTGGCCGACATTGCCGCCGACCACGATATCCACGCCCTTCATGCTGATGCCGCAGCGCGCGGCGGCATTGCCGCGGATCACCAAAAACCCGCCATGGGCGGTGGCGCCGGCGGCGGCACTCGCATCGCCTTGCACAAGCACGTGGCCGGACATCATGTTTTCCGCGACGCCGTTGCCGGCATTGCCTTCGATCACCACGGTGGCGTGCTTGTTCATGCCGGCACAGTAGTAGCCTGCATGGCCGGCGATTTCTACGCGCACCGGCGCATCCACGCCGGCCGCCAGCGCGTGCTTTCCGCGCGGGTTGAGAACGCGCCAATATGTCTCGTTGGTGTCGGAGCGCAGGGCGTGCAGGGCGGCATTCAGGGTGCGTGTGGGGTGTTCCGCAAGGTCGATGGTGGCGACATTCATGCCGCGTGTTCCCAGGCATAGACGCGGGCGGGTACAGGCTCCCAGACGCGGGCGTTTTCGATGCCCGGCAGGTCGACAAGGGCGCGATATTCGCTGCCGAAGGCGACCCAATCATCGGTTTCGGCCAGCACAGCAGGTTTGCAGCTGATCGGATCGCGCAGAACGGCGAAGCCTGTGCGGGTGCCGACAACAAAGGTGAAGAAACCATCCAGGTCGTTCAGGCTCGCGTACAGCGCTGTTTCAAGGGAATCACCTTCGCGCATCCGCCAGGAAAGGTAGGCGGCGGCGACCTCCGTGTCGTTTTCTGTTTCGAAGTGCAGGCCTTCTCGGATCAGGCGCCGGCGGACGGAGTTGTGGTTGGAGAGGCTGCCGTTATGCACCAGGCATTGATCCATGCCTGTGGTGTAGGGGTGGGCGCCATCGGTGGTGACGGCGCTTTCGGTGGCCATGCGCGTGTGGCCGATGCCGTGGGTGCCGGCCATGCGTGGCAGGCCAAATCTTGCGGCGACATCCTCGGGCAGGCCGACTTCCTTGAACAGCACCATGCGGCGGCCGGCGCCGACAATGGTGATGCCCGGCAGGGAGCCCAGTTTCTCGCGGATGGCAGGGAATTTTTCGACAGGCGCGTGCAGCACGGCATGGGTGCTCAGCAGGTCGACCCGCACGTCGAGCATGTCGGCGAGACCCTGCAGATCCGCCTCTGCCGCGCCACGCAGGGTGAGCTTGATGTATTCGTTTTCGGTGCCGTAGATGGCAAAGCCGGCGCTATCCGGTCCGCGGTCGCGCATGGTGGCGAGCATGACGGCCAGATGGGCGCCAAGACTTGCTTCCTGGCCGGGCCGCTTGAGGAACAAGCCGACGATGCCGCACATTCTGCCGCTCCACGTGGTGCAGACGAGGCTACAATGGGGACGTGGTGGGGTCAACAGTGAGGAAACAAGTTTTCCTGGGAGGAATTAGTGGCGTCTGACAAATGGGCATGCAAGTCAGCTGCGCACGACAATTGCGTCGATAATTTACAGGCCTCTGGCGCATATTGAGATTTTCGGGACCTGGCTAGCGGCACTCTCCGGACCCGCCGGCGGCTGATTCGGCGCTTTGGGATGCGCCGAGATTGATCATCGGATCCCATATTTCGAGCGACGATCCTGCTTGCTCTTCTACTCTGCGGAAAAGCATTGCCCAATTGCGTCAATCCGGGCCTCGCCTATGTGGGCGTGCCAAGAATCGCGACCTGCCGGCCATCTGAAGCGCATTTTCCGCGCTTGGCTATGCCGGCTCGGACACTTGGCGCATCGGTCTAAAGTGATCGAAAGGTTTGCGGTGCCTGGATCTATTCCCAGCCCAGTCCCAGGCTTTTCTGAAGGGCCACGTAGTCCTGCGTCAGCCCCGCTTCAGCCTCTGCCAGGGCCTGCTCGGCGGAGACCCGCTGTCTTTCCGTATCCAGCGTATCGATCAATGTGGCAGTGCCGCCGTCGTAGCGTTGCCGTTGCAGGCGGGCCGCTTGGTCGGCCGAGGCCATCACGCGTTGCAGCGCATGCACATCCTCCCGCTGTGTATCATAGCGCGACAACGATGTTTCCGCGTCGTCGAGCGCCTTGAGGACGGTGCTGCGATACTTCGCGAGCGCTTCGTCGTGCCCGGCATTGGCCTGATCGATTGCGGCGCGCGTTCGCCCGAAATCGAAAGGCTTCCATTGCAACACCGGCGCCACCACACCGACGAAGGAATTGCCATTGAGCAGTTGGCCCACATCGGTTGAGACGAAACCGATATTGCCGAGGAGCTCGACCTTCGGAAAATAATCGGCCACGTGCTCGCCGATGAGCGCGTTCTGGGCGGCGATCTGGCGTTCTGCCGCGCGGATGTCGGGACGCCGGCGGATCAGGGATGCCGGGTCTCCTATGGCAACCGATTCGGGCGGCAGCGGGAGCGGTGCGGCCTTCACAAGATCGGAATCCAGGTCACCCGGCATGCGGCCCGTCAGGATAGCCAGCCGGTCGAGTTCTTGATCGATTTGCGCCTTCAGGGGCACGAGGTCGGCCTTGGTCTGCTCAACCTGCGTATCGAGGCGATCGACATCGAGGGTGGAGGCGGTGCCGCCCTCCTGCCGCCGGCGGGTGAGGTCCAGCGCGCGCGCCTGAAGATCGGCACTGGCCCGCGCCAGTGCTGCGCGGTGCTGCACATCGCGCAGACTGATATAGGCCTGGGCCACATCGGCGGTGAGCGAGACGCGTGCATCGGCCAGATCCGCCTGCCGTGCCTGCGCAGCGGCCGCAGCGTTCTCGACCGCTCTGCGCTGGGCGCCGAAGAGGTCGATCTCCCACGTTGCGTCGAAGCCGGCTGTGTAGAGGTTGAGATCGTCGTTCAATCCGCCGGGTGATGGCGCGCCACCCAGGATGCCGCTGCCCAGCGCCTCCGTTCCGCCATGGGTATGAAGATAGAGAGCGCTCGTGCCGGTATTGGGGCGCAGATCCGCCTGTTGGGCGCGCAGTTGGGCCCGCGATTCCCGCAGAATTGCGCGCGCTGCCTCAAGGCCTGGGTTTGCCGCCAGGGCCGCTTGTTCCAGCCGGTCGAGTTCGGGATCCTTCAGCGCGCGCCACCAGTGTTGGTCTAGCCGCCCGCCATCTGCTTGCACGTTCGCGCCACGTACGAAGGAATGGCCGCCCTCGGCGATGATCTGCGGTGGGCCTTTATAGTCGGGCCCTACGGTGCAGCCGGCAATGGCCAAAATGAGTAGAGTTGGAAGAAGTTCTTTTCTGAAGAAAAGAACCAAAAGACTTTTATTCCGAGGCTGCATCGAATTAAGTGGCCATGGACAACCGGCAGGAGCGGCCAAAGACATAAAAGTCTTTTGCTTCTTTTCTTCAGAAAAGAAGGACTTTCTTACTTTCTTCGGCAGGCAAGGCATTAGTGAGCCCCGCTAAGGCCGGCTTGGGTTTGCGCGGGGCGGCGTAGCAGCAGAACGAGCGGCAGGCTGGCGAGAAGGGCCACGCCGAGAACCCAGAAACATTCCGAGTAGGTGATGACAAGGGCCTGGGTTTGGATTTGGCTCGCAAGTTGGCCGAGCGCCTGTTGGTGTGCATAAGCGGGATCGCTGCCTCTCGCAACGAAATTGGCGGCCATACCGGCGATCCTCTCCTGCACGAGCGGCGCATTGGCGTTGAGGGTTTCGCGGATCGTGTCCGCGTGCAATTCCAGGCGACGGTCGATGAAGATGCCCAGTGCCGCCAGGCCAAGCGAGCCGCCAAGGTTGCGGGCCATATTGTAAAGCCCCGCGGCATCCGCCGCATCAGCGCGGCTGACCGCACCCACCGAGGCCTGGTTCAGCGGCATCAGCGAGAGGATTTGCCCGACACCGCGCAGCAGCTGGGACCATACGAACGCACCGCCGGTATCCTGTGCCGTAAGGTGAATGTCCAGAAAACAACTCGCGGCAAAACAGAGCAGGCCACAACATACCATGACACCCATGTTCAATCGCCCAAGCATACGGGGCAGGATAGGCATCATCAGGAAAGCGGGAATGCCTGAAATGAACAGGATTTTCCCGGACTGGGCCGCATTGTAGCCGGCCACGCCGCTGAGGAATTGCGGCAGCACATAGAGAATGCCGTACAGGCCGGAACCGACCGTGACGACGATGATGATGACGCTCGCATAGCTCTTGTTCAGCAGCAGCCGCAGCTTGATCACCGGCCGTTCCGCCGTTGCCTGGGCGAAGAGCAGGACACAACAGCCAATAACGCAGGCCACCGACAAGCTGCGGATGAGATCCGATTCGAACCAGCGGTCCCGCTGGCCTTCCTCCAGCACCACGGTGAGCGTGCTGAGAAACATGGTCAGCCCGATAATGCCCAGCCAATCGGCGCGCCAGAACAGATCCGGTTTGATGCGCTCGTAGGGCAGGCCCAGCAGCAGCAACGCCACGAGTGCCACGGCCACCGGAAGATTGAGGAAGAAGCACCACCGCCAGCTATAGCTTTCGGTCAGCCACCCGCCGAGCACCGGCCCCACCAGCGGGCCGAGCAGAACGATCAGTCCAAAGATCGTCATGCCCAAGGGCATCTGTCGCATCGGCAGGCGTGTACGAATGATTGTCTGCGCGGTCGGGATCAACGCCCCGCCGGTAAAACCCTGCCCGACGCGGCCTATGATCATCATGGCCAGGTTATGGCAGGACCCGCAGACGATCGAAAAAAGCGTGAAGAGAACAGCGCAGCCGAGCAGCAAGGTTCTCAATCCGAGCACCCGGGTGAGCCATGCGGTCAGCGGGATCACCACGACTTCGGAGACCAGGTAGCCGGTGGATATCCAGGTGCCCTCGGTGCCGCTGGCGCCGATCTCGCCCTGAATCTGTGGCAGGGCCGAATTGACGATGGAAATATCGAGCGATGCGATCAGGGCCCCAAGCGCCCCGGCGAACACCGCGATCCAGTCGGTAACGCTGGCACGGTCCTCTTCCTGCTGTCCGGATGTTTGCGGCGGTAATCCCATCAGCGCTCAATCGCCGGCGCCGGGGGAGCCTGGCTTGTGTCGATCTCGACGCTCACTGATAGGCCTGGCACGAGGCGCGCCAGCGTTGCCGCGTCGGTTTGCAAGCGCAGGCGCACCGGCACGCGCTGCACGATCTTGGTGAAATTGCCGGTCGCGTTTTCCGGGGGAAGCAAGGCGAACTCCGCGCCGGTTCCTGGCGCGAAACTCTCCACAACCGCATCGATCGCGCGGCCGTCCAGAGCGTCTATCGCCACCTTGGCATGTTGGCCCGGCCGTATCGCGGATAGCTGCGTTTCCTTGAAATTGGCAATCGCATAGATGTCTTGCACCGGCACCAGGGTGAGCATGCGGGTGCCTGGCTGGACATACTGGCCGGGGCGGACGGTCATGTCGCCGACGCGGCCCGCGATGCTGGCGCGGATAAGCGTATTGTCTACATCGAGGTCCGCTTCGTGGATCGAGGCCGCGGCCGCCTCCACCTGCGCGCGCGCCTGCCCGATCTGCGCGCGCATCGTTTGCGCCTGGCGCTGGGCCGATAGGAGGGCCGCCTTGTCGGACCTGACAGTTGCGTCGCTGCGATCGCGCAGGTTTACCATCTGGGCCAGTTTCTCTTTTGTTTCGGCACCGCTGGCGGCAAGGCGGCGATACCGCTCGGCCTCTCCCGCCGCGAATTTTGCGTCCACCTGGTCTCCGGCGAGCTGCGCCTCCGCCTGTTCCACGGTGGCAAGCTGCTGCTGCAACTGCGCCTGGCTGGTGGCCAGTTCGGCTTGCCTTGCGGCGCGCATGGCGATCTGGCGCGTGAGGGTGGCGCGGTAATTGGCCGGGTCGATACGCACGAGGGGCTGCCCGGCCGCGACAGGTTGGTTATCGCGCACCAGCACATCGGTGACGTATCCGGATATCTTGGGCGCCATCGTCACTGCGTCGGCGCGCAGATAGGCGTCGTCGGTGCTCTGAAGGAACCTGGCGGTGGTCCACCAGTAGAAGCCGAAGGCTGCCAGGGCCGATAGAACGAGGAGTAGGACGATCCAGGTTGCCGGCCGGCTGAGCACAGACCGCCGGGACGCAACCTGGCCGGCGGAAGCGGATTCAAAAGGCAACGCAGCCCCACCAAAGTGTTCCGAGTGGACTACATTAAGTGTGGCGGGACGTATGTCAATTGGACTACGTTGGTTGCCGCGAGGAGGCACGAGAGGATGGATCGGCCGATCTCCCGCCGGCGTCCGCCGACCGGCGGCTATGCCCGCGGCGACGCCAAGCGCGTTCAGATCATTGAAGCGGCGTTGCGCCGCTTCGGGGAGGACGGATTTGAGCGCGCCTCCACGCGCCAGATCGCACAGGATGCCGGGGTGAATCCGCCGGCTTTGCAATATTATTTCGACGGGAAGGAAGGCTTGCACCTGGCCTGTGCGGCGTATCTTGCGGAACGCCTGTCTGGTGCGATGCGGGCTGCCTACCGGCGTGCGGAGAGCGTGGGCACAGACCGCGGCGACGCACTCGACGCGCTATGCGACATCATGGACGCCTTGGCGGATTTTCTGTTCGAAACCAGTGAAGCCGGCGGCTGGTCGAGTTTTTTGGCGCGCGGGCAAGGCGAGGAGGGCAAGGCGCCAGCCTACGTGGCACTGCGCCAAGCGGCGAGAGACGAACTCGATGAGCATTGCAACCGGCTGGTTGGCCTGATCACCGGCACCCCGCCGCCGGACCCGCGCACCCACATTCGCAGCTTGGCGCTGAAGGGACAGCTTATGGCGTTTTATCTGGGGCGTGCCGGCGTTTTGGAACGCCTTGGGTGGCCGGATATCAGGGGGCCAAGGTTGCAGATGGTCAAGGAGATCATCCGGGCGCAAACGCGCGCGGCGTTGGCCACGGACCCGCTTTCGTGAAGATGGCGCCTCCGCCACGTGGGAACCAAAGCGTTTTTGTTCCGTGGTGCGTCACTTTCCGCCAGCGCCAGGAAAAAAAGTCTTTTGCTTCTTTTCTTCAGAAAAGAAGTGCTTTCTATATTTGTTCCGGAACGCCACCGTTTTCGAGAAGGCACTCATTCTTGCCGCGGTCGTGCTGAATACAAGCAGGCGCTGATCTTGGATACGTGGTGATAAGAAAGTAAGGATGTTCTTTTTTGAAAAAAAGAACCAAAAAACTTTTGGGTTTTGAGTTTCGCCTGTCCCGAAGGGCGCACTCATGGATTCGATAGATATTTGTTCGTTTTCTTCAAAAAAGCACTTTTCCGTCGGCTGTTGGCAGCGTGGTGCCGAGGAGATGGGCGACTGTGGGCGCTATGTCGCGCATGTCGATGTTGCCGAGGGAGCCGTGGGCCTTAAGGCCAGGACCGGCGACGATGAAGGTGGATTTCATTTCAGGGGCGGCGGGCGCGTAGCCGTGCATGCCCTTCAGCGTGCTCGGCCCGACGAGAGGGGCGGCAGGGTTGGTGCCCATTTCCGTGCCGATGCGGAAATTGACGAAATATTGCGCGTCCGGCGCGGCACCCATCCGGGCGAGTTGATCCGTGTCGTATATAGTGGCGATGTCGAGGGCGGGATTGGCTTTCAGCGTGGCGAGCAGGGCTTCGACTTTGGCCCGCAGCGCCGGATCCTTCGGATGGGCGAGCACGATCGCCGCCGAGCCGCCGGCGAACCATGGCTCGGCGTCCCAGGATATGACTTTCATTTTCGCGGTGTCGATGTTGATCAGGCCGGCCTGCATGAAGGCGCCGATCAAATTCACATTCTTGCTGATATGCGCAAACCCGTGATCGGATACCACAACGACAATGAGGCGTGGCTGGGCACGGCGCGCGGCGGCGACCAGTTTGCCGAGGGCGGCATCGATCCGCTCCAATGCGTCATGCGCCTGCGGCGTATCGGGGCCAAACAGGTGCTGGATATGATCGAGGCCGGTGAAATAGACGGTGGCGAAACCGGGTTTTTCCTTCACCATCAGCGATTCGGCGAAGGGCTCACGTTTTTCATCGCCTTCGACGCTTTCGTCGATGCCGTCGGGATAGGGGCCGAGGGAGGTTTCCAGCCGCGCAACCAGGCCGGTGGTGGCCAGGGCGCGTAGCAGTTTGCGATCGTCATTCGTGCCGGTGCGCCAGATTTGCGGCAGGTTGAAATCGAGTCCGTGCGCGCCGACGCTGACAGGCCAATGGACGTTGATGGTTTTCAGGTGCGCGGCGTGGGCTGCGTCCCACAATGTGGGCACCTTGATGTCCTCCGAATACCAGTACCAGCCGGTTTGGTTGCGGTTGTAAGGATCGAAGGTGAGGTTGTTGGCGATGCCATGTTTGGCGGGCGAAACCCCAGTGATCAGGGTGGTGTGGCTGGGGTAGGTGAGCGTGGGCATGACGCCGGTGACGGTCTGCGCATAAGCGCCCGTGGTCTCGAGCGCGACCAGATTGGGGATTTTCAGGCCGCGTTGGGCCGCATCCTGAACATCCGCCGGCCGGAGCCCGTCGATCGAGATCATGAGAACCGGCGAGGCACTTGCAGCGGTTGCGACGAGCGTGAAAAGGCCGGTCAGGAACGGAAGCAGGCGCATGGACATCCTCAATTTGCGAGGCCTGCATAAGTGTGTTCGATGCATTGTGCAACGCGGCATCGCGCGGTGATATCGGTGTGGGCGGACGAGGCGGATTTCGTTCTCCCACCGGTTTTTTTACCAATACTGTGTGCCTGGGCCACCCTTGAAAGGGCCTTCGAATTCGCTGGTGATCCAGCCGCCGTAAAAGCCGCCGGGCTGCGGCGTTACCTGCTC
>Ga0116231_10013093_pt1 | contig 11812 bp, 9 predicted proteins | sample S1TSphgellanicum_2_FD_89695 | JGI IMG/M metagenome (GOLD analysis project Ga0116231, IMG submission 89695) | Host-associated microbial communities from peat moss isolated from Minnesota, USA - S1T2_Fd - Sphagnum magellanicum MG | ecosystem: Host-associated > Plants > Peat moss > Unclassified...
CTTTTGGCCATAACTTGTGTTTTAGATGTCCAAATGAGCAATGCGAGCCCATTTTGGACATCTACACTTCAAGACCTTTCCATTGATATAAAGAGCGCAACTAGCCATGGAGTTTTGACCCCTCAAAACGCTCTCTGAAGTTTTGGGAGTCCTTTTGGGACTCCAACTCTCACCAACTCCCAACATGGGAGTTCACCTGGGAGTGTGAGGGTTCACTCCCTCACACTCTTTGCACTCCTGGGAGCATGTGATATGACTCTCGAGTCTACTTATAGGCCCGCAACCTTGCAACCCCCTTGCCTTGGTCGCGAGCCAAGGCTAGGGTTGCGACACCGCTGGAGCTATTCCTCAGCCAGCTAGATTTTCTTTGCATGCACTCTGATTTGCACCCCTCTCAGATGGCGCCTTTCTTTCGCTAATCTTATGTTACATGCCAATATTCTTCTGGTGGCGGCCTCCAACCAGGGGGCCCATTCTGAATCGTTTAAAGGCTTGGGTAGCTCTCCTTCCCAGGCTTGTAGCATTTCAGCTCTCCCTTTTTCATCTTTGAGTAGGGAAGAGTCAAAATAATGAGACAATTTGTCAGGTATGTCAAGCTAACCCCATATGGATTGGACTAAGGGAGAGTGGTCAGAGAATTTTCGAATCGAAGTGGTTGCCTCAATTCTCCCGCCTCTCGAATCTAGATCTTGAGAAACGAGGAACTTGTCTATGTGTGAGACCGCCGAGTGTGCGTCGGATCTTCCGTTGTCGAAGGTGAATTCCTTTGCAGACATTTTCCGAAAGCTGTCAAACAACCATGCGTCCATTAAGCCGTATTGGAGTGTTAGGTGGTGCCACGCATTTGCCTCCCTTCTATGCATCCGACGCTTACCAACTACCCCTCTGCGCTCAGTTTCTTCCTAGTGGTTGAAATCTCCACCTAGGATGAAGTGATCGACAACTAGATTCGCTTCACTTAGCCGTTTCCACATCAATGCTCTCTCGTTTGAGGAGCAGGCGGCATAAACATTGATGATTGTCAGGGTACCGATACCCAAGATCTGAAGACTAATGTACTGTGCCCTGCCTTCTAAAAGAATGTCGTTGGCACTAATGAGGGGGGCAAAGGATTTGTCTACGAGAATGGAAGTGCCCGCGTTCATTCGTTGTGAACGCCCCATTGGTAGGCCATAGTTCCAAAAAGAAGCGCCATTCCAGAATTGGATCCCTTTTGTGGAGTTGGAGAAGTCTATTTCCCCCAAGTGGTGTTCCTATAAAAGTAGTATTTGAGGGGTGGGAAGCAGAGATGAAATCCAGGAGCGGATTTCTTTTTGCTTGGAGGAGTTCTTCCTTAAGCCCCTCACGTTTAAGGAAGCTACCGTAAGGGGCCTCTTATTCATGAGGTGACTGGTCTAGGGCGGCTTGAGTGCCGATCAATCCCTGTGGTAGGAAGCTCCTCCGAAAGCTATCTTCATTCCGTTCCCATTCGAGGTCTTGCGATTGGTGATAGTGGTGGTGTTATGTATAGCCACATTGGGAGTCTGAAAACGCCCCAAATCTAGCGGTGTGAAACGCTTCTTCCGCGCCGCTTGAGGCGAGGTCTGACGGCTAGCGGCCTTCTTTTTGTGAACTTGGCTTTCTTCCCCTTCCACTCCTTTCTTTAGAAGAAGGTTGTGGGCTGGGGCGACGAATTCTATTTTGTTGTTCATGCTTGAGATTGATTTGATAGCTTTCCAGTGTAAGTGTTTTTTGTTCTGTATGCTGACGAGATTGGAGCCGATGGGGATGTGGGCAAGGATGGTACATTCAGATCCGCCCCTGCTTAGCTCCACTTGCCAGCTCCATTCGAGGCCAAGTTGGTCCTTCAGCAAGAGTTTGTGTCGCAGAACGTTTTCCTCTAGCCCGATTGTTATGTGTTGGATTAGTTCGTCCATGGCTGGTTTGGAGGACCAATCCTCTCTCCCATCCCCTATGATTCTGATGCCAATTAGAAGGTTGGGGAGTTCTTGGTTTTTAGAATGTATTAGTACCTCCTTTTGGGGGCCTTTTTCTCTTGTGAGTACTGGCCATACCCGGGCTCTGCAGAGATCCACATTGGTTGGGAGAGGGATTCCTAAGGAGTTAAAGAAGGATTGATGGAGTTCTGAATACATTTGACCTCTTTTCCCCCCTGGGACTATGCTTGCTCGTGTGGAAGGGTGAGGAGATTGGTTACTCTCTGGGTGTATTGTGTCAACCCTTTCCTTAGTCTTTTTTTTCGCCTGGAATGTCCATCCTCCTTCTATTTCTTCCAAGATTTTCCTAAGAAAATCGGAGCGCTCGATTTCCCCGTTTAACACTTCAAGAGGGTTTAGATCAGCCCATTTTCCTCGCATTGAGTCATTCTTCTCCCCCGAGAGTCTGGAACTCAACTTAGTTTTGGAGGTGTTACTCCCATCCGTGCTCTCCACTAAAGTTATGACTTTTGAAGGGATCACGCTGAGGTTACACTCTACTTGGTGAGTTAGGGAGGCTGACAACTCCCCCATTTCCTAATCTTTACCAATTTTGGTGGCAACATTTTGTCTTGTTTGAGCCCCTTCCATGTGAGAAGTTTGACCAGTTTCCTTAGATGATTGCTTGCTCCAACTCCCTTGACTCCTCTCGTTTCTGTGAAAGTGGGTGGTGAACTGGGTGGCGAATGTATTAGTAGGGCCTTGTGCTACCCTTTCACTCCACGTTGGGGGAGTGCTTGCGGGAGCATTCCCGTTCCAAATTGGGATTTTGGTCATTGTGCAAGTTCAAGCAAAATGCCCAAATCGGCGGCATTTTCAACATTGATTTGGGATGCCCGAGTATAGGATTTTTTGAAGTGTAGTATCCTTCGTGGTTGCCCCTTTTGCCATGGAGGGGATACGAATGTATCTGGCGAGCTTGCTGATGTCATGGGTTTCCACCGTGATCATGGGGCCGGCGGGTCTTTTTATGTATGAATCCTCTAGTTCTATTTCTAGAACTTCTTCAATTTTGCTAGCCATGATAGTGAGAGCTTTTGTGTTCCTGAATTGTTCGTGAAGATTTGGGAATTGGACCTTTATTATGTGTGAGAGTAAAGACTCAGCCCCTTGTACACTGGCGTCAAAATTTGGGATGTACCGAGAGAAGGTGAGGTTCAAACCGCTCCACTCCACCGCTGTTATTTTCCTGGCAAACTTAGCCCCTTCTTCATTCGTGAAAAGCACCTCGAAGAAACCCCTTGTGAGTAAAGTGACTGATGTGTATGAGGTGGGCAAATGTAGTTTGAGGCAATCTTGAAGGGCTTTGATCGTGGGTCTACCACCTAAAGCTCTTCCGATCACCATTCTTCGTGCTTTGCGGATAGCACCTTCCTGCATTTTGAACACCATTTTTGGTGGAAAATCCGCCTCTAGCTCCAATTTGTAATCTATTGGTGATAATCCTTGGGGCTTTTCGCCTAATGGCGGAGTGGATCCTGTCCTGTTGCCTGGAGGCGCGATCAGAGGGGGGGTGGATGGGGCTGATGCTGGAGTTGTTAGTGTCCTTCTTTGCATAAACTTCGAGCTTGACGCTTTAATTTTGACGGTTGAGTGGTCTTCTTGAGCCACCTGCCCTGTTGCAATCGCGTCCAAATCCCAAAGACCAAATCCTGGTCCAACGCTTGTAGCTGAAAGATTTGCTATGCATGTGGGGGAAGAGGTGAGGGGAGGTACTTGAATGAAACGGGTCGGATTTGAAGTCTCAATCGCTTCCGCCACACCTTGTGTTGGCATGAGAAGGGGATCGTGCGATTATGGCAGTCGGTGGACGTTCTCGTCGTTGTGATTGCCCTTACTCCCTGATCGAACTACTTCGTCAGTTCTTGCAAAGGGCGGTTGCTGTGCTAAACCTCTAAGGGTCACCAAGACCATTGGCGCTTTACTTCCATGATCTGGATTTTTCAGGGGCGAGCTTTCCATTGAGGGAATGCATGTCCCGGATCGAATAATATGGTCATTCTGTACCTGCAAATCAACAGATTGCTTGGTTAGAGTGCTTCCTTCTGAGCTAATTGGAAGCGGAAGGACTGGAGTGCCATCACCGTTAGAGTTCAACAACTTGTTGCCCAACCAACCGTTGCCTTGGCGCACGTTACGTCCAACCTTCCGGATTCTATCAACGATAAGAAGATGTTCGTTTAGCTTAGAGATCTGTTGGGCTTTTAAATCTGCAGCCCAACTCATTTTCTCCATCGAGAATTTGCAAGAAATCTGCGAGAAAAGAAGAGAAAGACATTTGCCGCTTGCAAACTACATAGAAAGAAAGAGAGAACCACTCCTCCTCTATATCCGAAGAAAGCACAAAGCTCAACGTGTGAGTGAATAAATCAGAGATGAAACAAAAGAATTCACAAGATGTGTTCCAGCATGAAGCAACGGACACGAACTCCCTCTAATCTTTGTCGTTGCATAAAACACAAGTACACATACATGAACGGATTAACACACCTAGCCGTCAAGCTGACAGGGCTACTGTTTTACGTACATCACACACTTACAACCCCGGCGGACATGCCCCAGAGAATTAAGACCGCACGGTCTACAAGCAAGAACAACTAGCTAGTATGAAACGAAAGCAAGAACGAAAACAAGCAGAGAGTCGACAACGAAAATCCCAACAACAGAAGAACAGAGAAAGAGCGTTTCACTCCGCTCAGAGGCCCAAGTGCAAAATCACCGTTCTAGTCCTTGCATACCTGAACCTAAAAGAGAATGTATTAGAAAGCAGGTTGTAGAGGGAGGATTTTGCCCCTGACAACAGCAGAGAGAGCAAATCCCAGTCCCTCCTTTGCCTCGCAGACTCTGCTCAAAGGTCCTACCCTTCAGAGAAGAGACATCACGCATACAGAATATGTCTCTCTCTTTCTCAGAGACAGAGCCGCTTTAGAACCTTGTGAAACCTAAGAGCAACAGTTCTCTTCAGAGCTGCACTGTCAGGCCTGAAACCAACGTCGGACAAAGCTCATTCTGCTCCAGAATAGCCTTCTTCCTCGTCGCCATCCTCAAAATCCAGCTCAAGTCTTGAGCTGCTTAGAGGCCATGGCCATGGACGTAGTTCTTGTCAGACCTTCACACACTCCCTACACCCCTATGTGAGCAAATGGTGGAAGTTGACGGCAGGCTACAACGATGTTTTTGCACGGGATGATGTAGTCGTCCCTTTTTCGTCACCCTTGTTGGCCGGTCAGAGGAGTGTCGCATACACGCTGGGAAAGAGGCTCAAGACGCCCGACATTGAAGCTCTGGTGGTAGAATCTCTAGCATGGGTCCTTTACAGGACACCAATACAAGTCCCACATCACCTTTAGGGGACCTAGAAACCACATCACTTTTAAAGATTTTAAAAGCAATACTCGCATTCTAATTAACTTATTGAGATTGTCATCAAGCCAAACATGTAATACCTACATCCTTTATATTCTAACTTTCATAAGGCCATTTTAAATTTGCAATATCTACATATGGTCTCTTAAATAGTTGAATTTTTTAATATCCATTATAAAACTCACATCATAATGCACTTATTTACATTATGTTGAGATTTCAAATTGCAATATTCGCATATATGTCTCTTAATAATTGTTTGGATTTTTATGTCCTTTGCAATATTCACATATGAGTGTAGAAATAGTGCTAGTTTCCTTTTTAATAGTTGTTTGGATGTTTATGTCCTTTGCAATATTCACATATGGGTTTAGAAATAATGTTAGTTTTCTTCAACACTGTAATACCCATAATGCTTTGTGGGTAGGAAATGTTTTAATGTAAAATACCTTTAGATAATTGTTTTAGATAATTAATGAACGATTTTTAAAAATTAGGATAATTAATGAGTGATTAAATAATTATTTTCATAATTAATAAATTAATAAATAATCATTTTTAATAATTAATGAATTTTCAGATAATATTTCACATAATTAGAAATTATCAAAAAATAATTTAAATGATTAAAGAATGATCATATAATTATTAAGGATATGATAATTAATCATTTACATTATGTAAAATAATTCTCTAATAATTACTTGTTCATATGACATAATAATCTAAAAGTATTGACAAATAATGTCATATAATTAAGGAATTACAAAAGAATTATTGCAGATATGTAAATAATTAATTATCATTTTTAGAAAATCATTTAAAAATATTAATTAACTGATTATTTGATTGAACCTTAATTATTAAAATAAGATCTAAAAATCAAATTGATATTTTAATATTTTATTTATTATCTTAATTGGTTTTTTATGTTGATATGATATTCAAATCATTATTTTAGATAATTATTCATCATAATTAATTGAATACCCAAATCACTTATTGGTTATTTTGAAGTGAACATGTGAATATTGCATTTAAAATTGAGTCTCCACCTAAAGGTATGTAAATCACCTTTGGATTATTTTGAAACAAACTTGAATATGAGTATTGCAAGTGTTGGATTTAGACCTTAGTTTTCATTCAACGGCACTCAAACTACATATTAATTATTTCAAAGTGACCTTACATATGGGTATTGCGTTGAAGGTTGGGTCCTCACCTAAGGTTATTTAAAATCCCCTATGGATTATTTTGAACAAAAATTTCAATATGGGTATTGCATTTAATGCTAGGTATTCATATAATTTTGCAATACGCACACATGTGCTTACTTTCACCAACTCAAAATTTGACCTTCATTTTTTAAATAATTAAATAAATTTTGTAACAAAAAAAAAACTATCTTTTATATTTGGTAATTTTTCCAACCTAAACTTTTCCACTTTAAAAAAAAAAGATGAAATGACATTGCATTGTTTTACATATGTTTGAGCCTTAAAAATTCCCCCAAATTGCACCCTAAGTTTATTTTAATTATTAAAGAATTGTGAAAAAAATGTTAATTAATTTATATGTCCCAAATTCTACACCTAAACCATTATATGAAAAAATGAATTGTAATGTCCATTTCATAAATAAATTAAGTAAAAAAAATTTAGTAAATTATGCATTAAATATACCAAAATGGCTAGAATTTTATGACATTATTACCACTATAAATTATTTGCAATACTTGCACATGGGGACTTATATTCATCATTGGATGTCCATGAACTAAGGAAAACCCTAATAAATTGATAGGTTATTGGGGGGTGGGGGTAGAGGTAAGTAGGTGGTTAAATAGGTAGCCAACTTTGTAAAACATATGTAGGTAGGTAAGAAGGTTAATCTGGAAGCATGGTAAGTAGGAAGGTGGGGGAGAGGTGAATAGGTTGTTAAGTAGTATTTGGCCATGTAAAAAACATAAGTAGGTAGTAAGGAAGGCCGGTGCATAGTGCCATAATTGGCAACACAAAACATAAATGATTATTTGATGCATAATGTTTCATTGATATATTATGCCAAATGGTATTTAACTTTAAATATAAAATGATTCAAAATATGTTATTTAGGAGGTGGTCAATAGTTATTATCAAAACATGGGTGATGCATTGATCAAATACATATTTTTTAAATGTGTATGATTCACAATTTTGTCTTCTACCTATTCATTAACATAAATCTTTCACATAACAATTGACATACTTGTTTGTTTATTAGTCACACATAAACACATAATATGATTTGTTAATTTGTTTATTAATGTAAAATGTGACATTGATTATTTTATGGATGAAATCCATAATATTAGTAAGATATTCAGACCATGATGATCTACAAGGTGTGCATGTTTAATTATGTGAATTATATGAAAATTGAATTTAAGTTTCATGAAATACAAATCTTAAATCCCAACATTAAACCTAAAAATGATAAATTCTAATGTTAAAACATAATTGCAAATTTACAATAATTTCAAATTCTAAATCTTAATTCCAAACTTTGTAATGCTAATGATGTCACATGATGTGTCACCAATCCAACAATGAAAATAAAAAAATTTTAAATCACATTGTCTGACACATTATTCATCCAACCAAAAAAAAAAAGATAATTATTTAATAATAGGATGAAATGATGCATCATGTGAACTATGATCAATTATGATTTTTCTAGATCTTCAGATATGTAAAAGATTTGTGATTATTAATTAGTCTTTTATTGAATTTATTTGAATTTAACATATGGATAATAATGGGTGCCGAATGAGGCATTGTAGCGCATCTAATGGACAAAACAAAGAATTGGTGCATTGGTGGCTACTACTTCATTATGGCTGGAGTAGGTAGTAATTAGTAATTGTAATTTGATGTAATTAGATTATTATTTATGTAATCACTTAAGGGTTAAATTTGGTAATTTACTTGGTGGTTGGATTTCATAATTTAATTATGGTTTGGTCATAACTTCACATGATAATTCATGTGGAAAGTCTTTGTCACATTAATGTGCATGTTGAATCACATGGTTCCCCATGTGATGTGTAGATTTTTTAAAAAAATATTTAGTTTCCTTTTGGTTAATATACAAGTAAATGTTTATGACCTTTGGAAACACCTAACTTGATGAAAACAAATTGTCATATTAGTACAAAGTTTTATGGAATAAAATCATGAAAGGAATTGAAATTTTAGTTTTCAAAGGTTTTAACATAGTTATGAATGTGTAGAATCCATAATAGGAGGATGATTATTACATGATAGTTATACATAGAAAATAAAAAGGTGAAAGAATATTTGTGTAAATAAGAACATAAATTTTCATAGTTATGTAATAAACATACATAATTTCGAACCTATACCCATTTGTTGATCTACATAACCACTAAAAGATAATAATTCTCTAATAGTACAATCCACATTACTAGGATTATTGTGCGCATGAGAAGCACCACAATGTGAGTAATCTGAAACATTTAACTTATCGATCTACAAATGGAAATCAATACAAGATTCTATTAGAAACTATTACCAATCAAAAACATCTACATTGAATAAAAACTACCCATGGTTGGGAATATATTATATTCCATAGTGTCCTTTTAATGAAGCAAGACATTTCACAATATAATCCCAATAAACACCAAACATATATGTAAAACTTGCCAATAGATTAACATATCATTTCTGAAATGCTACTTCCAGTGGACATTAGCTAATACATATAAGCATGTTTTACACTAGGAATTAGGGTCAATGTTCAACCCAAATCCAACATTCATATTGGTGCAAAAATTCAAATAAGCTTGAAGGGCTTTACACTAGGAGTCACGGTTGAAAGAGGAAAAAACCTTTCAATCTGCCCCAAATACTAATAAATGTTGAACTTTATGGCCTTGTATTGACCCCAAGGCTGAAAAAATGATACCATCAATTTTAGGAGGCCAATTTGCAACCCTTGGGGCCAATGTTCCAACATTTATTAATATCCTCACATCAATGTTTTAGCATTTATGAATAACTTGGGGCCAATTTGTAACCCAAAAGTGCCCAAAGTTGGCCCCAAGATTTTTTGGCTTTAACTTTTAGTGTAAAGTGGGCATTACTTCCCACAACTTGGACCAACCTTCGTCAATTTCAAATATGGTATGAAAAATTAACTATTGTACTAGCTTTCATTTGATTTGAAACCATTGTCCACCCTTCACTTCTTGTGTCTTTGGAATAATAGTAACTCATCACTACTAGGAAATGTGTCCCTATTCACCATGTGTTTCACTGGAGTTTTGCGTGAAATTGGACAAAATCACTATGGTTCAATTAACCAATCCTCTAGTGAACGAGGATTAGTGGCTATGGACATTTGACCTATTTTATTGTTGTCTAGTAAAACAAGGGACAACTAAGTAAAATCCAAGTTTAATGAAATATTATGCCTAGCAATTAAATGAAGTTGTGTCATTAGTGATTTTTGTTGGTTTTTTCACGACATGGTTCATTTATTTTGGAAGATTTTTTCACCCTTTTGGTTGGTGAAATTTAAGGGGCTAATTGACCTCATGGTAAATTAATATAAGGTTCTTAAATTAGCTTTTGGTTATTTTACACAACAAATTAAAATCACCTTGTGCCCAATTTAAGTTTAAGAAATTTTATCCAATTTAAGGTCACCATTAGGTTCAACTTGTTCATGTTCATGTTTCATTGAATCCATTGAGTAATTTAGTCATGGACAAGGATTCACACAAATTTTTTTAATTACACAAATCAAAAAAATTACAAAGCACATAGTGCATCATATTCATAAATTTTTAGACTTAATACTACTAAACTAAGGTTCATGGACAAGCTTGCTGTTCAATTGGTGCAACATGGCACAAATTAGCCATAACAATTAGCTATACCTACCAATGGCACCTCCATTTTAAGTTGTTGCAATGTGAACTTATCACTTGTATTTGTAATGGACATTAGCCTTCAGAATCCTGCTAGACCTGCACATCCTCGTTAATACGAATGGAAGGCATTAACATATTTGACCACATGTTCCTAGGGACGTTTATACCTTCTAATGGATAATACATGTGGATTATTTATCCCCACAACAAGTGTGACACCCTGGAAATTACTTCTCAACCTTTTGTACCACAAGATCATCAATCACCAATACTAGGAATCCAAACAACCCAAGACTCCAGTTTTTTTGCAAACCAATTGCCCCAATTTTGCGAGAAGTTGAGTCAAAATGGGTGCTTGACTCATGTCTTGGAATTCAAATGCAACCTCAATATCCAACTACACAAATACCAACACTATGAAATTTGTTCAATTAGGGGATGGGATCAAACATAATAGAAATTTAATTACCAGACTTCTTTAAATTTTGAATGCAAAAAAATGCAAAACAAAGGAGAGTTGAACAGATATTACCCAATGTTCAATTAGTTTGAGTGTATATAAAATTGAATACATGCTCACATTATGTTAACATTTATTCCATTAATCCATTAATTGTAATAACCACTAAATTGCAACTACACTATTATCACATAAGCTAGATAGTTGCAAATATGGTTCATGTTATTTATTTAATTATTGAAGATTAGTAGTTGTTTAAGAAGAAGTGGTTGCATAGGACATGAATTCTTCTAGTTTGATTTATATTTCAAATGATAAACAAAAGAATATTGAAAAAAATCATTTATGAAAAGTGTGAAGTATTTAGCACCTTCGAGAAAAGTTATTTGCGTAGGGCCACACACATCCAAATATATAGTTCCAAAATATCATTGGAAGTGGTTTGATTTGCTTTTGGAAATGGTATCTTATATATGTTGCTACCCATAAAACATCCTTCACATAATGGTAAATTTGTGAAGTTCAATATATCTTGGTTGTCCATGATTTATTTTATTGTTAAAGTGTTCACTAAATTGATGTTAAGATGGCCAAGCCTATAATGCCATCTTAATGTCTCTTGATTAAGTGAATTTTGTGAAGTAGTAGCCACATTTGAAATTCTATATATTGACCTTAATGCCAATGCCAATTACATATAAAATTTTAGTTTGTGCACATTTGAATGTGATCAAATCACCATTTTGGGTGTAAATTAGTTCAATTTCACAAAACTTATGATAAAATGAAATGTAACCCCCTTTTTGTGTAGATTAACACATAGACAATAATTTTGTTTGTAAGTCTGCATATGATGCAAACTGAGAGTACATAGGATGCAAATAATTTCAGGTTAGCAGATTAATCCAGCCAAGATTCAATTAGCCCCAGGCCTGCACACAACCTTATTGCAAGACATTTCACTCACAATTTTACAGGTCTATCCTTGTTTCAAAGTGACCTAAAGGGTGCCCCCTGGAATGGTTGCAATAGGCCCACTAGTCTATTGTGAACTTATCCTATTCAGTTGCA
>Ga0116231_10013094_pt1 | contig 11812 bp, 11 predicted proteins | sample S1TSphgellanicum_2_FD_89695 | JGI IMG/M metagenome (GOLD analysis project Ga0116231, IMG submission 89695) | Host-associated microbial communities from peat moss isolated from Minnesota, USA - S1T2_Fd - Sphagnum magellanicum MG | ecosystem: Host-associated > Plants > Peat moss > Unclassified...
AATTTTGTTCTGAACTTTCTTTAGTCTGTGTAGTCCTCCATTTTGTTGGAAGATTCTATGAGGAATCTCGGGCTCAATAGTGTGGCAACAGAAGTTGGTGCTGGAATGCACATCATGGCTTGGCCCGAAGATCATGTCGTCGAATCCAGAAGCATCACTGCTAAAGGTGAAGTGGCATCTTCCGTACCTGTTGAAATTGATGACGAAGAGGCGCAACTTGAGGTTGACGATGCTGAGTGTGGAGACATCGTGGTAGTTCGGATCAAAAACTTCATCAACGCTGGCATTTTCCCAGCTATCATCAAGGGCGCCGCGATTAAGGATCTCAAAAAGACGACGTCTTTCCTTAATCAATGCGGCGTGCGCCTAATTGACAAGGATACAGTCGAGTGGTTCATCTGCTTGCTAGACCCGTGCTTCAATGTCAAGAAGCCAGTTGTCATTAAGTGCACAAAGACGGGAGTGTCGAACGCTTGCACCCACCTCGACAAGAAACACTGCATAACCTCATCCAAGACCATGGCAACTAACAAGAAGCTAGCACATATCAAGAAGCAGCTCGATCTATCCGACCCAGCTTTCAAAAAAGACCTAAAGCGCTGGTTTGAAGTGCAGTTGGGAGCCTGGTCCACCGAGCACTCGATCTCGTACAACGCGTTCACAACCTGTAGATGGCAACTGATCGGTCGTCAGCTACTTGTCGGGGAAGGTGGAATGAAGTCAATCAACATCCGCAAGCTTCACGTTGAGCTGTACACCATGTGCAAAAAGATCATCATTATGTCACTCGCTAAGGCGCGTTCATTCTTTACGATCAAATACCTATCATTATACCTAGACCTGATAAAGAGCAAGATGAGCAACCAGAAGTACCACGCATTGTGAGTGTGCTTCAATACGTCGACTAGGTTCAATATTGGCTACAATCTCGCCGTCCGCCGATTTGCACCGACTACTGATGAGCATCAAGCGGAACAATTGTCTACAATCTTACACGAATGGTCTTCAGGCGTCCTCGAGGAGTTCGGCATTAAGGTGATGCTCGATGTGCTGACAAGCACTTCAGATTCGGGATCCGATGTAAAGCGTACCTTAGACATTCTAATCGATGTTTGGTGGGAATGGTGTATATCACATCTAATCCACCTGGCACTCACAGAAGCGTTTGGCACCTCGATCGACCCTAACAGTAGTAAGAATGTGGACGCGCGCTACTTCTTCCAGAGGATCAAAAAGGTCATTGAAGCTATGAACAAATCTGAGTACCTGCAGGGAGCCTTCGAGGAAGCCATGTTTGAACTCTTGGAGACGTACCTTAAACTACTTAACTTGCCGCAGCACCGATGGTCATCCACAGCGCTTGTACTGGAGCGAATTCTAATAGCCTGGGAACCTCTTTTGCAGGCGTATCGCAAACTTAATCGACCAGTTCCACTGGTCGACATGGACCGCACATTGTGCATCGAGTTTTATTCACTGATTGAGCCGGTTCGGGCCGTTCAGATCAAGGCACAGGCTATGCAAACATTTGTCATTGTCGATGTGTACGTCATGTTATACTCTTTGTACATTACTATCCTCGATGTAAGCAAGCCGCTCGAGTTGATAATACCGGTACGTCGTCAACTCGGCTCTGAAGACCCCTATCCAATGTCGCGATCACATGACGTACTGCAACCGGCCACTCGTGAAGCACGGAAGTTTCTTGGCAAGGCAATGTCTGAACGCTACTTCAAATGGTACCATCCGCTATTGGCGCTTCATCAACCCAAGAAGATCTACGGCAACAACCTTGGGTGGCCCATGCTACAGAAGAACGTCTTGGAAGAAACCGATTTCAAGTTCTCGTACTTAATCGACGCACAGAGTATGTTGTACCCGCCAATGACGTCTGGAAAGATCCTAGCAAAGTTGATCAATGCGACTAACATTGATAGGCTTGATATTCCTGTTGGCCGGACACAAGAGAGCCTACAAAAGCAACATTTTGTGTTCGTGAACCAGTTCATATGGAACAAAATCAGATGTTTAGCGGAGACCATTGCAACGCCGATTGTGCTCAAGAAGCAGCAAATGGCAGGGAATACCCCAGTTGGGCGACTTGAGAGACCGGCAAAGCGAGTCAAGACATTAGCATTGCTGTCAGCAGCTCTTGATATTGTGGCTGATGATGACAAGAAGGACGTTAATGGGAGTGGCGAGTGTTTCGAGATGGCGGCACAGATGGTGAACGCCGAAGTTCAAATCCTCAAAGGAATTGGTGATGAAACCAATATCGAGTTGTGGCCGGAATCAGCCGAGCTATGCAAGTGGTGGGCTCATCAAACAAGCATGCCATGTCTCATGCAGGCTGTTCTGGCGATCCTGGCCAACAAGCCATCCTCGGGTGGATTCGAATGCAACCTGGGCAGCATGTCAGACGTCCTGGCTCCAAAACGATCGTCGCTGCGTGCCGGCTTGGTAGAGATCAATATGTTCCTCAAGATCAACAAACACCTCATCCCGACGAACCCAACCGACGTGGTCCTGCTTGACAAGAAAATGAATTTGAGTTGGGAAAATAACATTCCAAAGCGGCCAGTAATGGCACTATATGATGCAGGCGAAGAAGAAGAGAAGGAAGAAGAAGACACTCACGATGACAATGACAATTCTCCTGTCTGAAGAGATGCTGGGGGTTGTGGATGTCACATTAGTTCTCTTGTCTTTCCTGCTCACTACCAGAAATTGGCTTTGTTCAACTGCTATCAATGTCGTGAAGAATAATTTTTGCTAGCAACCCTTGTTCATGAACACTGTTCCAGCCTCACCTGAGATGGCTATAGTAGCAGGTTCTTTAACTTCTAACTCCTTTGTAAAATCTTTGACTTTTGTGTCTGCAGCCATAGGCATCTTCACGCATGGAGGGATGGATACTTCATGTGCAGAATGCTGTGGAAGCCAGTAGCAATCGCTTCCTTAGAACTCAACACTTCAGCAGATGCTATAGTAGCCATGCAAATGTCAATCTGGTATGTGGAAGATGACCACTTCTTAGTCAAGGTGCGTTCACACGAAGATGAGCTTATGTTTTTAGTCATCGTGCGTTCCATTTGAGATTCCATTCCAGTTGCAAAATCTTCACACTCTGTTTGAGCTCCAACTTGGTAGTGAACTATACCCTCATTCTGATGTGTATTATGTTCTTATTCCTTTATGACAAGGTTGAGGTTTCTGCAGAACCATGGACTGCATCTCTTGGAGGAGAATTTGGGCTCTTTGAACCCTACTGCAGATCCTAAAGCACATGTGGGAGCCATTATGGTTTCATGAGTTTTGGAATTAGATGCATTCGTGTTCAGGATCATGCTAGTAGTAGCCATTGGCAATTGACTATTTCCTCCTCTCATGATCTTCAATAAGAAATTGTATTGTGTAAAGTCTGCATCATCTTGATTGATTAGATCCTCCTCCTCTGAAGAAGAAGAATCATGATTAGCAGACTGGACTTTGGACTAGCTTTTCACTGTGAATCCAAAGCTCTGCTACTCCAGTACGGTTGTCATTGATGCCATGAGTCATTGCATTGTCTCTAAATCTACAAGCTACAAAGGTTAAAGTTGGTATTACCTCAGGTCCTTGACTCTCTTAGTCCTACCAGGTTGGTACTGGTATAAAAAGCCTAATATTGCCTCAGCTAATACCAAACTGGTAAGGTCCTTGCTATACCAGGGTTGATAACAGGAGCAAGCTCGTATATACTAGACCAACATCTGAGAGTACTTGTACCTGAGTTTACAATAGAGAAAGTTTCAAGTCCAGAATCTGAATATTAACTTGGAATTCCTTGATGCTTCTTGCTTTCATCTACAAGGATAAGTAGACAGACTATTTATAGATTTGTTTAAGTGACAAGGGGAAGAAAATGGGTTCCACCAAATCATCATGTGCAAGCTAAATATTGAGTGGTTTAATCAGCATGGATGGACATATGAATTTAGTGTGAGCTATGACGTGAAGTTACATCTAGAATCCACATGTGGAAGATGCCAAGAGAATTGAAGGCAGCTTAATGCAGTCTATCTCACTTATGATCTGGTTTGTATTGCATACTTTTTCTCCTTCAAAGTATTGCATTGGGCGTATAATTTGAGATGAGCATCATGGAGGTTGCTGAGACTATGGTTGGGTGAATGGGAGGTGAGCATGATAAAGCTGCACTGGAACAACTATCAAAGAGAAGAGAGAGAACATTTAAGTTGGATGTTGAATTAACAATTACCAACCAGTACCTTGGCAACTTCAACACTAATTATACTATTTTTAGAAATGTTTAATTTTCCAAATAAGAATTCAAATAACAAACATTTTTCAAGGTAAATATTGAATCTTTGAGAATTTTCTATTTGTTGAAATGAAAATAATAAAATTAATTAATTACTTGACAGATATGCAGACCTTCTACCACTACAAAGTTAACTACTTTAACTATTTTTTTTCATATTCGGGTTATGATGAAAAAAAATAGTTAACTTAGAGGTTGTCACAACCCGAATATGAAAAAAAATAGTTAAAGTAGTTAACTTTGTAGTGGTAGAAGGTCTGTAAGTATTTTACAAGTGGAGTTCAAGTTGTGCAATTTTTCCAACATTATTGCACCACTATTACTAAAGTTATGTTTGATCATAATTTTTTGTTCTTCAACTTTTCAAACTTCGCATGCACCATTCCTTTTCATTTTATTTGCTCTTGTTCAAGAGGTGGCATCTTTGAATCACATATGTTAATGATTATATAGGTATATATGTTGCAAAAATGGCAAGATTAAAAACCATAGAATTGCAAAATGATCTATTTGATGAAGGAATTTTATATAATTTCATGAATTTTCAATTATATGAAAAAAATTCTGATGCACACATGTAAAACAAACTTAATAGTGGATGGTCTATAATGTTGCAATGGTGTCATTTTCATAAATGTCATTTCATGAATGGTGTTTGATGTTTTGTCCTTAACTATACATATACTCAAGTTGTGAATATTATATTATCACCAAAAAACATTGGACATTGCAAATCACACAAGTTCTAATTGAATTTTTAATATTTAAAATATTCCAATTCAAAAAAGAAATGTCAATAACTTACAAACTAAATTGAAGATTATAGATGAATCTTTCTTTTGAAATTCCATATTAAAAATCTCTCATCATCATATGAATAGTCTTCAACTATTTGTCCCAAGTAAAATTCCACCTTTGTTGAACACTAACACTACCAAAACATCATTGTTTGATTGTCATTATTTTTGCATACAAGTCCTTCCCCTATTGGTTGCTCTCCTCTTCCTCTTGCTTTACTTATTGACATGTTATTTACAAAAATTAAATGGTGAAATTTAAATGAAAAAATAATGAACTACAACAAAGGTTTCAAATCACCAATCTTTGTTTATCCATGTTAATTACCATAATATAAAAACCACAATGTAAAAAAAGCACATTTATATTGATGAAAGCTCGATATGTTAGTTGACATTATTTTGACAAACCATTATTGGAAAAACTAAACATGGAAAGAAACAAAAAATAATTGTAAAATCAAAAGACTTCTATAACCTCAACTTTAATCATTAGATGCTTGGCTTAAGACAAAATGGAGGAAGGGTAGAGTGACATGTGCCTTTTCATGTACATGTAGGTGGCAAGGGAAAGGAGTGAGGTGACTAAGCTTCAAAGATGTAATTAATTTTTGGAATTTATTTTTGTAGGATGAAACAAGGGAACCTATTATTCCCCCTTAAACTAGCTCTAACTTATTCATTGTCACTAGAATTTCACATGACAAATGCAAGAAACTTTGCTTTTTGGGCATCCACTCGAGACCATATTTTCTCTTTCCCTATGTTAAGGCATTTTCCACCAAGAATGTACATATGCCTTTCTACAGATTATTTTATCATAGTTTTAGATGATGGTTAGGTATATGATAAAGCCTAAGGGTGGGGACATTATCCAAATAAGGGACATAGGGATGCAAGTACAAAGATAGGAGCCAAAAACCATGTTGGATAGTGGTGAAAATTGTGAATTTTTTTACATTTGTTTTTTCTTGACATTTTAAAGTTATGTTAATCATTCCAAGTTGTGTTAAATGACTAATATGAATGTTGAGGAATTCAAATTAAAAATTCATTAAACTAAATTTTGGGTTTTGATTTTACAAAAGGACATTTGAACTTGAATATGTATTGCGTTAGATTGTGGTTAATTTTTCAAAGGACTAGGTAAGGACTATTGGAATAACATAATTTTGATGATAAAAAAAATTAAATGATAATAACCTACTACCCAAGTTCAAAAATCACTCACAATTTAAGAGATATGAAAATTTTAATTTTAAAAAATTGAAAGCATTTTTCAAAATTTTAAATTTTCAAGAATCTTTTACCACATGTAAATCAGGTGTCATGTGCATGACATACAAAACAAAGCTATATTTTATGATATAAGAAAAAAAACCTAAAATAGTTAGTATATTTTGGTATGATTCAAAATTATGATAAATTTTCAAGATGAAACTCAGAATCTGGCAAAATTTACACACTTTGAAATTTTCATATTTATTTAACAATGATTAATATAAAACATGTGATCTATTGGGGCAACTATATGTATTTTTAATAACAAGTTGTAAAAGATTTCATTCAAAAATTATTTCATATGAAAAAGTGAAAAAGGATTAAAAAGGACTTACAAACTTTTGTAAAGTAATCCCGTTGGCTCCTATCTATGTACTTGCACCCCTAGGGCCTAGACATGGTGATAGATGAGTTTAACTTCCATTTTGAAAATGTCCCACACCCATAGACTCTACCCATTGTAAAGCATGAGGCAAAGGTTTCCATGAACTTAAACATAGGTGGATCACAAGGGGTAGGGTTCTTAAACCCACATCTTAAAAGTGAGAATGACCTTATGCCTATAAATAGGCATTACTTCCATCCCACTTTTGAGGAGTTAGCATAATATCCTTCCTCTTTTTAAGGAGGGATATCCTTGGATATAAGACCTTTCAAATACATTTAGGAATGTTTTCGAAATGTTTTACACTATAGGATACTCCATTGGTCTGATTCATTGTATATAGTAATGAACAACAAGCAATAGCTCAAGTGGTTTACACTTCACATTCCTCCCCCTTTCAAAACTTGGGGCAATGTTTGATAATTATGCAAGTAACATCAATGCATGTTATTGGCAATGGAATTAACAATAGTATTGCCATGTAAAATTCAAAATGCATCCAAGCACACATTTCAACTTCTTTTCTTGATTCACTAACAATAAGCAAAGGTAACCTATGCTAGTTATTTTTTGCACAACCTTCATTGAATGTCAACTTTTCATTGCCATTCAAGTTCAAGTCTTTTGTTCATTTATAACATTAAATGGTTGCAAGCTAAAGCTTGGGTTATTGTGAGTAAATGCAATATGATTGTTTTTTCTTTGGCAAGGTGCATTGCATGCACTACATGCATTTGGTCTTTTTATTATTGTAGTGCGAAATTAGGTCGCCGCGCAAAGCTAAACGCTGGCTGATCTTGAGGTTTAGATTGCTTGATCAACCGTCATCTTATTGTGGCGCCCCACTAACTATTGCACGGAGTTGCATGGCTTGTTGGGTATTTGCTGGTGTGTGCTGAGTGGTCTAGGAAAATTGGCGGCTGGAAATTATGAGGAGGGATGGAGTCGAATTGATGGAGAGGAGCAAGCGATGGCAGCTAACGGTGGGAGTTGGATAGAACAGAGTGGCAAGAGATTCGAGAGGCTTCAGGAGGAAGCTAACGGAAGTCTAGTGAGCTTTTGGGGTTGCTCGAACTACAAAGACGAAGAGATTTAGGAAGAAGAGAGGATCAATAGACGAGGAGATTTAGGAAGAAGAGAGGATCAAAGACGAGGAGATTTAGGAAGAAGAGAGGATCAGCAAATGAGGAGATTTAGGAAGAAGAGAGGATCCTTGAGGAGATAGCAAGGAGAAGCTCTATTAACTAGGATAGCTTGGCAAAATGCTAGAACTTTCCGCTGCGCCTGGTAATCAATCAAGCTATGGCAGAGGAATTGGAGAGAGAGAGACTAGACGGCACTACGAATCTGGTGTTTTTGTGAACATTTGATGGAAAAGTGAGCTTGTGCTTTCGGGGAATGTACATAGTCTGTAATGTAATGAAAGAATTTCCCTTACTGGCATCCGTGTGAATGGGCGAGGCAAGAGATGGATGCTATAAAACCTGTTCTGTTGTTGTGTGGAATGCAAGGCACTTGTACGTCTTTGATCTTGTGATGTTCGTCTAAAAAAGTCAGTAGGTAGTTAGTGTGTTGTGTGAAATCGAAGGTCTGAACAGTGTGGAGTAGATCAGGAGAACATGGACGCCTGGGTTCGTTGAAGGTAGTAAGTGTGCTGCGTGTTCTCGGACCCTCTCTTTTTGGTATCAGAGCATGGTTCCGTGTTTCCAACCTTGGTAGAACCTGTAGATGCTTAGATAGAATGATAGTTGAAAGCATGTTTTTGTTTAGTGACGAGGGAGTTCTTGTGGAGTAGATGACTCAGGAGATTCGTGAGCAACAACTTGTTGGTAGATTTGATTTTTTTACTGTTCAGAACGGACCACAGAGAGGAGCAGTGATTTTGCGCTTTCTAGGCTTTGGAGTGGTGAGACTTGTAGGGATAGATCCTGACGAAGCTAGTAGGAAACATTGTTGTAGAAGTAGTTCATAGTGATTTCTACATTCGTGCACGAGTCTGGTTAAAGGTAATCGATGGAGTAAGGGGGTGGGCATCGACCTTAGACTTACAGGCCAATTTTTACTTCACCTCCTATCTTGCGTAAAGTTACTCCTGCATATGCTGAAAGACAACGTGCACTATCGAAGCTAGGGGATATTTGGATTCCTAAGTCGATGGTGTCACCTAATCATTTTGTGAGATTATACATCCTTGGTGTGGAGGATTTATTTCAGGAGGGAGATCGCTTGCTTCGGGTGGAGCATGGCGGATCGAGGTCCCGCCTCATTAGCTGGAAAGTATGGCGAAGTAAGGAAGGAGAATGGAGATTTCAGCAAGAGTCTACGGATGAGCAAAACTTCACCACTATTCCATCCACTATTGCGCCTTTGGAACCGATAGCTGAAGGTGCTCAGTCCGAGTTTGATGGGTGATTCGGACAACATTTGTTTTTTTTTTTTTTTTCAAGAATCAGAACTGTGTTGCAAGAGCTGAAATTTTGATCAATTTTGTTTGCATTTGTTTTTGAATTGAAAAATTGTGTGTGGAGAGGAGTGCTGCATTTTTGCTGTGTTGTTGAACTTTTGAGAAGATGACGAGTCCTCAAGGAATGGATGAGTTGTTTTGGGGACGAGATCATGAGGATGTGATTGATTGGGCAGAGCAACTTACCATGGTTGCTGAAGTGCGTGATCTCACTGCTGACAAGCTGTTCAAGATCGCCAAGTTGAATTTGTGGGGTCGAGCGAAGGAGTGGTTTAGGAGGTTGTAGCCAGTGCCTGCCGACTGGACTGAGCTACGGATGCTGATGGTGCAGAAGTACGGGAACATAGATGCTGATGACATCCGAATGAAGATGGATGCCATCAAATAAGAACCCAAAGAAAAGGCTCAGAAATATTTTGAACGCTTGGACAAATTGTTTTGGAAGGGCAAGATACAAGATGTAGAGCAGAAGAGGAGGTTCCTGGCCAGACTGAGGCCAAAGATCGAAAGCTCTGCGTGGTGAGAACGTTCACAGATATCGAAGAATTGGTTGGAGCTACAACGGAGGTTGAAAGAGTTCTGGGTGAACTCGGGGAAACACCGTATGAGTCTCTTCCAGAGGAACAGGAAGAAGAGACGTTCGAGAGCAATGTAGAGAAGCAGGTTGCTGCGTTGAACAACACACTCATCAATTTATTCAAGGGGAATTCGCATGATCCAACATCATCATCCTCTTCCACTGTCTTTGGAGCATGCCACCTCTGTAAAGGTGGAGACTATATGGCCACTGCTTGTCCGAGGCTTAATGAAGCACAGCCAAAATGTGCAAAGTACAATATGTCGCATAGGATAGAAAATTGTGGAATCAAATGTACCTTCGATATAAGACTAGGGCACTCTGAAGACAAATGCTGGAAGAAGCCCAAAGATGGGAAATCAGCAGCTGGAGCAGCGAATTTCTTAGAAGTGTTGCTCGACGATGGAGCGGCGACCGAGTAGCAGCTTGACAAGCTGTGTGGAAATGAAAATTTGTTTTCCTACACCTGAGTGCCAAGGAGAAGGACTCCTGTTGATGTAGCACCACGAGGAGTTGCGCCAATCCCTGAAGCTGAAAAGGAGGGAGTTGGTGCAAACTGGGATGCTTCTATGAGGTCCAAAATTTTATCACATTTCATAAAAGGAAAGATCCCCCTATCTCCCATGGAAACCATTCTCATGATCCGTGGAGAGCTGGAGCACCTTGAGAGCTTGGTGAAGTTGGCAAGGAGAAAAAGGGACTTGGAGACCACAGAAAATCAAGTTTCAGTGGTCTTTGCACTCCTGTCACTAAGGAAGATCTGCGTCAATAAGACGCATCGGAGCAAAACTCTACATCTGCCTATGGAAATCAGCAATTGCGTTGTTGAAGGTTTAGTAGATACAGGAGCATTTATGTCTATACTGGTTGCTGCTGTAGTAAGAGAGTTGGGTATAATGCATCTTGTGATAGGAAATGAGAGTTACAAGACTGCATCGGGAGTGATCACTCGGGCATTGGGCCGGGTTGATGAGATACAAGTCAAAATCGAAGGCATACAATGTGCCATGACTTTTATGGTAGTAGACACGGATGGGTACGACGTGCTACTTGGTTTGGACTTTCTGATGAAGATTGGAGCGGTGGTTGATGTGGAACGAGGTTTGATCCAGGTAAGGCATGGGCCTGGGACCAATGTAGAGGTGTTGCCATTAACAGTGGTAAATTTGCTGCAGAGAATGAGTGCGGGTACGATGGTGCGAGAAACGTCGACCACTTAGAAGGACGCACGTGCCGACCAAGATGGTGGCGTAGTACCTGATCAGGATCGAGAGGCTGTCAACGAGGGGGACAACGCGTCTACCTCAGATTTCCAATGATGACAGTGATACCAGTGAATACTATGACTCGGAATCTAATCGACTAGAACAGATCGACTCAGAGGATGAGTTTGTGGATGCTGAATTTGAGGAACTGGTCAGCTCAGAAGGACCACAGGAAATGCTACGACTGATGTTATAGGAGCAAGCTGATGGGATCATGATAGAAGAGATCGCGGATGGGGATGATTATGCCGACTAGATCAGGTGGGTGTCTGATGCGGAAAAGAGCAGATAGACCGTGCATGAATCCACACGCGATGTACCTATTCCATTGTTGTTGTAGCAACACTGTCCCGAACATGACTCTGCAATTCCAATGCTGCTCCAAACTATCCAGGTAAAAGATGACGACTCTGATTGCGAGCCCATTGAGAAGTTTATGTCACCCAGTCATCATGAATCAGGGATCAGATGGAAGGAGATCTGTGAACGAATCAAGATCGACACTAATTTAGGTGAAAGTGGGTAGCAACAACTTTGGGGAATCCTGGAGAGGTACCAAGACGTTTTTGCTTAGAACAAGGGCGAACTCGGCTGCTGCACCATTGGTGAACATAGTATGGACACGCAAGGGTTTCCACCTTGCAAAGCATCTCCTAGTCGACTGTCTTACTGGGAGGAAGCTGAAGTGAAAAGACAGATTGATGCACTGGTAGACTTGG
>Ga0116231_10013095_pt1 | contig 11810 bp, 9 predicted proteins | sample S1TSphgellanicum_2_FD_89695 | JGI IMG/M metagenome (GOLD analysis project Ga0116231, IMG submission 89695) | Host-associated microbial communities from peat moss isolated from Minnesota, USA - S1T2_Fd - Sphagnum magellanicum MG | ecosystem: Host-associated > Plants > Peat moss > Unclassified...
CCCGACCCTCTGCTCCCAAAGCAGATGCGCTACCAGACTGCGCTACGCCCCGATTGACCGAATGGATTGATGTTCCCGCGCTTGCCTTGTGGAGGATTGCCGGCGAGAGCCGACGATCGTTCAGCGTAAGGCAAGTTCACTTTCGATTGTATCCTGACTCGGAATGTTTGTCCTTCCCGCGTCAGTGCACCGGCTGCCACATCATCAGCTTCGTCAAGAGCCAGACCATCAACAGCAGTGGAATCATGAAGATGACCGCGATGCCCAGGAAGAGCAGCAGTAGAAATCCCCAATCGCGCCAGCTCTGGCGGCGGGGCGCCGCGATGGAGGAGACGAGCAGTTTGTAATTGCGGCGGTTGGCTTTCCAGTAGATGTCGAAGGCGTCGCCGACCAGCGGAATTGTGCCCACGAGCAGGCCGATCGACACATTGACCAGCATGCGGACCAGGGTAATGTACGGGACGCCGCGGACCCAGGCGGCCAGCGGAATGAGCAGCGAGAGGACGCCGGCCAGCACGTCTCCCAGGCCGGGAATGAGCCCGACGATGCCGTCGATGCCGAAGCGAATGCCGGTGCCGGGCACGGTGAAGGCTTCGTCGAGCAAGATTTCGAGCCAGCGGAGGCGTTCGTCGCCGAGCAACTGGCCGCCTTTGCCCCAGCGGTTGGCGGCTGGGCTTTCAATGATTCCCTGCGGGCGGTAGGGGGGCATAGGGCTCCTTGTTGCGGCTAGGCGTACAACCACTTCGATGCTATTATGAGAAAGGATGGCGGCTATAGTTCAGGGGCAGAACGCCTGTCTGTGGCACAGGATGTCGTGGGTTCGATCCCCACTAGCCGCCCCAAAACCCTCCCGACCTCCTGTGGAACCCCTCCAATATCTGTGTTTTTGAATTGATTCTTCAGGATGCCCGACGCTTTGATTTCCAGCTTGACTTCCCCTTTAGCCTCTCATTTGACGATCCGTGCGAGCGATCGGCGCGTTTCGCTCCACGAATGGTTTACTCCATTTGAGCCGCCGGCCTGGCTGCGCGGAGGACATCGGCAGACGCTGGCCGGCAACTACTGGCCGCGGCAGCGGTTTGCCGTTCCCGCCGAGGCGTGCGAAGTGCTGGTGGATGCGGGCGACGGCAGCCGCGTGCTGTGCCATTGCCACTGGCAGCCGGAAGCGGTCCGGGCGGAACAACTGACCGTTCTGCTGGTGCATGGCCTTGAGGGCTCTTCGGATTCGCAGTACATTCGCGGCATTTCGATGCTGGCCTGGAACGCCGGCTGCAACGTGATCCGCATGAATATGCGCAACTGCGGCGGCACGGAAAGCTGGACGCCGACGCTCTACCACTCCGGCCTGTCGGGGGATGTGGGCGTGGTGCTGCATCATTTTGCGACTGAGCTGGGCCTGCGGCGGGTGGCCATGGTGGGCTACTCGATGGGCGGCAATCTGGTGATGAAGCTGGCGGGAGAACTGGGCGATTCCGCTCCGGAATGGCTCCTGGCGGCGGTGGGGGTGAGTCCGGCGGCGGACCTGGCGGCCAGCGCCGACGCGCTGAACGAGCCGGCGAACCGCATGTACGAGCGGCATTTTTTGCGCAACCTGATGCGCCGTTTTCGCGGCAAGGCGGCGCTGTTTCCGGAGATCTACGACGCGAAACTGGCTAGCCGCAAGATTGGTCCGGTGCGCACGATCCGCGACTTTGACGAGCGCATCACGGCCCGCTTCTGCGGCTTTACAGGCGCGGACGACTACTACTTTCGCGCTTCCGCCGCCCGGGTCGCGGGGCAGATCACGATTCCCACGCTGGTCATCCATGCGCTCGACGACCCTTTCATTCGCATGTTGCCGGAGACACGAGAGACGCTCGAGGCGAACCCGGCCGTCACGCTGGTAGAGACGCAGCATGGCGGCCACTGCGCGTTTTTGAATGCCAGGGCCGCGCGGTCCGCAAACGCAGCGGCATCGCTGGCGCCGATGGGCCGCCATTGGGCGGAGACGACGTTGATGCGCTTCCTGATGGCCACCGCGGGCCACGGCAGTGGAAGCTGATTGGGAGGTCGAGATCGGCGGCGATGCTCCGATCATTGACGCCTGCTGGGAGGGGTTTGTCGATCTGCGCTTCGACGCTGGTTTGCGGCCCGAAGTTTACCGGGATCGCGCAAGGGGGCTGGCGGAGTCGGCGGATGTGTCGGGATTGGCGGAAGCGCTGGTCCGGCTCAACGGGCTGCGATCCCTCGTTTGGACCTCCAAATGCGACGCCTGGCCGGTTCTGGATACGAATGCTTTCGACGCGGGCGAATTGGACGCTCCACCGGACGAAGCGACCCATGCGTGGGCTTGTTACGTGGATCTGCTGCCGAAAAGCGATCAACAGTGGATTACCCCTGCAATGGCGGTTTACTGGTGCAAGGCCTGCTGCGCAAGGCTTAGGGCTGTTCCGCTGACCCATTGTCGCGTGGACCTGATTGTGCGACGGGCGATGACCGCGCCGGATTTGCTGGACCACGGCGTCACGGCGTACCTGACTGCCTGCGGCGAGTCCCCGGAGTCGGCAAACGCGGCGCTGGCCGGAGCGCTCAAGGCGTTTGCCCATACAATTTCTCCCGATTCACCGGTAGAATGAGAGTTGCGCGGGCGAGTAGCTCAACTGGATAGAGCACCGGCCTTCTAAGCCGGGGGTTGCAGGTTCAAGCCCTGCCTCGCCTACCAATCCCTGCTGAACTTCCGATCTTCGTTTGCTAGCCCGCAACTCGCACATGTCGCAACCCATCGAAGCGTCATGGGGGCGTTCGCGGCTTTTCGCCTCTTCCGACCGTCCTACTACGGACAGGTAGTATGCCGGATTGTTTCGTCTCACGGTCTGCGGTCCAACGGCGCATCTTGGAATTTTGAGGAGTTTCTCATGGAATACGTCAATCTTGGCACAACCGGAACCAAAGTCTCTCGTCTTTGCCTTGGCATGATGACCTACGGCGCGAGCTCGTGGCGCGAATGGGTGCTTGACGAAGAAGCTTCCAAGCCGCTGATTCGCCGGGCGGTTGAGGCGGGGATCAACTTCTTCGATACGGCCGACATGTACTCGGTGGGCGTGAGCGAGGAGATTACCGGCCGCGCGCTGAAGGAGTATGCGGGCGCGCGCGAGAATGTGGTGATTGCGACCAAGGTCTTCAATCCCATGGGCGATGGGCCGAACGATCGCGGTCTTTCGCGCAAGCACATCCTGGCCGCGGTGGACGCGAGCCTGAAGCGGTTGGGCGTGGAGTACATCGATCTCTACCAGATTCATCGTTTCGACCCGCATACGCCGATCGAGGAGACGGTGGAGGCGCTGAGCGATGTGGTGCGGGCGGGGAAGGCGCTCTACCTGGGCGCCTCTTCGATGTACGCATGGCAGTTTTTGAAGATGCTGGAGACGCAGCGTTCGCTTGGCCTGGCGGGCTTCAAGATGATGCAGAACCACTACAATCTGGTCTATCGCGAGGAAGAGCGGGAGATGATTCCGCTGTGCCTGGCCGAGGGCGTGGGTTTGATTCCGTGGAGTCCGCTGGCACGGGGATTTCTGGCCGGCAACCGCAAGGCGAATGAGGCGAAGACGGCCGGCGAAACGGTGCGGGCGCGGACAGACGAATACGCCCATAAGCTCTACTACAGGCCCTCCGACTTTACCGTCGTGGATCGGTTGACGGAGATTGCCGAAGCGCGCGGGGTGAAGCATGCGCAGGTGGCGCTGGCCTGGATGCTGGCCAAGCCTGGGATTACGGCGCCGATCGTGGGCGCGAGCAAGATGTATCAGCTTGAGGATGCGCTGGCCGCGCTGGAGATCAAGCTGACGCCGGAAGAGATGACGCGGCTTGAGGAGCCGTACGAGCCGCATCCGGTGCTGGGTCACTCGTACTGAGCGCCGGACTTACTTGGCGATGGCTGTCTTGATGGTGGTTTCGATGGCGGCAGCCATACTTTGATAGTCTCTGGCTCTGTCGTACGAGGGCTTCGAGGATGCCGTCCGCGCCGGGATTGACGCCGAGGGGCGAGAGGTGGCTCCAGCGGATGATGCCGTCCTTGTCGATTACGTAGAGGGCGCGTTCGCTGAATCCGGCAGATTCAACGTACGCTCCGTGAGCTTTGAAGACGGCGCCTTTGGGTTCGAAGTCAGCCAACAGCGGGAAGTGAAAGTTGCGATCCTTGGCAAAGGCGGAGTGGCACCAGGCGCTGTCGACGGAGATGCCGAGGAGCGTGGTGGGGGTGGCATCGCAAGGGTAGGCGGAGGAGTATGATCTCAAAGGCGGTTGAGGTCGGGTACGACCCAAGGTTACTGCCGTGAGGTCGAAGCGCAGGTTGATGCAAACGCCGCAGAGTTTTCCGTCTCGCCTGGTCATTTACTTGAGCTTTGCCGCGACGGGGATGGGTATGGCGCTGCCGGGAGCGGTACTCCCGGCGCTGCTGGCCCACTGGTCGCTGGCGGACCGGCAGGCGGGGGTGCTGTTCTTTCTGGGGTGGATGGGTTCTTCGATCGGGGCGCTGTGCGTGCGGCCGTCGCGGTCGCGGTCGATCGCCGCGGGCTCGCTTTTGATCGCCGCAGGTGCGGTAGGGATGGCGTTCAGCACCAGGTTGAGCAGTTTTGTCTCGATGACGGTGTTCGGGCTGGGACTGGGGCTGACGATGACGGCCACCAGTCTGTTGCAGTCCGCGCGTCATGTGGACCTGCGCGGAGCGGAGTTGAACCGGCTGAACCTGATCTGGGCGCTGGGAGCTTCGACTTGCCCGACGCTGGCGGAGCATTCGCTGCGCGTCGCAAGTGCGCGAACGATCTTCTGCGCTCTGGGGGCTTTTTTTGCGGCGTCCTCCGTGTGGGCGTTTTTTATGGAGCGCGATCCGGATCGCGGTTTACCGGTTGGCACGGCATCGGTTCCTTGGCGCAAGGGGTGGAGTTTATCTCTCTGGCCGATGTCGCTGGTGATTATCATGCTGCTGCCGAGCGGGATCGAGTCTTCGATGGGCGGCTGGATCGCGGCCTACGTGCAGCGGACGCATCACACCATTTCGACGACGGTGACGGCTGGAAGCCTCTTCTGGCTGGGCCTGATGCTGAGCCGGGTCCTGGTCTCTTCGATTGGAGCGCTGCATCGCGCCGAGCGGCTGGTGCTGCGCGTGAGCCTTTGCCTGGTGCTTGTGGGGACGCTGCTGCTGATCGCCGAAAACGCCACGGTTGGCGCGCTGCCGGGAATATTTCTGATCGGCTTCGGGCTGGGGCCGGCGTTTCCCCTGCTGCTGGCGATCGCCTTGCAGTATTCGGAAAACTCGGCGATTTTCTTCATGGCGGGACTCGGTTCCGCTTTCTTTCCGTGGCTTACCGGCGAAGTTTCAAGCGCTGCGGGATCGCTTCGTGTGGGCTTGCTGGTGCCGCTGGCCGCCGCAGTGCTGCTGGTTGCGCTGGGCTTTCGGGTCAGTGTCGGTAGGAAGCCTCTTGCAGTGGCTAGTTTGGTGCATTGACGCTGTTGCCGGCCGGCACTACGGGAGCGCGAATGCGACATATTCGCCGCCGGATGGGGATTTGGGATCGCGGCCGCCACCGGTAGCGATGACGATGTATTGTTTGCCGTCCAGCATGTAAGTAATGGGCGTGGCCACACCTGCGAAAGGGAGAGTGGCTTCCCAGAGCAGCTTGCCGGTTTGACTGTCGAAGGCGCGGATCTTCTTGTCGTATACCGTTGCGCCAATGATGACCAGGCCGCCCGCGGTGACGATCGGTCCGCCGTAGTTTTCAGAGCCGGTATTAGTCATACCTTTTGCGGCCAGCTCGGGATATTCACCGAGTGGGATGTGCCAGAGGTACTCGCCTGTATTCAGATCGACTGCGCTTAAGGTTCCCCAAGGAGGAGCGATGGCCGGGTAGCCGTCCTGATCGAGGAACTTTCGGTAGCCGGTGAACTGGTACGGCATGTCGTCGGGGTCAGGGGCGGCTTGAAGAATCGAAGTACCTTTGTCGGAAATGCCGAGATAACTCAACAGCGCAGACATCTCCGGATCCGGGATGGAGTGGAAGCCGGGCATGCGGCCCTTGCCGTCGTGAATGATGGCCAGCATCTGCTGTGTGTTCATGCGGCTGCCGACACCGAGCAATGCGGGAAAGGATGGCTCGATGCCTTCGCGAAGGTCTCCGTGGCAGATAGCGCAATGGGCAGCATAGCTTGCCGCGCCGGCTGGATTTACTTGCTGTTGCGCTGTGGAAGCTAGTTCCTTCTTATCGTCGCTGGCATTCGGCTCTGTGCTCTTGAGGTAGGCGAGCAGAGATTGCAGCAGCGATCCGTCGATCGATGGGAAGCCGGGCATGCGGCCTTTGCCTTGATGGATGAGTTGCATCACGTCGTTGTCGGACTGACGCTGGGCGAGGCCGACAAGTGAGGGAAAGGCGGGCGGCGAGCCTTCGCGATGCGCTCCGTGGCATACGCTGCACAGGTTGCGATAGGCGCGTTCGCCGGGGGTTCCGTCGTTGCGAGTCGGGATGAGGCCGCCGGTCCAGGCCATCTCGTTGGCGTTGACATAGAGCACCTGCGTTGCGGTATCGAGCGCCGAACCGCCCCACTCCGCGCCACCGTCAAAGCCGGGCAGCACAATGGTCTGTTTGTCGAGGCTGAAAGGTATGAACTGACCCTCGCTGCGAAATGTTTTGAACTTGTCCAGCGCGAATTGATGCGCTTCCGGAGTGCGGTTGGTCAGCATCGATTCCGTGAGAATCTGGCGCGCGAATGGCTCTGGCGTAAGCGGCATTGGCTGGGTTGGTGAAGTGACTTCGCCAGGGAGATTGCTGCCAGGATACGGGCGCTCTTCGATGGGAAAGAGCGGCTTGCCGGTTGCTCGATCGAAGAGATAAATATAACCCTGCTTGGTGGTCTGGGCAACGGCGTCTATCTTCCTGTGATCGCGAGTTAGGTTGAGCAGCGTAGGCGGCGAAGGAAAGTCGCGATCCCAGAGATCGTGATGCACATCCTGAAAATGCCAGATGCGTTTTCCTGTTTCGGCGTCGAGAGCCAACAGTGTATTGGCATAGAGATCGTTGCCGGCGCGATCGCCACCGTAGAAGTCGAAGACAGCGGAGCCTGTCGGCGCGTAGACGATGCCGCGCTTCAGATCGACTGTCATGCCGGCCCAGTTATTGGCCGCGCCTGCGCTCTTCCAGGCTTCCGGAGGCCAGGTGTTATATCCATCTTCCCCTGGGTGTGGGATGGTGTGAAAGCTCCATCGCAGGGCGCCGGTGCGGACATCGAAAGCGCGAATATCGCCTGGCGGCGCGGGGTGCGTCTCGGGGTTTCGGCCGCCTACGATAATCAGGTCCTTGTAGAGTACGCCGGGAGTCGTTAGCACAATCGATTGCTTCTGATAATCGCCGCGAAGTTGCTTGCGCAGATCGACGCGTCCGCCTGCGCCGAAGCTCGCAATAGGCTTGCCCGTTGCGGGATCGAGGGCGTAGAGGAAGTTCATCACTCCGGCAAAGAGACGCGCCTCGCTGCCCTCATGCCAGTAAGTGAGGCCGCGGGCCGGCTGGGTGCCAGCGATGCCGGAATCGAAGGTCCAAAGCAAATGACCTGTCGTTGCGTCGAGAGCGATTACTTTCTGCGAAGGTGTGTATCCATACAGCACGCGCCCAACCACAAGAGGACTGGTCTGCAGGCCGCCTTGCTCATGCGTATCCATGGTCCATGCGACGCGCAGACGGGCTACGCTCTTCCGGTTGATTTGTTTGAGTGGGGAGTAATGATCGTTGTCGGCCTGACCGCCATAGATGGGCCAGTCCAAATTGCGTTGGGCGGTTGTGCGCACGCTGCTTCCGGCCTGCGGAGCTGCAGACATGTGTGGTTGCCAATCGCAAAAGAAGCACGCGGCAAGCGGGAGTATGCATGATGCACTGAGCTTGGCTATCCCCATACGCCTAACCTTTGCCGCGGTATTGGATTCAACCGTCACGTTTCTTCCTATCGAAGATTTCGCAACCATTGTCTCACCGGATGGCGAGTTGCTCAGGCGTGCCTTGCGCTTCACGCGACAGAATTGCTCAGAGTGCCGATGCCGTCGATCGCGATATGGATCAGGTCGCCGCTTTGGAGGGTAAAGTCATCGGGCGGAATGATGCCGGTGCCGGTGAGCAGAAAACATCCATGTGGAAAGCTCTGGTCGCGATAGAGATACTCGACCAGCGTTTGCGGATCGCGCTTCATTTCGCTTAAGGCGATGACGCCGGAGAACTCCAGATGTCCCTCGCGGTGGATTGCTAAGGAGATCCGAGTATCGGTGGGCAGCGGAGCTGGTTGGATGAGGATGCCGGGGCCGAGCGCGCAACTGCGGTCGTAGACTTTTGCCTGCGGAAGATACAACGGGTTCGCGCCTTCGATATCGCGAGAGCTGACATCGTTGCCGATCGTGTAACCGACGATTTCGCCGCGCGGATTGACGAGCAAGACCAGTTCCGGTTCGGGCACAGACCATTTTGCGTCGCTGCGAATACGCACCGGTGCATTGGGTCCGGCCACTTTATGGGGCTGCGCTTTGAAGAAGAGCTCCGGGCGCTCGGCTGAGTAAACGCGGTCATAAAAGCTGCCGCCACCGGCGTCTTTCGATTCTTCGATGCGCGCGCTGCGGCTGCGATAGTAAGTGACGCCGGCTGCCCACACTTCCTGATGGTCGATCGGAGCTTCAACGGAGGCGAGATCAACGGGCGCGAGCGGCTCTGAAATGGCGATCTGCGATGCGAGATACGAGTACAAGTCGGCCTGAGCCACAAGCTTGTCAAAAGAAAGCTCACTCAAGCCATAGAAACGACCTGCATCTTCGACGACCCAACGGAGTGCCTGTCGATACAAGATCACTGAATCTCGCCTTTCATGGTTGATTGCTTGCTGACTGAGAGCCTTTCCAGGATGGCCTCCACATCGTAGACGCACCCGCCCCAGATACCGCCGCTGGCTTCGACGAGAGCGGCCCAGAGGCGCGTGTCGTCAGGTAACTGCGGGTGTGGATGCAGGTCCGCGCGAGAGGGGCGCAAGGCAAGCTCATTCGCAGCTTCTTGTGGGGTGAACTCGCGATCCTGACTAGCGACGAGGTTAACTGAGCCAGTTAGATTTGTACGGTCTATTAGTACTTCGATCAAGTCTCCATCCTGGAGTTTTCCGATTTGTCCGCCGGCCAGAGCCTCGGGCGAGATATGGCCAATGCAGGCGCCGGTGGAGACGCCGCTGAAGCGTCCGTCGGTGAGCACGGCAACATGCTTACCGAAGGGCAATGCTTTGAGCGCCGAGGTGATTTGATAGATCTCCTGCATTCCGGCCCCTGCCGGGCCGCTACAGGCCAGCACCAACACATCACCGGCTACGATGAGCCCTGTCTTGATCGCCTGAATCGCCTCCGCTTCGGTCACGAACACTCGTGCAGGGCCCAGATGCCGATAGATGCCTTGTGCGTCGATCAAAGTGGGATCAATGGACGTGCTCTTGATGACTGAACCTTCAGGCGCGAGATTGCCCACGGGAAAGCATACGGTCGAAGTCAATCCTCGCGACCGTGCGCGATCTGGCGACATGATGACATCGTCGGGATCGATGCCGTCCCGATCGAGTAGATTCTTCCGCAGCCGTTCTCGGCGCGGACTTGTTTCCCACCAGTCCAGGTTTCGTTCGAGTGACTCACCGGTCACTGTAGTGACCGACGTGTCGAGAAGGCCCGCGCGGCGCAGATGCAGCATGACCTCCGGCGCACCCCCAGCCAGGAAAACCTGCACGGTGGCGTAGTTTCCCGGGCCATTGGGCAGTGCATCCACCAAACGCGGAACTTGCCGATTGATATGTGCCCAGTCGGCAGCCCTGGGCCGTTGAAGGCCCGCTGCATGTGCGATTGCAGGCAGGTGCAGCAGCAGATTGGTCGAGCCACCGAAGGCCGCGTGGACGACCATTGCGTTTTGAATGGATGCCTGAGTTAGCACATCTTTCGTTCCCAGGCCAAGCTCACGCAAGCGCAGCACCGCTCTGGCGGAACGGCGCGCGGCATCGAGCCAGATTGGTTGGCCCGATGGTCCGAGGGCAGAGTGGGGCAGCGCGAGACCCAGCGCCTCGGCGATCACTTGCGCGGTGGCGGCGGTGCCGAGAAACTGACATCCACCGCCGGGCGTGGCGCAGGCGCGGCAACCCATTTCGGCCGCGTATTCAAGCGTGATCTGCTGCTGCGCGAAACGCGCGCCGATGGTCTGCACTTTACCGGCGTCTTCGCCATGCTCGGGTAGCAGAGTTACCCCGCCGGGAATGAGCACGGTTGGAATATCCCGCGAAGCGGCCAGCGCCATCATCATGGCCGGCAATCCCTTGTCGCATGTGGCAACGCCAAGTACACCGGCTCGCGTGGGCAGTGAACGCATGAGACGGCGCAGGACAATCGCGGCGTCGTTTCGGTAGGGCAGCGAATCCAGCATGCCACTGGTGCCTTGAGTACGGCCGTCGCAAGGATCGGTGCATGCGCCGGCGAATGGCACCGCGTCGAGCGCGCTCAATTGATGCGCCGCCTCGGCGACCAAGAGACCGACCTCCCAGTGGCCGGTATGAAAACCCAGGGCAATGGGTGTACCGTCGGGCGCGCGTACGCCCCCATGCGTGCTCAGGATGAGCACTTCCGGACCTAACAGCCGCTGTGGGTTCCAACCCATGCCAGCGTCCATGCTCAGGCCGAAGAGGTTGCCGGAGGGCTGCGTCAAAAGCATCTCGGGCGTAATGGGCAACTGGCCCTTGGGCCCTGGCGCATGCGTCGCCACTGCGCTCAATTCGAGATCCACTGACTCCAACACAGATGCGGCGGTTATCGATTGCATGGGCGCAATCCTCAACTGGAAGTGTAGTCGAACGCGCGCGGCTTTTGCATCGGTCACGCCAACAGCAATGGATGTTCCACACTTTGCAACCGCGGCGCATGAATCTTTGGCTGGTACGATGGTTGCATCGAGATCGCAGATCCTTTCAGGAGCCTTTCATGCCCACGCGAATCACCATTGCAGCCTGTATTTTCGCTCCAGTCGTTTTGGTTCACGCCATGGTTCAGGCGCAGACAGCAAGTCTGCCGGCGACGCCTGCCACTGTCGTTTGGGGCTATTACTCCGCGAAGGCAAAGCCGGTGCTGACGGTTCACTCGGGCGATACGGTGCATATCCAGACTCTCTCGACCTGCGGCTCGACGGAACGCCTCATAGGCGAAGGCGTGGCGGCCTCCGACATCCCCTCCTACAACGCCGACATCTATCGCGAAGTGAAGGATAAGGGTCCGGGCGGACATATTCTTACCGGACCCGTTGACATTGCCGAAGCCGAACCGGGCGATGTGCTGGAAGTGGATATTCTGAAGATCGATATCGACGTTCCCTTTGCCTGCAATGGCTTTGGAACCGGGCGCGGCTTTTTGCCGAACGACTATCCTTACAGCCGCTCCAAGATCATTCCTCTGGATCGCGAGAAAATGCTGGCTAAATTTGCACCGGGAATCGAGATTCCGCTGCATCCTTTCTTTGGCAGCATGGGCGTTGCTCCTCCGGAGTCGGCGGGGCGGCTCGATAGCGCTCCGCCTTGGATGCATGCTGGAAACATGGATAACAAGGAGTTGGTTGCCGGCACCACACTTTACATTCCGGTTCATGCCAAGGGTGCGCTCTTTGAAGTTGGCGACGGTCACGCCGGACAGGGCAACGGAGAAGTGGATATCACGGCAATGGAGACATTTCTTAGCGGCACGTTTCGCTTTGTAGTACACAAGGATCGGCATCTGTTGTGGCCGCGTGCGGAGACGCCGGCCA